>Ga0116229_10003705_pt1 | contig 25176 bp, 23 predicted proteins | sample S1TSphgellanicum_3_FD_87313 | JGI IMG/M metagenome (GOLD analysis project Ga0116229, IMG submission 87313) | Host-associated microbial communities from peat moss isolated from Minnesota, USA - S1T2_Fc - Sphagnum magellanicum MG | ecosystem: Host-associated > Plants > Peat moss > Unclassified... | reverse complement strand
TTATTATATATATATATATACATGCCACATGGCATTTTACATTGGGCCACATGTTATAATATAAGGACATTCAAGTATTTGAATTGAATGTTTTAAATTATTTCAAAATAATAATAATAATAATACTTTAAATAATCATATATTGAGACATGTGGCAACACATGATTTGTTTTCAATTGTGATCAAAATAGTTGCATCTTAATCGCATGTGACAATACGTATACAATGGAGTCAAAGGATGAAATGTATTTGTTAACTTTTTTTTTCATACAATACCCTTTGTCATTTACAACTAATTTATCACATGCAACTTGTTTTAGGTGTCTAAAAAGACTTTAATTGCAAAATGTCTCTTGCGACTAAAATTTAGTCACAAAGAATAGTCGAAAATACATGTTTTTTTTAGTGTAATCAACTACTCTTATTTGACCAATTAAGAAAACCACCCCAATCACAATGGCGAGTCCAAATCAACTTGTTCAAATTGACATGATGGTTTTTCTTAAAGCCTATCATTTTGGGTATTTTTTTAAATTAAAAAATCTAGTAAAAAAAACATGGCTTTATAGGAATGGTCACACTAATTAAAATTGATTTCCTAACCTTAAATTAGTTTAGATCCAAACAACAATTCAAAAGTGAATAAATATTTTGAAAATGTTAATTGCTTTATCCTTCATGAATGAAAGTATATAACATCCATTATGTAAGATATGATTGTTTGGTTCTAGGTGGTTATGTAGACTATCATGAGTTACCAAATGTTTGATTCTTTTTTTTTCTCAATTTTTACCATTACCATTTTAAAAGGGCATATATTCCTCATTTTTCACCATTTTGAATGATTTAAAGGACCATGGGTGCACCCTTTAATTTTATACATTTCATTTTTAGACCACAAATATAAAAAAGGTAGATCGAAGGAAAGAGAGGTTATTAATACATTAATTGTTTAATCACTAGCTTGTTTACCCTTGTCCCAACATGCTACATACATCATGTTTTTGTGAAAATATTCATCATGTGCAACAACATCATTCTGTGTACAAAAATGATCCAACACATTTTATAATGTGGCATGAAGAGGCAATTGTCACAATTAGAATGGTCACAAAAATATTCCTAACATATATGCAATCATCAACCTTCTCATGGAAATTTAAAATATTTGCATTATGTGTTATCCTACTCCCATCAAATAGTGGCATTTGCACCTTGGTTGATGTTATCATTGCCGATCCCATCTGATTGATTTGATTTTGTGGATTGTCTCTAGAGTGGTTGTGATGGTGGCGAAGGAAGGACTTTATCATGATATGACATTTGACATATGTGTTTTTCCCCTTGCCATAGAAAAATAGTTGTTTACATCAAGTGGACGACTTTTTTAATTAATGTGTTAACATGGCATGATCAACAAAGGATTATAGTGGCCTTCCTTTTGTTATTTTGTGTGTTTGTTCATAGGTAGAGGGTATCAATAGCTTCGTAGAAAGTTCAAACCACCTCTTATTTGAGACACATTATTGTTGCAAGCAAGGGCTCTTCTAAGCTTTTCACCCTCTTAGGTTTCCCATCCATTTTTCTTTCTTTCTTTCTAATATGCTTCTTGTGATTGGTGGGGGCTTTGGAGCATGATTATTGGAGTGCCCCTTATTTATGCACTTTTGGATTCCATTCTTTTGGCTTGGACTTGGATCCACTTTCTTTGTTCCTTCCTTTGTCTCCTCGTCTTCATTGTCGTTGAGTTGAGTTCAGTTTGCATTGAATTATGGAATTATGAAAATTCCCAAATTTTGTGTGTGTTTTTCCCAATGATATTAGTCTAGTTTTGCATTTTTTTGGGCGAAAAAAATTGCCAAATATTCAATATCACAAAATTGAAGATTTTTTTTTTTGGATCAGGTTTGTTAACAGCATGGGAGGGCAAATTACCTTTTGTAATTTAATAATCTTTTTCCTTTTGTTGTAATTTAGTCTGGATTTAATTGTAAGTCCCAGCAGGGCTGCTGGACTTTGGGCAGACCTGGATTCGAGCCTGCGTCGTCTGTGCGTGCTCGCCGCTGAGTACGTTACACACAGAAACCCTAATTTCCAGAGTCCAGGCAGAGTCCCTTGTCGAGAGTGTCCATCCGGTGCACGATTTCATCGGAGTGAGAGAGGGAGATAGAGAGTCGGACAACGGATCGTAAGAGCTCGAGATTGAAATCGAGATCTGTGATAGACAACCAACCCTTTCTGAAGTTGGAGGAAGCTGATTCCTGGTAGGAGGAACAATGCTTGCGCGGCGGGGATTGAGAGCTGGGGTGCGAGCATGGGTAACGGTTCGCCCCGCCCAGGCATACGCACACGCCGATTCTTCAAACTCTCAGGGATCCGCCGTTCTGCCTTTTCAAGACAATGTTCTGCGGCGCCCACAAGTGAGTGTTGTTAACTCCCAACATTTGTTTCCTAGGGTTTCGAAGTATTTGCCTTGAAATCGAATTCTTGTGTCATATATCTTGTACCATGCACTTGAGGTTCTTGCATGCTATCGTGTGGGTGAAACATTTTTTTGCGATTACTGTGGCTGAATCGACTCGCAAAAGCTGCATCATGCGATTCAGAGAGTGCATTTTGGCGATCTAAGAATTTCTTTTTAGGGTTCAGGGTTTTCTTGTGCGAGGCGTATCAAGATATGTCTTTCAGGTGGAGAAAATAAATTGTAGGGACTTCAGGCACAGTATTAACTATTTCCTTGGAGAAATTGCAGGGGAAATTACACATGGTATTTTTGTGATCTAAGAATTTGTGTATTGTCTTTCGGATTTGAGATTTTAGGGTCTAGGGTTTTTTTGTGTGAGGTGTATCAAGATATGCCTTTCAGGTATAGCAAATAAATTGTAGAGACTTCAGGAACAGTATTAACTAATTCCTTGGAGGAAGTTGCAGAGGGAGTCATCCATCACATTTGGCAGTAGAGGAAACATTGTACCTTTTCAAGGAGCACAACGCTTGTTGTATACTGATGTCTCAAGTGCACGGGTTGCACGTGTTGGACCTCCATCAGCAGCTCAAGATGAGGTGGGTCAAAAGACTATAACCTTTCAACTCTACTCTGTCTGAAAACCTTATCTTGATTGGTGAACCCTAAGTCCATATCACCACATCCTGTAATTGTCAAGTTTTTGTATTTGTTCATATGTCAATGCACAGGTTGATGCACTTCAAGGGATCCAAGAAATGGTGGAGGGTTCTGGAACAACTGCAAAGATGTCAATTGTGTTGAAATCTTTTGAGAAAATCAGGCCAGGACAACTGCAGAATGCTCGTAAAGTTGGGCTCCCTCAAACACGGGTTCTGTACACAGTAAATCGCTCTCCACACATTGACAAGAAGTCAAGAGAACAATTTGAGATGAGGATTCACAAAAAGCTTTTGGTTATGGAAATGGATGTTGCCAAACTACGTGAAAAGTATAACCTGCTTAAGCACCACAACATGCTGGGTGTTCAGCTGAAAGTCAACTTCCATTATCAAACGCGCCTTGACCTGAGCCGACTAAAAACTGTGTCACCTCCTTTGGAGGAAAGACAAGAGCTTCCAAATGTGGACTTAGATTCAGCACAGCAATTGGATACGTCTTCATAAGTCAGGTAGTAAAGGCAGTTGTTTCTGTTCAGATTGGCAGCTCTGCTTACACATTCATTTGGCTGTTAGTGAGTTGTGATTGAAGATAGTGACATGAGCTGCAGAGATCACTGCTTATCTGCATCAGCACAATCCAGTAAACTTTAGAATTGCTGACCCAAATATCCAACTTGCACCTTATGGTGCTTTTAAGCTCAATTTGATGTGGAGATTTGTAATTATCACTTGACTTTCCCCAATAGATCCTAGAGTGATCATGTTTCTCTAGCTCTTTTCAGAGAGGAATTTCTTTCTTCCACTGCATGAATGTTTGCTGTGGAACTATCATATATAAGCAACAACTACATTCTGCTTACAGCTATTAAGGGTCATGTTTTTAGCAATCTCAGATGAAAAGACCCTCAGTCATTTGCAGTCAGATCAATCTTCTTGGAAGCTTGGAGTGTTAGCTTTAGGCAGGACAGAAGGACAGCAAAGTTTACATAAGGGAAATTGAAACTCAAGTTTGTACCAAGGATTAGCTGTTGTGCTTGGTGCACATCAATGTCTCTACTTGTTCATCTGTTAGAATATGCACTCATCCTGATGTTAGCTTCCTGAAAACTTATTTTGTTTATTATACCAAGGTTTTAGTACTTTTGGTTCTGAAGCACCAAAATTAGACATGAAGTTGCTAGTAAACAGTATACAAAGAGATACTTAAAGTCGATGGCTAACTATGAACTGGTGGGTCATTTTAGAAAGATGGGTGGCAACTGAGTTGTACATGCAGGCCCTCCCTTGATGCAAGACAAGCAGTTGAGCTTGTTCATTGGCACAAGGCCAATGATTCCTGATTGTCATTCAGTGGCATTCCCTCTAGGCACGATGGAGGCAGGGTGTTTTGCTACATTTAAAATCTGTTATTCATGATGTAGAGGGAAAAAAAAAGTGTTTCGTTTGTGTCACTGCATTGAGAAGCTGGCCATTGCATGGGGAGTGCATTGCCACACATCCCAATACCCATTATGCTTGTTCCATATATAAAAAACCACGTTGAAAGAGCAAGGAATCCTCTAGAGAGAGGCTCGGCATAAACAACACCAATATTGAAGGGCAAGAGCATGCAAATACATGGACAAAGGCGTGAAGTGTCAACAAACAAGGACATGTCAAAATGTGCATGTTTCAAGAACACAATGACATAAGGGGTAGTGCCCCATCATACCTCCAAGTTGTCTTCCTCAATATGTTTGTAAGATGAATGGGTTTACAAGGATATTCATGAATCAAAATTGGTTTTAAGTGGAAGCAGCATAATATGATAAAAAGAAGAGTGCAATGGTGTTTTAGAAGATGAAAGATGTTCTTGAAAAGCATCCATAATTTACGAAAATTGCAATGATTATGGAAATGAGACCATATGTGATTGTAATGCTAATATGTCCATATCTTTGTATAGCTTGACATATTTGGAGTTGAGCAAATAAGGTAGATGACTCAAAAACTTGAATTAACAAATATGAGATGATGTAAATGAATGTGAAAGGAATCCACCTTAAATATGACTTTTTTGCATTGAATCAAACCAAGTTGCACAATGATAAATTTTGTACAATATGAAATGTCAAAAGATTCCACCGAAGAATCATTTTTTTAATTCCTTCATCATGGCTTTAGTGATATGTGAACAATTTGAATTTTTCACATAATTACACAAAGGGTTAAAAGAGGAATTCTTGTATTGTAATATATTCCTTTGATGGTTGTTGACTTTTTTTTGGCTACATTTTGTGATAATTTGCCAATTAGTCAAATTTTCAAAGATATTGTACAAGTTGTTTAGAGCTATATGTTTTTAGAGTTGGGATAGGAATGTAGGGTTCATTGTTTGGTTCTAAGCAAAAATTTGGTCCTTGCATGTCAAACAAATCAAGGGTGTGTTGATTTTAGGTAGAGCAACTTTAGGTTCCATAATTCATGATAGTTTCAAATTGGAAGATGTTTAGTTGATTCTCAGGTAAAAATGAATGGAAAGATGTTTTTTTGGATTTGGGTCTTTTTTTTAAAAAAATCAACATGAGCAATTTTCAATACCTTTGACAACAATTTGCATCATGTTTCTCTTCAATTGAATTTGAATTCAATCCAATTAAATCTAAATTCAATTCAATTCAATTCACAAAATCAATTCAATTTTCCATCAATTGATCATCATTAGTAATGTGCAATAGTGTGAACCCAAGTTTGGAAAAATAAAAAATGGAGATACAAAAAAAAATTAAAAATCAAAGGTGGAACTTCCTTATACATGTGGTTTGGATGTTGCATGGGTCTATGTGAATTCTCATAATGACACACCTAAGGAACTTGTTCCAAACTTTTAGAATTGACATTTTATGAATGTTTTTGTTTGGTTATGACAAGGTGTGTACATGACATTTGAAATTATTTTGATTTAAATCATCGTACCACATCACAAAAACATTCAAGTATTTTGGAAAAACACAAGTCATAAAAAATGGTGAAGGATCATTTGTAATGCCAAAATTCACAATGACAAATTGAAGTATTAAATTTAAGAAAAAAAATTCATTCATCACCTACTTCAATGCATACCAAGTTTTAAAGTCCACAAAAATGATTTTGGCGTGAGCATTGGCACAACTTAATTTAAACCAAAAGACCTTGAGAATAAAATTTTAGTGGATAGACTTTACATAGTTCATATTTTTTTGACCACAATAATCAATACACATTTGAAAAGGTTTTGTTTTTCCAACAAAATTGAACATTGAATGGAGTTGTTGAGTTATAAACGAGACATTATTTATTTATTCATTAAGGTATTCACAAATCAGGATTTTAGTTTCTTTTGTGAAAATTCATAAATTGGTTCAATGTTGATTAAGTTCATTACATATGTGAGAACAAATTTAAGATCATATATACAAGATGAATATATACATGGTCTAGTTTTTTTTCATAATTATAATAATTATAATTCAAGATTGTTGTACATCTTAAATTTAAATAGTTACTTAAACTCATTTTACAATGTTGAATACATATTTATCTATTGGTGTGTAACAACAATCCCCTTGACTTTTGAACTTGGTATCCTCTTGCAATGGAGGTATTATTGTAGTTCTTAAATAGTAGGTCTCTTTTGAAAGATATGATGTACAAAATAAAAAATGAAAAATAATCTCTGTCATTGTGATTTTGAATACGATAAGGGAAACAATGTAAAATCATTATCTAAACATTATTTTTAGCACCATTTCATGACTTTTTTGACCAATCATGTGTCACCATACCAATTTGTTGGGGGTTAATTACAACCAACTCAAGAAGTGTGAACAATTCTTGTTAGTTCAAATCATTTGATGTTTAAAAAAATATAAATGTTCTTAAATGAAACCAATAAATAATAAATATTTTTCAAGCCTAAACATGAATTGAGCCTTGCATGTTCATGTTGTAAATGCACATGGCAAGCACAATGTTTTCATTTGTTATGAGTGACAATTACAATGTGGTGTATTATTTGTTGCAAGTGTTTCTTTAAGAAATCAAGTAGAGGGGGCATGGTTAAAAACTTGAAAACCAAATTCATAGTTTAAAAGTAAGATGTTGATTTTCATTCCATGATTTTAGCATTTTGGGCCCTACTTGATGTTTATTAAACTTTCATATATTATGTTTGAGATTCTACATAATTACTGGTCATGATAGTTTTATAATTGAATCAATGTATAGTTGCTAACTTATTTTTAAACATTAGTTGGAATACATTGTTGGTGTTTTATAATGGATCTACTAGTTGAGTCCAAGTTATTCAAAGGTTTTGAATGCATGCAATTGAACGAAGTACATTGTGTTTTTGTAAATAAAGCAATGAATTAATGCTTAATTTATTTTCAATCACATAGATCTTGCTTTGTATGATCGAATGGTATAACCCACGAAACTAATAACAACAGGACTAATGAACCTTTTGGTTGTTTTTGTAAAAATATTTTTGTTATGACCTTCCAAGAACTATAATTGGGAGGTATTTTGAGTTTATTTATTCAAGCTAACACAAGTCATGAAGATAAACCACGTGGTCCACATAGTGGGAACTACACTTGAAGAAGATAAACATCATAACAATGTGATAGTTGACCAATTTACCACAATGTAATAACATCGAAGATTTATAATTACATAAAGAAAATTAATATATAGGACAATAACCATATGAAACATTGATCACATGCATACTTTTATTTGATAGATGTATTATATTGCATTTAACAGTGTTCACAAAGTATTTATGTAAGATAAAAACATGTAATGAGATAAACAAATAAGGAAATATACAATTGGTTCATACCAGTGTTGTGTGTGTAAGTGTAAATCATTTACACTTACATGTATGAATTTTTTACATTTACATTTACATGTAAATACACTTACACAAACTTGTGCAAATGTTTTGGGGGCATGTAAGTGTATATATTAAAAATTTTGGTACATTCACTTTGTCTTTGGGCCTCCTTTCATTCCCAAACCCTTTTTTCAATGGTATCCATAAAGTAAGGAAATTTTATTAAATCTAGGTATGAAATGCTGAAACTTAACATTTAATGCATAAGGTTCAAGAGTAATTATAATAGTTGTACATGTAGGAATAGTGAAATTATATGCAGCAAATGTGGAGGTGTCAAGGAAAAAGGAAAGACATCATGTGGTCAATTTACCACAAAAATTGATGGTTTTTAGAGTTTTTCCCCCTCGGCCTTGAATGTTAATGTTTTTTTTATTAGTTTATTTTTATTTTAATCTCACCCTATTTTTGACCAAGCTTAGGGTTCTAGTGTTGTGTTTTCTTAACTTTAAAAATAACTTTACTATATGATCATACCTTTTTGCAAATTCATATTAATTAGTTGTGTTTGCCTCTTTTGACATTTTTTTTGCAATGGGTCATTTGGTTGGCCTATCACCAAAAATTTACAAAATCCCCTTTCCTAAAGTGAAAATCACATTTTTTACATTGTTTTACATTTGCACTATTCAACACGATCAAGTAAAATGATATAAGTGTATTTGTTTTATGCATTCACTATTTTTCATGGTGGTGTAAAATCATATGATTGTATTTTTTTAACACTTACACATAGTGTAAATAAATTTGATTATGGGATTTATACTTACATGGAGTGTAAGTCCCAAACCATTTACACTCACAACATTGATTCATACACATGTTATTGGAACATTGATCACGTAAAATAAAATTATTTAACTAAATAGATTTGTATAACTAACATAAGACTTGGCTCACACATTGGATGCCAAATTAAATATTAGACACTCAAATTCTTATAACACATTTGAATTCCAAATAAATTGATGAAATAAATATTAAAATCACTTTCATAAAATTAAATAATATGATACCATGTTGAGACATTCTTAGTATTTGTTGAATACCCATTAAAGTGTGTATGCAAGGGTGGTATTGGGCTCCAAATCCTTTTCATTAAATTATATATTTCTAATAATTTTGTAGTACACACAAATCTTTAATTCCCAAGGGGACATTAAATGTTATAATTTTACAATACCTCCATCAAACAATGTATTGTTCAAGGGGTTTATTATGTTAAGGAGTCATTTTTTTTCTCACCATATTGTTACCTTTTTTTAAATATGCATATATTTAATCCACCCTAAATTTAATTATATATTTTTTCATATAAAAATACCCTATATTTATTTAAAATTTTAATTCTAATGGTTGAAATTGTGAGGAATGATGAGATGCAATTGGACATGGTAAAATCATGTGATAAGACTATTATTTTCTTGATGTACCATATATATTTAATTTATCTTCAACTATATAATTGGGAAACAATAAAACAAAACACCCATATCAAATGTAAATTCCTTCAAAATGATTTAATTGTCAATGGTCTAAAGATATCATCGACTTTAGGGTGAATCCATGGTATAATGTGTCAAAAGTAGCAAAAAATACACTTTTTATAAGTCTACACAAGATTCTTTAAAATGAATCAAATGAACTTGGTTTTTTTTTTTTTTTTTTTTAATTTTTAAATTTTTAAATTTTAATATTTGAAGAATACATGTTCAATCACTTACAAACCTTCCCAAATTTATGTGAAAATCGGTATTTAATGTAGCTGATGTTTTTTTTTAAATTTGGAGGTCCTAAAAGAAAAACCCATCAAGTCCAAAGAAATAATGCCCCATTTAAAAATTTAAAAAAATGATTTTAGAATAAAAGATTTGAAAATAATAATAATTTGTAACTCATATGGACTTATGAAAATATATTCAAACTTTAACCATTCAAAAGTCCCTAACTATTAAACAGTTAAGGTTTTCAAAAAATATAATTTTCATATGAGCTTATCATATTGTATTACATTATATATTGAACCTCAATAACAAATTTGGAATGTGAATCTATATAAAAATAATTCATTTTGTGATCTTCCAATCATATGACCAGTCCATATTTTCAATTTCAAAAGTCCATTACTATTAACAAAAAAAAAAAATCAATAAATAACCACACAAATTTTTTCATAATGAAGTTAGTTTAGATTCAAGTCCCAATTATTATATCTAAAGATATATTAATCATTACAAGCATTTGAATAAAGGGTACCTAAGGAAAAAACATTGCTTCATCACAAAAGTGAACCACCATAACTTGCATCTACCTTTCATGTTCTTCCATGTTCCTTCAAATTTGGTTATTAATTCATTTATTAACATTAGTTCACTTATTAATACATATTAATTGAACTTATTAATATTGATTAAACTTATTGAACTTACTGTTATTAATTCATTTATTAATTGAACTCATTAACAACTAATACTAAAATTTTAGAACATATGATTTCATTTTTATACTAAAGATTAATGCATTCCCTATATTAGTAATATATTGGTTTTTAGAATAAACATGATCTTATTATATAATTAATTAAATTATAATTTTTATTCAACAACCAATATATGAAACCTTATATTATTAATCATGCATTTTGTATATTAAAAAAAAATGTTCCCCCCTAAATTTCATCCAAAGTTTTAATCAAATACCATAGTACCTTTTCAAGTTTGACATTAATCTATGAAATAATTAATATAATAAGATTTTGATTTAGTGCTTAAGTTTCTAATTTTGAAATTTTTTGCATATAAGGACTAAATTCATTGGCATTATTATAGTTTCCATCAATTTATTGTTGTGCTTTTGATTAGACTGATGAAAAGTTTCATAACTTTGTTGAACTAGTTGTGGGTTTGATTTTGGGTGCCTTGATTGAATTTTTGAGATTTTCAACATTCAATATTGTTTTTTTTTAATTCGGCAAAACCAAAAATAATATAATTTTTGTTTAACTTGAAAAAGTACTACAATAGTGATGGACAGCAAGCAATCAAAGTCTAGTAAAAGTTTATTCCAACATACAACTACTATCAATTTCAATTTATACTATTGTATGTTTTTTGTTGTTTGCATTTTATGAACATAATTTATTTCAATTTGTTCAGGAGATAATGATGTAATGATTTGAAACATGATTAAAAAATTGAATATTGTTGACACACAATAAACAAAAAACCTCATACATGTTTCCCATTAATTTTTTTCAAGCTTTCCATAAACTTGTGTATTTGATACAATAATAATATCTTGCAATGTGAATATAATGATAAACTTGTTTGTCAAAAAAATTCCTTTGTTTTTCACAATTTTAATTCACAAAAATGACATGAGATGAGAAATTTACAAGTGCTCCCCTACAAGGTTTTGAAGGCTTGTTAATTTTAATTAGGAATTTACATGTTTTACATTTGGTGTTTTCTTTTAAATCTATTATATGTATCCTTTCTAAATCCTCTTTAAACTTTTTGTGTAATCAAGACTTGTTATGCTTAAAAGCTTTTGGATTTTAAAACATTGAATAAAAAAAAATCCTATAATACAACATTTTTGAATTTAATTCCATGTGCATATTTTTGGGCTAATTGAAATGAAGTTGAACATTGACTTGTTCTTGTATTGTTGGGAATTCAAGGGACCATTGGGTATCGAGGTTTTCCTCCCAACATTTGACCAAAAGTTTGATTTAGGTGGACCCATAAGATGTAGTTTATTTACTTCTCCATGCAACAATTGAACAAACTAAAAAACATCACTAAGTCATAGTCACACTAGTTTTGAACTTAGGCCTACCACGTGCCCAAGTCCAAATCATGTTTGCCATGTTCATGTCACTTTCTCCTTTGGTTTCATTCGCACATTGATTTGCCTCATAACTCAATTACATCCATCTTTTGGACACGTGTTTAAAAATTTATAATGGTCTTAGTCACATCATTTGAATCCTCTAATTTGCATATGAACTCATTTTTCTTGACAAGATGATAATGAAAAAAGATGATAGTTAATAATAACAATGAGATTTAATTAAAGCTTTTTCCTTATTCTCTCACATATTTCTCTACATATATATTTTTTGAATTTCTAATTCAAACTTCTAATATAACATCAACCATGGCTATTGCAATTTCTTATTTCTATTTTATAACTAATTAATTAACATTAAAATAATATTTAGAAATCATTGTTTCAAACATTATATATATATATAATTATCATGTGACCAACCCATTGGACTACACATGAATTTACACCATTGGACTAGGTCTTCTTGGATACGTAAAGAATAATTTTAACCATTTGGCAATCAAAATGAGTAATTGATAAAATTAAAAAATTGTAGCTAAATTTCAATTTTAAATTTTATATAAAAAATCAAAAGTGACCTTTTTCCAATATACATCAAGACCAAAGGCACCTAAACATTCATGCATTCATATCCCCAACATTTATTTAATTGTGAATTTTTGAATGGCCTTTAATGCATCTTATATGTCGAAATTTGGTGACAAATGAATTAAGGTATATCCTATGACTATTTGATGCAATGTTTTTCTTATAGTTATAAATATTCAATATTTTACAATAACATTTTGAAAAAAATTAGGGAATTTTTTTTCTTGATGTAAAATGTGGGGTTTCAACAAATTTTTAATTTATTTTGAAAACACTAATCCTATGGGCTTAATATCATTAATAATGCATTATGTTTGTAAATTTTTATTAAAGATGGTAAATCATTTTTTTCCCCCAAGGTATCAACATAATAAACTATTGTACACAAACTTGAAAATCATAAATTTCATTTGAAATTTTTTAGTTCATTTAACATTGTGTCCATGGTATTTAAATTTAGGGTATATTACATAAAATAACTCATATTTGAAAACACCAAATCATGTAAATGATATGAATTCAACAAATGAAGGGAAAAAATGAATTATGGTTAGACAATAAATATATCTATTTTTTAGAAATTATTTAAGCATGCCATGTTCACAAACATTCTTCAAACATGGAATCTTCCAAAAAAAATTTGTGGTCCATTTGCCCCAATAGATGAAAACCTCAATTGTTAAATATAAGATAATATGGATTGCCAATTAATTATGTAAGAATGTTACATGGCATAGTGTGTGCACACACATATAAATGATTGTGCATTATAGGACTATTTGTTGAATGTTGAAGTTAATATGATTCATGAATGGACATAACTTAATACTTTTTTTCATCTTGTAAAATACCAATAAAATTTTAAAAATGTATTTGGAGCACACATTATCAACAGGAATTTGTCTTGCACTAAAAATAGGGTTAAAGAAGGTGTTTCATTTTTGAATGACATGTATCATGAGAGCACATGTTTTTGTTTTGCTAGTGTTTTATATAGGGTAATACCCTTAGAGTAAGGCAATCCCAAACTAAGTGATCCTTGGTTCCACCTTAGGCATGTACCTAATTTTAGAAATGCTTCAATCTTCAAGCACTACCCTACACTTAATCTCTCTTGCATTTATGTTGATGTGTTATAACCATGTATACATTGTGAAACTAGCCAACCAAATACTATTTACATCATCTCATATGTTGGTGTCACTTCCCAAGGTGGTTAAAGAATCAAAGAGAAATTTATCATGGAGTTTTTGAAAGCATGCCATCATTTGGTGGGAGACATAATTAAGTTACAATGCAAGTTATACAAACAACAACAATACTAAAAGTTTGAGCTTTCTAGGGTCTTGATATTCATGGTGTTTATGAAGGTCACATTCATAAAAGGTTTCTCAAAAATGGTCAATAAAGCATGAGGATCAAACTAATAAAAGCACATGGCAAAATTTCCTAAATTATTTGGTGGGCACTTTGTGTATATGAATTTGCCTTTGATTATAAGATAGGGATGTTACACTTCCTTTGTAAGAGTGTGTGAGGAATTGATGAGGATAACATCCCTCCAACTCTCAAGGAATAAGCAAAAGATTGTTACTCTTCATACACCTCATAAATCTACTTAATGTTTAGGTTCATGATAATCTTCACTTAGTGCTTTATAATGAGACAAGCTCTGGGGTGCAAGGGGAGCATTTCCAAAACAAGAAACCTAGGAAGAGGTGATAAAAGTTGATCCAAGTCCATGAAGATCACATTCAAAACAACGATTTCTCAAAAATGACCCAAGTCTACGAAGATCACATTCAAAACAACGATTTCTCAAAAAATTTAAAAGGTTACCCAAGTTCATGAAGATGACACAATCAAAAGGATTCCTCAAAATGAGGCAAAGTCCTCAAAGATCATGCTCAAAATGAATAACTTACTTATGGAGGCAAGTGATCACACTAACTAGAATTGTTTCCTTGACTATAGAGGGCCATGGACCAAACCAATGCAAGACACAAAGCAGCTTCCAAGGAAGAAAAAGAAAAGGAAGAAGAGAAGGAGAGACCAAGGAATTGATGGGGGAAAAATAATTAATTAATTAATTAATTAAGCTTTTTTTGGGAATTTTGTGAGTAGGCTAGCCTAAACCCTAGTACCTACAAATGAGTTGTTTAAGTGATGATCCCCTTGTTCTTCTTCCCTTCCACTGCTTTGTCACCACCCGCCTGCTACCCGGCCCATCCCCCCCGGGCCGGTTCTTGGATGAGAGATGACGCGTGTGAGAAGAGAAACATCCATAGGGAGCACTTGGATGAGAAATGACGCGTGTGGGACGGAGAATCATCCATAGGGAGCACTTGGCGAGAGAGAGAGAGAGAAGGGGACGAGGAGCGTTTCCACTCTCTTTCTCTACTCGCACTTCCTCTCTCTCGCGCGCGCTCGCTCGCTCGCTCGCTCTCTCGCGGAAAAACAGATTGGTCCAACACGTGCACAGTAGCAGCAACAGCAGCAGAGAGAATCGCCTCTAGTAGCAGTAGGAGTAACTCATCAGTGGGAGGAGCTGCAAACAGCAGCAAAAACTCCAGTCTCCTGCACACCCATCAAAACAATCATCATCATCATCATGTGAGACGAAGAAGCTGCTCCAGGTATCAAATTCCTTCCCATTATCCACTCTTACCTCGCAATGTGTCGGTACTAGATGAGTGCTCGGAACGTAGCAAAGCCACAATGGCCATAAATGCCACACCTTTGAGTTTAGTTCTCAGTCTGTTTGTTTGTTTGGTTTTTTTTTTCTTTTTTTCCCCCGCTTCTCCTCTTCTTCCTCTTCCTCCTTCCTTCCTTGCTTCCTCCTCCTATCTGTTTTCCATTTTTGTTGTATGTGAATGAATGAATGATGAGGCAGCGAAGACTGGGAGTTTTGGGTCTCGTGAGTTTGTACTCGGGAGAGTTTCGAGTCTGTCTGTTGGAGGGGTTTAGGGGAATTTTTATTTGTTAAGACACTGGGCTCCTGAACTCATGGGGTTTTTGCATGATTTAAAAAATTTTATTTCTATTTTTTTGGGGGGTGGGTTTTGTTCTGTTTTTATGTCAGTCCTTTTTTCTGTTTAGACTTTTGCATTCTCACTATTTTTCTTACAGAAAATTTTAATTAATTATACATGTTTTTGGGGGTCTGTTGGCTGGCTTTTGTGTTGCAGAGTTTCTTTGGAGCTTTGCTTTGCATCAGTTTTACTTCATGGGTACTGATGGGTACTGATGAGTCTCTGTCTTTTGTTGATGCAAGCAAAAAGAAAAAAAGAAAAAAAAAGCTGATAACAAAAAATGGAACAGACTACCAATGCTCTTTTTTTTTTCTTCCATTTTGTTTTGTTATTGGAGATATACACAACAGATTTGCATTCGGATTTTGCAATCATCAAACCCCAAAACCCTTCGCTCTGTCTTTTTTTTGTTACTCTGATTGATGGATTGATGCTTGAGTGAGTGGGTTTTTTTGTTTTTTCCTCAAGGCTGTTGATTGAATGCAAAGGAGGTGGTCCATTGAAAAACCATTCAACATACTACTTCCAAAAGATGGTGAAGATATGATTCTGTTGTGGATGGAATAGAAGGGCTTTGAATTGAGAAAAGCTGAATGCTTTTTTGTTTCTTGTTTGTTTGTTTTTTTCCAGAGAGCTTGCAATGCATGTAGAATAGACTCCTTTTTTGACTCTGGAGTGAAAGGAGCAATGAAGCAGCGGGAAATGGTGAGAGAGAGGGATGATGACAGGGATGCTGATGACTCCCAGGCATCGGTCAACAAGCAAGGATGTTTGGGCTTGCGAGGCCCTGTGGTGCGCACTCTGCTTTTGGTCTTGAATTCTGGTATCTCTCTTGCTTTCTCTGTGCACCCTCTATGTTGGCCTATCTCTAAGGCTTATGCTTGGATGCTTGCCTGAAGCTTACCCTCACAAGCTTGCTTGTTGCAGCTTGAATGAGGATGCTAATTGATGACTTCTGATTAGCTATGTCTAGCCAACATTGTGACCAACTTGCCCTGTTGCTTCCTGAGATGTGATAGAAACTCAGGATGCAGATTTTTTATAATGGGTTGCCCAGATTCTGGGTGGACTATTCTATCCTTCATCTATACCCACCACCAGGAGCTGATGAAGGCAGTGGGTTAGTCACAGCAGCTTGTCACTGCCAATTTGTGATGAAGAAGGTGATGATGGTCTCACACTTTGTGAGCAACTCTCATAAGGTTATAGAAACCAAGAAACTGATGCTGCTCTACTACGTACTGTTCTCTTTTCTATAGCAGGTGGCAAAATATTTACTGCAACTTTTTCCATTCTTCAAGCGTCTGACAGAAAATTTTGTGTCCAACTTCTTCTCTGAGTAGTGGATGGTGTTTCTTTGTTGCAGGAAAAACAGGAGGTGTGGTGGTGGAAGGTCTGCTGTCTTATGCCCGCCTGCTTTTTGCTCAACCTCAGGCAGGCAAGGTAATCCTCAAATGGATCTTGTCTTTGACAAATTCAAAGGCACATACATTGTGGAAGAAAAATCCATGTTGTTTGGCACCTGATAGCCAATGTCCATTGAAAGCTTGAAGAGCTTATCATGGGTTAGGAGGAAATTATGCCGATCATTCACCATGAGCAGTCTGCTTACAGAATATGTCAGTCGCTTGCTGTCCATTGCTTGCTGCACAAGAGTATACATGTTACAATGTGTATTGAGTTTGGCATTTTCTGTCTTTGTGCAGTTGAGCATTCTTGTTGCAGCAGGACGGCAGGTGCAAACTGTTACCAGCTGGGACCCTGGTGAACAATCAGTTGATGCAGTAAGTAGACTCAAGACTTGAGACCATGGCATTTATCATTTTCAAGATGATGCATTCATTGACTAGTAAACCAAAAGGTAGACCAGAAGGGAGGGAGAGACAAATCAGATGGTCACAAGGTTTTTTGTCATAGCTTCATGTAGTACTGCAATTTGGTGTAATGATTGCAGTTACCCCGAAGTTGTAAGGAGCAAAGACATATGAAGCACATCTGCATGTTGATTTATAGTTTACTCTGGGCTGAGGAATCCATACCTAATAGATCTGGAATCATGTGTACCGGGGGGCCACAAAGCAGATTGTGAAAGGGCTTGGTCACTGGAAAGCAACTGGAGATGGTGGGTGTAACATCAAACAAGCCATACAGGAATCCTTGGGGGCTCTCTTTCAAACCTCCAGTACGAATGGTTTGGCAATGGGCATTGATAACAAGGCAACTTCTGTGGCACCCAAACTCCGGAAATTGGTTACTATGGTGCGGACGAGGCTGGTTGTTGTCTTGCCACATGATCGGTGAGTCCTGGAAGATGATGACACCCATTCATGTTCATAGACCCTTTTGGCAAAGCTGTATCAGACTGACCCAGCCCAGATATAAGGTTTTCATGGGCCACTGACACTAGAAAAGCCTGAAGTTGGCACCTTCAAAGAGTTTTTCTTGGAGATTTCTGGAGTTCCAATTTGATTGCTAAGTTGAAGTACAAAACTATGTGGGTTTGCTTTTCATCCAAAAAGGGTTGCAGGTGATGCTGTACATGTGTACCACAAACTGGTTGTTGAAGCTCTTGCATGCATCAGCATGAAGGAACATGACGTTGAGAGCTGTCATGCAGTCTTCCTTGACTTCAGCAGCATGCTTGAGCCTGCCTTTGAACCACTAGTGACCAGCACTGCTGCAAATGTAACGTTTCTTGACTACTCCGCAGTGTGAAGTTGGTGCTCTAAGGTCCTTACACAAACATCAGGACATCAATCCTGTGGTACTATCTTGCAATCAGAAATGGAGAGACACCTAATGTAGACAAAGTATAGGTAGAAATGTGGGCCCATGAATTGCAAAATGGTTTGATAAATTTGAGCTGCTGATCTAGTTTTATAATGGGTGTTGCAGGGTGATGTACATCTTACAACAACCTATTACAAGGTCCTGCTGACCCAAGCACTGGACCTGTTTTTGGATCTTGCATATTTCCATCTTGAGCTTTTGGCGATTTCTGTTAAAGGAATGGTGTCTCGTCTCCTGGAACTAAGTGAGGGGGATGCTGTGACCCAGCATGGCATTAATTACAAAGAAATGAAGGGTGATAAAGCTGGTGCCATTGACAGCAGTACTCAACTGGTGATCTTCCAAAGCAGTCTTTTGACAAACAATTGTAAGTTCCACTCTCTCTCATCGTTGGAGTGTTTCTCCTTTGAATCTACATATGATCTCATCACATATGATGAGGTCAGAACATCCTTGTGCAATAAGGAAATGATGCTCTTGAAGAATTGGTTTCTGCACTGGTTGGAGTTGAGCAACTATATAGAAATGAGTCTTTCCCTCTAGGTAATTGAGCTCTTGTTGATGGGTTTTTCCCTCTATAGTCTTGTTGTGTTTCTGTTTGTTTGCAGTTCCCACTGAAGCTCCCCCTCTACATCCTATCTCCATCAAGAATGCAAGGACAACAGTCCTGTATTGCTTGAAGTCACATGCCTCGACTTCACAGCTCTTAGCAATGCCTTGCACATCCATTGCTCCAACCCTACCAGAGGTGTTTCAACGAGGACTGTCTGCCAAGCTATGGGAAAATCTGAAGAACCATGACACTGGCAACTTGGTTCTTGCACTATCAACAGATGAAGACATGAACAACAATAATATCACACATCTGTGTGTTTGGCATGATGGAAGGTTTTGGCTCCACACTTTGGGCTTGCCAGAAAGCAGGAATGGGGCAACATCAACAGCTGGGAATGACATTGCTGATGAGCTTCATCATGGGGACAATGAAGTAGGCTCAAAGTTGAAGATCACTGTGTATTTTCTCTTGATTTTGTTTCACATCTGTATACTAAGATGTAAAGGTGTAGCATCTTCCTGACCATGTTCTATGCTGTGTATCTGACCAGGATTCTTCACATCCAAATCTGGGGAATATGTTAAGTATAGCCCCACATCGTAAAAGTTCTGGACATAATGTTGAAAAGCAAGGAGGTTCAAGGCATTCTACCAAGAAACGCAAACAGGAGGAAACGGAGGAGAATGTCCAAGTGGGTGTTGCTGCTACTATGCGTAGTAAGAAAAGCCCAACCCATGGATCAAAGCATCTGGAGCGGCTGTCTCAGCACTTCCCAGGAACATCTCCAGACACAACTCTTGGTGCTCCTGAGCGACACTCTCTCAACTTGGCATCCTTAGTAGCCACAATCAGGTGAGGCACTGGAAATTATTTCTTGTCCATTCCAGAACTTCTGTGGGATGTGGGTATTTGACTAAGGCCCACTTTTGACAGTTTTTGTTTCCTGATTTTGCAGGGGTGCATTTGCAGCTGAGGAACCATTGACTGAGCATTTGAACAATGCATCAAAGGTAAACTCTTTGATGTGTTGTTCTTTCTGGTCCTCTAAACACCACAGATATATATATATTCTCTCAAGTGGTGTTGAGAGCACATATTTGCAGAGACTGATGTTCCCTTTTTCCTCTGGAGTACAGTGCATTTCTCAGCTGCGGGAGTTTACAGAGAAAAATGATTTATCTGTCTTTCCCTTGACTGTCGACTCGTGAGTTTCTCACTACCTACTCTTCTAGATAGGCAAAAAAGAATTATATCATCAAAGGTTCTAAGTGGCAAAACTGGGGTCTTTTGTTTTGACAGTCTTGATGATGCTGTGGTGAGAGAAATGGATGATGGGTTGTGCTTCAAATCAGTCCCTTGCAACCTTCTTTTCTCTTCTGTAGATGGGTTCTATTTCCATAAGGCTAGAGAAAGCAGAGTTGTGTTGTAACTGGCAGTATAGGGGGGACTTACTGATTTGCTTGTGCAAAGAGGAAGTTTTCAATATGTTGAAGCTTGAATCTAGTCTAGTGACTGCTAAGGTAAAAGACTGAGAATACTGAGTATTTCCATTTATTTGCTCATCAAAACTTTTAGGCCTGCTGTACGAAAGGAGCTGTACAAAAAGGTGTGGGTAGAGTTGGACAGTATGGCAAAGCAAGCAAAAGAGAAGACACATGGGCAGGAGGATCTTGCAAATGCTATTTTTGCTGCATCCACACTGGAGCCCATTGTCATTGAGGAGAGTGAGTCTGCCAAACCTTTTAAGCTAGTGTACTAGTGTTCCCTTTTGGTCTATTGGGTCTAAGTTTCTGATATGCTTAGGGTACAAGGATCAGATGTTTCTCGTTCTTTTTGCTTGAGCCCTAGGCTCTCTGCACCTCCAGAGTGATTGGTAAAATTTGACAGTTGTGGTTGTCCTTCCAATTGCACATGGACTCACAGTATCCTTGTTATTCCATGGTTACTGTGACTTGATAAACCTGTTCTGTTGCTGTATCTAAGCAGAGGTAGCTCCTGGACTGCCACATCCAGTGCCCCCAGAGAAACCAAGTGAGTATGCACCCATAAACAAACGAAGAAGGTGTGAGGAAGTCCCACGTGATGCACATGGCCGGCCTGTGTATCCAATCAAGCTTGGGCCCAGTCTGCAAGTGTATGACTTGGGAAAAATCATCTGGAATCGACCCAATTTCCACAGTGAGAAATACATCTGGTGTGTTCCACTTTACCACTTCAATGAACTCCTCTATCACACAAATGTGCTGAGTCAAAATGTCCCTATTGTTTTGTCATTCTGCTACAGTTGTTGCACATATCTCATCAGGTTGTGTACCCCATCCTCACTGGGGTATGCAATCCGATACCACTGGACACTTGCTCTAAGATTCATCAAAAACCCAGGTTTAAGGCAGTTGGGTTCTAGTGATTGCTTTGGCCTGAAGAACAGGGCAAATGAGAAACTGAAAGGTTCTCAATTCCAATAGCTTATTTTCATTGAACTTATGATTTGGGTTTTTCATTTGTGATGGTGGGAGTGCTTGTGACAAGAGGTGCTTGTTGCACATAGAAAGAGCCCCCCTTTTTAAGAACTCTATTTTAGTGATGCTCTAATGGAAATCGTTTTTGGGGTTGTGATGTGGTGATTGTGAGCATGTTTTGCAGGCCATCAGGATATAAGAGTCGACGTGCTTATGCAAGCATGCTGAACTCAGAGAATCGCATCTTCTATCGGTGAGAGACACAGAGAGAGAGAAAGAGCATTTTGCTACTGTTTCCTAGTTTGCAAGCTTACTGCAGTGCCATGGTCCATCATCAGCCAGATCATTGTACATATCTATTTATGCACAACTACACTTGATTGACCTGCTGGTTGAGTCTGAACTGACATGTTGATCTGTTGCTATGGCTCAGTTGTGAAATTGTTGACGATGGACAAGCCCCTGAGTTTCGTCTTACACCAGGTTTTTTTCCTCATTTGTGCTTTTCTTCTGGCACTTGTGTGAATTGAATGTGGAGGCACTGACAGAATTATACACTCCCAAGTTAGACTTAAATTCATGTTGCAGTAGCTTGCAGGCACCAGGTTTGTGTTCACTGATGTACATAGGCAGTCTTGTTTTGGCATCAATACTAGTAAGAAGGTGTTCAGGCCCTTGTTTTGCCTTTATGTTTACCAGTTTCTGTGGTGATCACAACAACCCATTGTTATTGAGATTTGAGTTCACAGCAGCAAGTGATGTAGGCACGTGTTGGTTGTGCAGCTCAGAATGAAGAACCAAACATGTGGTCATGTCGTCTTTTGGTTTAGTGATGTTGTTGTGTTGTTCAAGGTCTTTGTGATGGGTCAACAATAATTGTACTTGGTTTTGTGACAAACTGCAGAGGATGACCAAAGCAATCCTGTAGTGGGTATATCAGCAACAGCAGTGTGGACTGTTGTTGTGAAAAGGGTGGGTGCACTTCGGATTGAAGAGGGTGGGAAGAAGACCTTTGCCAATGTTTCAGGTAGAATTAAAGACTGTCACAGAGCATTCCTTGCTTGTCTTATGCTATTACCCATTACAGTAGGTCTTCATGGTTCCATATTCTATTAGTTTTTTAGAGCCAAATCATGACTACAAATTTGGGCGGTTCTGAGCAACCTGATTCTTAAGACAGTCCTTTACAAAATTCTTTGTCTCTGTACCCCAAAATCATTATTATTCCCCATGCCATTTGATTTCTCTCACTCTTGATATTCTGAGTTCCTCACAGGGCCAGAGTATTTTGGTTATGCAAATCCAACAATTGCAAGGTTGATTCAGCAGCTGCCAAATGCTGAGAAGTGCACCAAGTACAGGTGAGTAAGATAAAATTTTCCAACAACTTCTGTTGCATTATTATTATCTACTGTCGTTTTTCCTGTTGCATTCACTGTCCAAGAGTCAGGTTTTGGCAATTGGTGTATCACTAAAGGAGATATGCTTCAACTGATGCACAAGTGGTGTCTACCTTTATTCTACAGGCGACAGGAGTACTTACCAAATGTGCCCATGAGAACAAGTGGTGACACTGAGCCTATGCATGGTGGGAGCACAGCAGTAGTACCACCTGATTTCCCTGCAAGCCCTGGCCATGAGACCACTCCCCATGAGCTGAATACAAGCAGCTCTGTCTCAGGTGATGACTCAAGCCCAGTACAGGCTGCTGCTGCTGCTGCTGCAGGTCAAACATTCCATCAGGAGAGTGCAGAAGGAGTTGTTGTTGGACCCGCACAGGCAGAGGATGCTCCTCCTCCTCCTCCTCCTCCTCTTCCTCTTCCTCCTCCTCTTGTCAACACTGCAGAAGAACCATGTGTGCAAGGAGTACTAGTGCCATCACCTTCCTCTACTACTACTACTACTACTACAACTACTCCTCCTCCTTGCAAGGATGAAAGGTTGGAACCTCTCTCTTGGCTGTCGGAGTTTTACATAACAAGGAATAGGAAGGGAATTGGAGATTTTCCAAAGCGATTTGCTGACTGTAATCCTGGAAGCTTGTTCAACCACTACTGGTCTGCCAAGCTGAGGAGACTGCAAACATATGAACTGGACGGAAGAAAGTGAATTCTCTCTCACTTGTAAGAAGAATTTCAGTACCAAATTTCAGTCCAAGTTGATTGATGCTCATTGTACATCTCAATATATTGAGCCACCCAACAAAGGGAAAAATCTGCAAAACCATTTGAGATCTGATAGCGAGCCGATAGTGCCAAAAGAAAGAACGAAATACACACGAAAGGATGGATTCAGTACTTGCTTGTCTAAGAGCATCTCCACAGGTGCTCAGTATGTCACTCTGGATAATAAAATTAAATGTCTACTGCCAACAGTATACTGGCCTTTTAGGCAGTGTAGAACTGAGTTTGGAGTTTGGGCCTCCAAATTTCACAACATACAACAAGTGGACTCTACATGGGTCTGTAAAAGAAAATGACTATGGGCTTGCTTTGCCCCCTATTTTTTGCTAGTTGAAAATCTTATGAAAGTCCATATCTAGTGTACTTTGAGCCCAATGAATCTAGTCTTCAAATAAACACACTTTAAATGATGTTGAAGTTGCCAATTTTTTTTTCGTGTCCAAATTCAAATCACCTTAATTAATAAATTAAAAACACCTTTATTAAAAATGGGTTGCAAAAACAACTCAGTTTAGATATCTAAATAGACTTTACAAAAAAATTATGATTATCAAGTCTTTAATTTGTTGAATGTTAAAAAATAAAAGAGGTCCAATTCTTCAAATTGTAATGGTCCAAAGTTTTTGGCATGTTCTTCAACCCTACTAGAAGCTAATATATCATAACCATAAAGTTTTGGACCCTGACCAAGTAGATGTATTGTACATTGCATGGTCCACCTTTAATTGAATATTGATATTTTTAAATATAATTTTCAGAGTTGGGAAGATTAAAAATATAAGTTTTAATTTTGCATTTCATTTTTGCTAAATTTTTCAAATGCATTTGAGTTGTATACAACAATAGGAATTGATTAGCCAAAAAAATTTGGTCAAATTGTGACTTACATGAAAATCTACTATAATATGTAATCATTATGCTTGTAAATTTGAGGTAGCAAAAATACTAATTTAACTATTGGGTAAAAGCACATTAAGGTGTAACAATTTTAAGCACTTGTGAAAATTCATAATTGTCCAAATTAAAATTATGAAAGTAGTGTGGAGGTAGAATACCTTCATAAAAGTTGTCATTAAACATTCATCAGTAAAAAAAACATTCAACTCTAATTTATCTTTTGGAATCTTAAATTTGAAAAATGAGTTTTTAAATTATTACTTTCATTGAATAAAATATATAATAAGAAAAACTCACAATTCAATATACATAAAAAAACATATCATCAAAATATTTTCAAAAAGTCTTTCATGGTATCAATGTCATCACATCATATTATTGTTGAGTCTTTTATTCATTAAAATACATCATATGAAGATGCATTGAGTCCATACTCATTGAATTTAAACTATTTTGGTACCTTTTTAAAAAGTCTAGTATGTTATGACAATTTAGAAATTATTCTTGAAACTCATACAATATGATTATATTATATAATACGTTGTAATGTTGAATCATTTTTCATCTTAATCACTTTTATTTAGTCACATGGTCAATTACAAATTCTAAAATCTTGTACAAATGATCTTGTGACATTATCTTATGGATATTGTAATGTGCTTTCACCCTATTGACGAATGGATTTGTCATAAGTAAACATAACTATTGACATAAATTGGACAGAAGTGTCCAACTACAAATGTGATGTTAGGTCTTTTGCAAGTCACTAAGT
>Ga0116229_10003703_pt1 | contig 25178 bp, 20 predicted proteins | sample S1TSphgellanicum_3_FD_87313 | JGI IMG/M metagenome (GOLD analysis project Ga0116229, IMG submission 87313) | Host-associated microbial communities from peat moss isolated from Minnesota, USA - S1T2_Fc - Sphagnum magellanicum MG | ecosystem: Host-associated > Plants > Peat moss > Unclassified... | reverse complement strand
AGGAGGGAGGAGGAGGCTCTCACCTTCGTCGTCCTCTTCGTCATCACCAACGGCCTCTTCTTCGTCTTCTTCTTCTTCATCGTCGTCTCCACCAGCCTCCTCGTCGTCGCTCTCCTCTTCTATGTCCTGCACTTCCACATCGTCTTCATCATCGTCTTCAACCTCGTCATCCTCGGAGCCATGTATGTTGTTGTTGACGCCAGTGGTGGCAGTCCCTCCTCCTCTGATATGAGCAGCCGCCACTACGACTTCCTCTCGATGGTAGCTCCCACCGTCGTCGTCGTCTTCCTCATCGTCCGAATCCTCGTTTCCTTCTCCGTCGTCATCTCTTTCTTCTTCCCCTTCGCCTTCGTCTTCTTCCTCTTCCTCCTCATCATCATCTTCAAGCACAATCACCTTGGAGTCCCTAACGCCTTGGTGGTTACCATTCACATCAAGGCCATGGCCGTTAGCATCATCCACATCTTCTTCTTCTTCCTCCTCCCCCTCCTCCTCCTCTTCCTCCTCTTCTTCTTCGGAGTCTACTCCCTCGTCGTCAGACTCAGGCCGCTCCTTATCGTTGTTGGCGTCCACCGCCTTCTCCAAGTAGTGCTTATTAGCTTTCATCATGCCGACAGAAGACAAACCGGGCCCACTCGACAATCACAAACCCGAGTTGTCACAAGGCATCCGCACAACAACCTACAAGCACAAAACTTGCTCCGCGGCAGCAGCAGCAAAGCGGTTGTGCAACAAAAAACTAAACTGAACAATAACAATAATACCACCACTGCCACCACCTCCTATTCTTGTTCCCTGCTTGCTGAACAGATCAAGATCCTCCAAGACCTGTCTGCAAACCTTACTCTCCAAAGCTGTCACCCCCGCAGCAATGCAATCGTCGCCAAGAACCAGCAGCTTCCCTATTACTACTCCTCCTGGCAGTCGCAAAAACGGCTACAGCAAAATACCGCCGCCACGAGTGAGTCGTCGCCACGATTATCTCAGACTCGTCTTCTGCGGTCGATTGCAATTGACAGGTACCGCCGCGCAAGTGCGCGAAGACAGAAGAAGAAGAAGAAGAAGGCGCCAACTGGTACTGCGCACACTTGAGAGCGTCAATGACGCAGTTGGGATGTGCGCGGCGAGATCTTGAGGGCGCACTTGCTCCATAGCCACCATCTTCCAGCGAGAGCAGCTTGGTCCATGCGCGAGGGGGACGCTGCGGAGGACGGGAACAAACCCTCGATCGCTCGCTCGCTCCAACCCCGCTCCCTTTCTTTTTCTTTCTCTGTCTCCTCTTTTTCTTACGGCACTGGACAGTGTTTTTTTTCAAAAAAATTATTGTGGCGAATGTTTTCGCATTGTGGCGACAAACGAAAAAAAAACTCAGTGAGAATTGTACAAAGGCTTTTTTCGTGAAATTTCTCAACTTGGCGCATTTTATTTTCAGGAAATGGGGAGAGAAGAAAAACCCACGAAAAGTATGTGATTTTTAGCAAATTTTCCGCCATTTTTCGAAATAAAAATAATTAAATTAGCCACATCTAGACCTATGCACTTCCTAGGTCGCCACTTGCAGCAACACTTTTGTAAAAATGCTATAGTCTACCTTAGGACAGTCGCCATTTAATGCTAATTAGTGCTGGGGATCCTCACCAATGGACCTACTTGAGGAATTTGAGAAAAAAGAAAAACCCTACTTGAACCAATGTTTCTTTTCTCAATTTTGTGATGTAGCCAAAGAGGCCATGATCCACAAGAAGAATTAGCCAAATTTGACTACAAGCTAAATTTTTTTGGCTAACTACTTGAACCGCATATAGAAATCTGGCGATTTTTCTTAAATTCTGGTCACATTCTGGCTATTGAAAATCTCAAAAAACACTTGATTATAGCAATTTTTAATTTTTAACATAGCTTTTTGGCTATATATAGCCAGCGAAAAAAAAAAGGCTAGACTGGAGACCGTGCATCTTTTGCCTTTGCAGTCGCTGGCTGCCAGCTGGACCATTTCTTTCCGCCAATTTTCATTTCTTTCCAACTGCTTTTTCCGGGGGCCCTTTTCCAATCGTTGACGTGTTGTTTGACACGTCATCATAATTCTCGTTTTTGTCCACTCCCCGTGTGAACGCAATACCAACATTTGGCCTGCCTGATTCATGCACGGTATGAACACCATAATCTCCCCGTCAAAAAGTGTACCAATAAAATCCAGTTTCATACTTAGTCTTTTCTGTGCTGCATCGCGGCACGTATCCTCTCTTCCGCAGGGTGCGGAAGCTCAGGCGTGAGAGAGAAAAAGAGAATCAACAGCAGCAACTGCAGTTTCCCTTTTTGAACTCACATCACTCAATTCTTGTCGTTTTTAGTTTTGGTTCTCTGCTGGAACTGACAGAAACAGTTTGGGTGCTTGTTATTATGAACTAGTGATTCACTTCCCTTCTCTGAGCTAGGAATGGCAATGGTAGTGGTGGTGCTCTTTTTGATTGATTTCTCTCTCTCTCTCCTCCCATGGAGAAAGGAATCTTGAGTATGTAAGAGATGGATTTTTCAGAGAGCTTGATAAGAGGCCAAACTTTTCAGTAGGTGAAGAGGATAACACATAAAAATCTGAAGATTTTTGGAATTAGGCTTCTTCCTCTTTGTGTTGCATAGATAGCATAGATAGAGCAAATGGTTAATGGGAGATCAGATGACAGTGCTGAGAAATTCTTTATTCTTTCCAATCCTGTTTGTTCAACCTAGTCATAGTCCCCAGCAAAAATCTCATCCAGAGTTTTCTTCAAAGACACTGACTGACATTTTGCAATGCTCTGTTTTATCTATCTTTTTCTCAGCTATAGCAAGAAAGGAGATAAATCAGTAACCATTGAGCTCTGGTTACCTATCTTTTTAAAACTATATAGAACGGAGAAAAAATCAGTAACCATTGAGTGCCAACACATATTCACCGAAACCCAAGTGGACACAGAAAACATTGAGCATTAGGTATCTCAGTGGAAACCAACCCATGTGGAAACTTTTGCAGACAAAATTTCAGGTCTCTGTGTCATCACCTTGGATTCTCTTATTCCACAAATAGAACAGCTGCAAAAAAGTCATTTCAAGATCTCCATTCAGATGTCTTGATCCTTTTGTCTTTGCCCTGTGGTAATTTTTGATTCCTCTATGTTTTGTTGAACAACTTCCTGCATTTCCTCCACACATCAGTGTTGATGTTCATCTTTGCTTCACAGAAAGAATCCATGGATAATGTTTCCCAGAAGAACTCACAAATAGCAATAGCAATGAGAGTCTCATCCAAAAACACACTGCATGTAAATCTGATCACTTCCTAACAATTTGCATTTGCTGAATGACAGAGTGTGAATTTTGCCCTTGTATTATTGCATCATGACTAGAACCAGCCAGTAGACCATCTACGAGAACAAAAGAGTGGCTCTCAACAAGTAAACAGGCAATGGATGGCCCGAAAGAGATTCAAAGACAACTCTCAGAAATCTGATTCCAGAGAGTTATTGATTCAAATTTTATACACCCCAAAATCAAGATGGGACCGTCACTTTCCACATGCAAATATCAGCAAGGCAGATAAGCAATTCAGTAAACCAGATTCACAAACAAATGGCCACTTGAAAAAATCCTGGCCAGCCAGAGAGCTGAACAACAAACCCCAAAAAAAAGGCCTCAATACCTGAGAGATCTTTGGCACTCTTAATGTGAGTAAAAGAGAACACACAGGTTGCTTTCTTTTTTTTTCTCTTCTGAAAATCCTGTCGATCTGCAAACATGCAAACCGACAAACAAGCAGCACCCATCATTCGTTCTTTCGGCTGCTTGCTTGCAGCCCACTAGTAATTCTTCCCGCAGTGGATCAGGCTACCAGCTCCGAGAAACAGGCCGAAAACTGCAGCACTACCCAAGGTGGTCTGCCCCACATAACGAACCTTGAGAAGGCCCGGGATTCTATACCTGAAAGCCTCGTAGGTGCCGTACACAGCTCCAATAGCCCCGCCTACCGCTCCCCCGACTCCCACACCTGCCACCACCCTCGTCAAGCAATCATTCCTCGCCATCTTCTTCGTCCTAAATCTCTCTCCCTCCCCTCTCCTCACTCCCTTTTTTTCTGATCAGCAGCAGCTCATGCTCTGGGTTCCAACACCCACAACTATTCTCCTGCCACTCTTACCCTTTTCTCACCAGCTCATTGGCTCTGGCTTCCAACAACAACCCCAACTCTCTCTCCACTTCACGTTTCGTCTCAATAGCTCAAGCTCTGGATTCCAACACCCAACTCCACAGAGAACGGATTACCCCGTACGACACCCACAGCAGCAACTCCATTCGCACAGAAATACGAAGAAAACTGAAACCCTAAGAAGAGCCTGGAACCCTAAATCGCTGGGCCATGAACGCTTTACATTGCGGTAACGAGTCGTAAGAGAAGATTCCGTTTTAGAAATAGCACTTTAGTTGATTTTTGAAAAATTGCACATCTCTTGAAATCGGCACTTCCTTTTGAGGAGGTCCCGATTCTGCAATCGAAGATTTCTTACAAGTGGCAGAATCTACCTTCAAAATCACTGGGCCTCACCTTCAATGCTTACAATGGTGCAGAATACGCTCTAAAGACGTTTTCCATGGTGTAAAGGCTTTTTAAGGGAAGATTCTGTTAAAAAGAATAGCACTCTAGTTGTATTTTGAAGAAATTTCATGTCCCTCAAAATCCGCCCTTCCTTTGAGGAGCTACCAATTTTGTAATCTAAGATTTCTTTTACATAATTAGTAAAGAAGAGAACACCCTCTTCATTTGAGGCTGAACCCTGGGCCTCACCTTAAATGCTTACAAAAGGGCACAGAATACACCATAGGGGCGTTTTCCGTGGTGTAACGGCTTTTTAATGGAAGATTCTGCTAATAAAATAGCACTCTAGCTGTTCTTTGTAGAACCAGTCAAAATCATCATTTACGAAATCCAAGATTTCTAGAAAGTGGCAGAATCTGCCTTCAGAATCCTTTACATAAGAAGAGGTAGAGAAAAACAAACCCCTCCCCCATTTGAGGTCTCATCACCATGTACCCATTGTAGCCGGTGGTGATGGGATCTCAAGACAGGACTTCAAATCCCATGAAGTTCAGTGCCACTTTATCTAAAGTTTTTGACACATGGTGACTTCTTATTTGTCAAATAGTGTAATTTTACTTGTGGTCGGTTTACGCCCCCTATACCCACTTCCCTTTTACCATGAGTAAATATGCTCCGATATTTCCACTAGGAAAAAGCTTAGGAGGTCTTTTATTTGTGGCCAGAGGCTAATTGACCATCACATTCGGAGTTACCTCCCATCCGTGGTGGATGGAGACAAGTAAATGAAAAAAATTCATCCCCCTTGGAATAATGGGTGGGGTTGGGGCCCATTCCACTATTTATGGGATTGATTTTTCTCTTTGTGGAATCATGTCCCCTTTATTTCTGGGCCACTTTAGATTGTCATGGCCCACAACATCCTTTAAAGGAATCTAATATATTGACTAGGGTAGAATCATAATTAGTTACCATAGCTCAAATTCTACCTAGCTTAACCTAGTTTCATGCTTTCCTAGCTACCCTTAGCTTCATTTCTTGCTTGCTAGTTGAAAGTAAGGAAACTAGCAAACATCATAACATGAAAACTCATCGTAGCAACCGAAGCCACCACAATAAGCAAGTTCACTGTATCATCCAAGGTTGGCACACAAACAAGCTCACCACAACAACCAAATGCCACAACAACCCAAGTCATTGTAATAAACTAAGTGTAACAATTAAAATGGAAGGGGAGCATTGTGTTCCCTCTAATTTTATTTTTTATGTTGTTGTTGCAACAATAGAATCATGGGAGCATCACACTCCCTTATGGTCATTGTTATCACATTGTTGCAACAATTGAAACAAGGGAAGGCCATGTTCATTCGTCATTGTCATTGCATTGTTACAACAAACCAAAACAGGGGGAACATGATGCTCTTTTGTGGTTGTTGTACATTGTTCAAGGTAGGGAAGTTGTGGAATGGAAAATGCAACAACATGCATATCCTTTGGCTTTTGAATTTGTATAGATTACAACCATTGCAAAGTTTGCAAGCATAGTTGTAAAGGTTCTTACCATAAAACATGAAGTTCAAGTCAAGTTGTATCAGATCCCATCATTGATTTGACAAGAAACCATTTTATTTTTTTAAACAAAGTTCCTTATTTACAATACCAATCTTTAACTTTGTTGTTTACATGTAAATATCAATGATTAACATCTATTCAAAATATTATATACCATGTGTAGTGAGAATTGACATCTATGACAATATGAATGTCATGGTTATGGTTTATAAATGTTCTAGTAGGTTTGGTGCAATATTTATGTTCACCTTATTTGAATTTTGAAAACATGATAAATTTCAATAATACCTATGTTCAATGTCAATGTTGTAGGATCCCCAATGTGGTACCTATGTCTAATGATTATATATTTGTCAACATATTTGTGTTGTAAATGCATTACCTATGTCATGGGTACATTTGTTTGCCAACTTGTTTCCATGTTAATTGAAATACCTATGTTGGGTCTAATTACTTTCATATATTTTTGCTATAGTATCCAACTACTTGATAGCCAAAAAAGACTCATTGGAAAAAAGGGGAGGAATTTGGGAATGAATGGTTGTGTTTTTTGTGTAGTATGGGTCCATGGAAACAAAAGATTGTTTTGCAACATAATCTCAAAGACCTCCACCACATGTGACTCAATCCCTAGGGGAAAAAAGGGGGAAACATTTGGACCAACCCTCATGGTCAATGCAAGCAAGAGCATGCCAAGATGAACTAATGGGTTCAAGGTCATGTTCATTTCAAGCAAGGAAAAATGCAAAAAGAATGGAAATTAAGTGGAGAAAAAAAAAGGGAGGAATGGGCTTCCTTGCAAGAATGGAAAAAAAAGATCCACATCGTGACAACACCCATGAGAAGATTGCTAATGATATTGAAGGATGATTTGGAAGAGCTTTTGAACATTGTGGCATGGGGATTGGGGAGGTCTTGTGGAAGTACACCTTCAAGTTGGAAGACAATGACAAGGTCAATGACCTTGTCTATACCTCCAAGCGTTTTCAATGATACATGCTTAGGCATATGGATATAAGTGCACAAGGTTTGAGGATGGTCTTGGAATTAAATAAATACCACACCAAACCAAATGGTACATTTTTGGTGAACATTTTAATTCTTAACTTTAGCATTTGTTGTTCAAATTCATTGTTCTCATTTTTTATTTTAACATGTGGTATTGTAGGACTATAGGGTGGGGTGTGGAAAACGAATGCAAGAAGACTTACATCAATGAATTCATTCAAATCAAGAAAAGGGAGCAAGATTTGAATGCATGGAGACATTATTTTAGTGCATTGGAAGCTATGTGGTAATATAGGGAGATGTGGTTGGATCTAATTTTGAAAACATGGGGTGAAGAAGGTGAGGTTGGTGAAGAAAATGAGGCCAATGATGATGGTTAGGTGGTGGTGGAGGAATTGGTTGAACAAGAGAGCAAGGCCCTTCCACTCTTCACAATCCACAACAATAACTCCACTTAAGAAGGTGGAAAAGGGTAAATAAAAACCATAGAGGTGGCCAAGGAAAAGGCCAAAAAGAAAATTAAAGAGAAAACAAAAGACATTGCAATATGGGAAATAAGGTGATGGGAAAGAGTTGCAAACATTAATCCAAAATTGAGGTGTATTTTAGTATCTTAAATCATTATGGGACTTTAAAAATGAAAGAGGTTCATTCCACCTTAATCATTTCACCTTGTTTAAAGTTATGTCATTATAAGGTCACTATTTAATCATCATGTTTCACTACTAATTGACATAATTCATTTGTAATATAAATAATTTATAATAAAATATTTTTTATGTTATTATTTTAGATACTTCAAGTTAATGCACCCTATATTATTTTAAATTATTGTACCCTAGGTTATTTTAAGTTATTCCACCTTAAATTATTGTCAATTATTATTGGTTATTTCAACTTATATTATTTTGGATTATTTTAAATTTTTCCACCTAATGTTATTTTAGATTACTTTAACTTAGATTATTATAGGTTATACCTTACAATAGCATGGGGTTATAGCCTAAAACAACTTAAGGTTACATAACCTAAAATAACCTATGGTAGAATACCCAAAAATAATTTAATTTGAAATAGTTTGAAATATTCAAAAATAATCTCCAATAGCCTACAATGGAATGACCTAAAATAATTTTAAATAACCTAAGGTGGAATAATTCATAATAATAAAAAATAACTTAGGTTGGAATAACTTTAAATAACCAAAAATATCACAAGGTAGAATAACAAAAAATAACTTAAGGCATAATAACTTAAAATAACATAAGGTAGGAATAATGGAAAATAACCTAAGGTAGAGTGTTAAAATCATGCAATATGTCCCAAGTTTGGAAACAAATAAAATTAGGATTTAAGGAGTGAAATGCATTTCTTGCAATGTTGAAAGGACAAATAATTAGTGGTGGGAAGTTTTTATGTTTGATAGTACAAATAGACTACCAGATTTTCAAAGTGATAAAATTTATAACAATTTCTTGAACTTACTCCAAAACTAACTATATTTAATTTTATCTACAACTAGGAAATCTTAACTGAATTAGTAGTTTATCACAAAAAATTTGGTTTAGAAATAAAATAAATTTCTCAATAGTAGATTTTCAATAGGTAAATTTTGATAAATATTTTTATATTAATTTTGGTACTATTTTCAATAGCCAAAATCAATATTAACAATTATTGTACTAAAAATTGTAACAATTTTTACACCTTTAACATAGAATAGCTTATAATATAACATAAGGTGGAATAACAAAAAATAACCTATAATAGCTTAAGATGGAATAGTCTATAATAATAACAATTAAATAACTTGAGGTAAAATAACTTTAAATAGTTTTAAAGGTGGAATAAACTATAACATTCAAAAATAGCTTAAGGTAGATAGCCTATAATAACATACTTTGAAATAACTTGAAATAATTTAAAATAATCAAAAATAATTTAAAACCATGCAAGGTAAAATAGCCTAGAAAAATTGAAGGTAAAATAACCTATAATAATATATGGTGGAATAACCTATAATAGTTAAGTAAATCTAAAGGTGGAATAACTTAAAGTAAGTTGAGGTGGATTGATCAATAATAGCCTAGAAGGTGGAAAAACTTGAAATAATCAAAGAAAATCTAAGATAGAATAACCTAGGGTGATATAAGTCAAAAACCTAAAGTGGATAGAATAGTTGCAAATAACATTATAGAATAACTAGAAATAACTTAAAATGACCAAGGGTGGAAAATATATCCCAAGGCACAATAACATTGAATAACCAAGGGACAAATAGTTCAAAATAACTTAGGGTAGCTTAGGAAAATAACATAAAATAATTTAAGATTAACTTAAAATATAACCTTATGGTAGCCTAAGAATAATTTAGGATAACCTACATTAACTTAATAATAGCCTAGATTAGTGTAGGAATTCAACTTACTATTATAACATGCACATAGGGTAGGAAAAAATGTGAATAATAATATGTTGTGACAAATCATCTTACTAATTATATAAGTAATTGTTCATTAATTAAATACATGTTTTTTAAGCATGGAGGTGAGGGGATGTGAAAGATTCACATTTTTGTACCCTAAGTTGATGGGCTAGGTGGCCTACCTAGCCTAGGTTCCTAAGTGTTTAAACCTAGTCACCTAGTTTAAGTTCTTAATCTAACTTAACTATGAATTAGGAGGTTAGTGCAATGAATTAACTATTAATGAATTTTATTAACTATTAATAAATTCACTTGTCCATAACAACTAGTATTTGTTCATTAGGGCTAGGTTGGCCATATTCACCAAGTAAATTTATTGTGGTTCACTCAAAATTTAGTGAAATAAAAAGTGAATTAAAGTGAATTAGGACATGTATTGGTGTAATGAAGATAAATGCAAAGAAAAAAAATTATAAAAAAATAATTGGATTCAATGTAATGTACTTCCATGTCTTATGTACTCATCATTGGAATTCAATTCTAATTAACTATATCATTGTTATTGCATGTTGAGAACATAAGTATTGCAACGAATGTTCATATTCACATCATTGGTATGTCATTGCATTCATACATGTCCTTGATAATTTTAAGTGGTATCAATATTTGTGGGTTTCTATAATACTTAACATAGACCAAACATAAGTATTACATTCTCATAAATGTTTATCAACATGGTATCACAAAGATGTAAAAAAACTAGCCATTTCTAATAATATTTTGCATAGCTAAGTAGGTTCCAGTTTTTTTTGTTTCCAAAATGAGTGTTTAAAAAATTGTTGTGGAAAATTTATAAAGACAATTTAAATAGAAATTACAAAATTTGAAAGAGGCAAGAAAGATTGAGAGAGTAGTAGAAATTTGCAAACATTTTGCCTTTACAATCTAGGTCTCTGTAGAGAAGTTTGCATTTTTCTTCTCCAGTTTATTATTCTTCTTCTTTTCAAAAATATTTTTTGATACTCAAATTTGAGAAAGCTTTGAAGAAATTAGAAAAAACAAAAGAGATCATAAAGAAACATTGAAGAGATATAGCTTTAAAAAACCTAGAAGACAAATAGGTCCTAGTGAGCAAGTCGATCCCATTTCTATTTCAAATTATGGGGAAGACCATTAAAAGGACGATTTGCAACAACAACAACAATCACCATTACATCAAAGGGAAACATACTCAAGAACAAATTCTAGAGAAAGTTCATATTCCCAACAAGAAGTGCACAAAGAAAACAAGTTGGTAAGTAATGGTTGTAAATCTATGTGGGAAGAAAGTGCGTACTCATTGGGTTGATGACATTAGGTATGTCTTTACTCCAATAGAACAAAGTTATAATGGTAATCTGAAGAACATTTTGCTTTGGAGTGCCAGATTGGTAGGCCTATTTGAGATTGAGTGGATAACACATCGCCACAACATTCTGGTTGAATTTCTAAACAATTGGAAGTTGAATCCTAAACATAATAGAATCAAGGTTATGTTGGGGGAGGAATAGAGAATAATAGATAAGCATTTGTTGGTAGAAGTTTTTAGAATCTACCGTATAAGAGAGACAGAAGCAGACCAAGCATAAATGTCTAATGCCAGAGTAGCATTGGCAGAAATAGCAAATAGAGTTCTTGATACTTATAACACCAATGAAAGGTGGGTTGTAAAAATAAGAAGTCAGAGTGTGCTAATAGAACTTCTCCCATTCTACCAATTATTTACCAGAAGGATAAGGTGTAATATTTTAACAGTAAATTTGTTATGATGATCCTAAGGTAGATCATGGAAAGTTTACTAATTCGATTGCCATTATGTATTCTTAATTAGTCAAAAAATTGATTAGATGACTAAAAATATGATTGAAGGGACAACAAAAAGATAACCAAAAAAGGATGTATGTCATTATACCATAGTCCTTGAAGTTATATTTCAGAAGTGGTTTCCATTAGAAAGGGCAAAATCGCAAGTGAGGAAGAAATAGGCAAAACAACCTCAAGAAGACCAAAGAAGAAAAGACAATATGAGGGAGAGGTTCATTAAGAACAAAAGGTCTTTGAACCTTTTGCACATCTCTCTTAAAAAGGAGAAACAATCGAAGTCTAGGACAACCGAAAGAGCAGTTCTAATGTCTCAATTTGATGATGATGAGGAGCAAGAGACTTTGCAAAAGAGGCAAAGAAGACAAGAGGATATTATAATGAAAGGTAGTATGAATCTACAACAAGCAACAAAATTGTTGAGGAGGCAACAGTAGCAACAATAGAAACATAAGGAGAAATCCATATCTCCTAAATTTGATCCAAGGTTACCAATTTTTCCCAAGTAGGAGCAGAGGTCTAATGGGTAGGAGTATCAGAGATTGCCCAAAAAGGAGCCAAAATCTCAAGTTTAGTAGTCAACAAAAGAATAGATACAAGATTTTGATCACAGTCCATTAAAAGTTCAACAATCTATTCCATCACCACAAAATAATGAAGGTATGATGCCTTCAAAACCAAGTTCTACAATAAGAATGAATGTATTTGGAGAAGTCTGGACTACAAATAAGAATCTAAATTCATTGGGTACAAGTTCTAGAGGTTAGACTCCTAGGGTTTGCGCAAGGGGTAGAAGCATAATTGGATGAGGGTAGAATAATTGTTATTATGTTTAAATAGGCAGTAGAATACAATGTATAGATGACAAATATTTTGTTTAGACTTTCTGACCTAGAGATCAAAGACAAACAGATTATAAAAAAGAAGGATAAATTTGTTCAAAATCTTCAAAGAGCTTTGGAGAAGGAGTAGAAGTTCAAAGCATAATTACAGGATAAGAACGGTGAGAATAGTAAGGTATTGGCAGAACTCCAGGCAACTAGACAGAATATTGATAACATACAAAAGCAGAGCAAGGATTTGGAGAACATTTGAATGGAAAGAGATTCCTTATAGGCAATTTTAAAGGAAACATATGCCAATTATTATGGTTTTAAAGCAAAAAAGGATACTTTGAGTATAGAACATAGCAAACTTCAAAGGGACTATAAGCACATGGAGGAAACTTTCTTAAAATATCCAAAGGAGGTGGAGGAGCTTAGAGTTGATAATGCTAATGCATTTTCACTATTGGATTTTAATTTTGAAACTAATTTTAAATAGATGTGAATGAACAGATTGTGTTAATATTAGTTTTACTATATTTCAATCCAGATTTTAGACCAAAATATTGGATTAAAAATTCTATATTTACCAAATTCCACTCCCCGTTTGAGTCATCATACATAACATTATAAGGTGAAACCACATTATCAAGGGGCCAATAATGTAGTCACATCATTTTTTTTTCATAGGTGCCCATGTTTGAACTTCCACCATGTCATTAATAAAATATATTTTCACAATTTTTTGCATATTTTGGTAGGACAAAACACAAAAAAAAAAAATGTTAAAAAAACTACATTTTTAATTTTTTTATTATGTGATTTTAGAATACATGTACTAAAAAAATGTACATAACGATGTATTAAAAATTGAAAATATACTCTAAAAATGGTTGAAATGATTTTTAATCTTTATGAAAATTTTAATATCTATTAAACATTGTGATTTCATATGATTGGACCAAATTTGTGAAATGTGTGAAAATTTTGAATAATTATCGTATCACAAATGGGTTGTTTGAAAGGTGTTGACTATATATGATAATTAATAATTTGACAAACAATCATTTTCAAATGGAAGATGACAAGAAATGTGAAAAGGGCTGTTTGCTAAAATTCCATTTCAAATGTTTCTTGGATGATTAATTCAAACTAAACATTAGTGCAATTTGAAATAAGGAACAACTTCTATTATATTATGTATACCATAGATATACCCATGATTTTTTGAATTTAATATTCTTTTTTTTCAAATAATACTCAATATGTGTCCATAGCTTGTAATGCCTTTGTACCCATTGAATAATCCATTGCACAATTTGATAATCAAACCAATTTCTATGTAGGCAAAATGAACAAACACAAGCTAAATCTTTCACCATAAAGTAATCAAGTTGTTCTTGTTTTGTGCATCTTCAAGCATGGAATTGCAAGTATGATCATCATGAGTGGTTGTCCACTAGAACATCAAACATAAAAAATGTCCATGGTCTCATTTTTCATTACACAACATGTACGTGCATGTAGTTTGGTTTGTCCTAATAGTGGATGTGCATAGATGAGGTGCAATGGGCATGCACAAATTGTACATGTAAGGATAGGCAAGTTGCAAATTCTCCTTCCCACGGAAACCTTGGATTTTTTATTGTTTGTGTGCATTGCAAGATGAAACCTCATTGTATTGTGTCATGCTTTGCAAAGATGTAATACATTTATCATAAGAGGTTTGATATCACTAGGGCAGTCTTTACATCAAGAATCATAAACATCGAAAGGCCCTATGTGATTGCAAAAGAAAAATCCAATGGCATATTCTTGTATAAAAAAAGTTTCCAAATGCCTTAAAAGAACTTTATCTACAATTGCATTAATAATGTGAGAATCTTGGATGGATAGTTATGTGTTTGGATTAGATAATGAACCCCTAGAGAAGTTTACTTGTAGCCTTCAAGGATAAATTCAAAACTATTACATCCCCAAGTTTATACAATCAAATCTAATGTTTATGGTCAATCAATTACACATGGTAGTATTGATAAGATTTTGGAAGTCAAAAGGAGGACCATGTATGATACCCTTGGTTAGGGTTTGTTTAAAATGTACCTATTCAAAATGTCAACAACTAGACCTAAATTTGGAATTGGCTTGGTTAGAAGGATGTAACTTGGAGGAGACTTGCAAGATGTATTGCATAATGTTTGATCACAAAAAATATATAAAATTAAACCACATTTAACTACCATGTACATGATCCTTCCTTTTGCCATGTGATGACCATTATTTATGTGACATGTGATAAGAAGATATAGATTTGCAATGAAAAGTTGATGACATCACATGGGGTGGACAATGTCTAATTCAAAGGGTTCATGACCAACAATGCCCAAGCCAACTTCAATGCAATGGCAAAGGAGTTCGGTATTGGTAACCATTATGGTGCAATGGTGGGCAAAGAATGAACATGTTGATATCATTAGGAAAATTCTTTTGCAAAAATGCAAGAATTTAATCCATATCAAGGCTATCCTTATTCCAAAATTTGATGTTTTTGTTAAGGATTACAAAAACTCAAAGATTGCAAAAAAATCAAACATTAACTACAAAGCCCTGAACAATCTTAATATTGTCGTCACATCATATACTTGACTATTAACAAGGTTTTGTTATTCCCATTAAGGTTAATTCATCTCTAGATTTTTTCAGTAATAGGTTCCTAAAGCAGCAACAAGTACATACAACACACAAAATAAAACTTAAGCTACTACAAATCCTAAACTAGCATGTACACAAATTGCTCAAACTTGAAGAGAAATAGGTTGAAAGAATAATGATCCATGTTTCATAATTCAAAAAGTGGAAACACATAATCATGAATGAATCCAAAAGTCCTTCAAAATGTTTGTCCTCCTAGTCTTATACTAATTCATTCAAAATACAATAGTCATAACTAACCATTATAAATAGTCATTAGCAAATACTTAAATTAATAGTCCAAAATTTCAAAAAAAATACACCCTGCCTAACTAGTTGTCCAATTACCAGTTCTATCAAGTACATGTTCTATAGATTACCTAATGACTAACTTGTCAACCTATCTTTCTAACCCAATCATTACCTACAAGGTTTAATAATTGGTTAGGTTAATACTATAGGTTAGTTTAAATAATAAATTATGACACTTGTTAGGTTTAATAACCTATTTATATTATCAACCTATTAAGTCACTTGTTACCAAATATGGGTAACATTATCCCCTTTTGAAATCTACATTTTGTCCTTGAAATGTTAACTCAAAGGTCCAAGTTAGATTTAGCCTTCTATAATCGGCTAATTGATGACTTCTTCGACAGGTTCAACACTTGCTGCCTCCATAAGTTGAATTTGATTCAAGATTTTAAGACCGATTTGCACTATAGTCTTTTATTGACCAAATATGTCTTCAAAGGTTGCTATGGGTGTTGTGTATACCTCTGAGGCATGCGGGGTATTTGATATCAAAGTAACCTCTTGAACTATACCTATTTGGTGTGGGGTCAACGGTACACTAGTAGATAAAAATTCCAAATACTCTAATCTACTGTCCAATATAACATATGAATGATTAACAAGTTCATCCTATTTCTTGTCAGACCTCTCACTACCTTCCACAGGTTGACTAACAACAATGGTTACTAAAATAGGTATAATAAAAGTCTGAACATGTAAGGGTATGATTTCTAAACTCGTTCCACCTCTTAAAGGACTAATTGGTTTAATAACAAGTTGTACCATAGATGGCATTGCTGAAATTTTGCTATTGGTTTCAATTTCCACATACACAAAACTTGGGGGTTCATATTTAAAATTAGGGAAAGCAATTTGGTAAACTTGTAGCTCAACTTGATAACTTTGTTCATCAAATTGAACCAACTCCACACAATCCTGAATTTTCTCCTTTATGAACTCCTAAACAATTTGCCACCACTCCTTCCACTTGGGATTTCTATCTCCCAAGGCTTGGTTCTACACTTTGAGTAAAGTATTGTCCAACAATAACTCCTCAAATTCCTTCAACCTATTGTTCATTCTAATAGGTAAAATGGGGCTAAGTTTGTTCAATTGTACCTTGGTTATCTCATATTGACCCTTCCAATCTTGGATTTGAACAACAAGACTTTGCTTCTCCCTATCAAATTTTATGTGGGTAGCTACATGTTGCTCCATGAAATCTTGATAGGTATGCTCCAAACCGGTTATAATACCATGTTATTCCAAACTAAACTCCTCCATTTTGGCATAATCTCTCATCATCTGTTCCAAATCAACTTGGAGACAAGTCAAATCATTATGGGTCTTCCAATTAAGCTAATTGAGTTCAACATACTCTTGCTGCAGGTTCTTAGTTTTCCTAGCAGCTTGTTTTACCTCATTCAACTTATTGGACAAGTTCTGGTTTTTATGTTGAACCCTATTCAATTGTCCTTTGATTGTGACTAGTTCTTTGTCATGATTTTTCAAAGTTCTCTGCATTGTTTATAACTCTAAGCTATAGGTTTCTAGGTGGTTATGGGTCTCAACAAATTTTCCTTGACTTGCTCAAACTGAATTCTAAGGTTTAATAGTTCTTGCAATGTTCCTAACCAAGTTGTGGCATTTTGAGCAACTTGCTCCAAAAACATGTTAATCTTTCTTAGAGTTTATCTGGAATGAATAAAAACTAGGACAAATTTTTTTAATTATGGGTATTCTATTTGTATAGGTTCACTACAGGTTGAATAGGTTGGAATGATTTTGTAGTTGTAACTATAGGTTATGTAATTGAAACTATAGGTTCAACAAATACAATAGGTTCAATTTGAATGTTGTTAATTACCTGATCTAGGTTGGGTTCAAGTTCTTCTTCAATGCTACCTTGTGTGGTTGTTGCATCAAGCTCTTCTCTTCCCCTACCTCTTATATCATCTAAATAGGTTCACTCCTCATCCTATTCTAATTCATTAATTAGTGACCTAAAAGTAGTCCTGGACTTCTTTCTTGGTGGTGAAGTAACACGTTCATGGCTTAACCTATCCCTTGCTGTAGGCAATCATGTATGTGTTTTCAGTTGATGGGACTAACATGTGGGTAAAGGTGATGTTATAGTCGAACATGTTGGTCTTCTCTTTTTCAAGAATTGTTCCTTGGTAACAACTTCAGATGAAACTTGTCGTTATTGTGCAACTTGGCGTTCTTGGCTGGTTGGTGGTACAATTTTTTCTAGAGTTATTGTTCTTGGTGAAGGCATATTGGATAAAGGGAACCACTTCCTGAACAAAATGTTCAAGATAGGTCTTGAATAACAATTATCTATTTTAGTTTTACTAGAAACTAAGTTAATCGTTGCCTTTTTTTGACATTTAGTCCAACGAGTTAGTTCAAGTAATAATTGGGTTAACACTATAAAACACCAATTAACATGTTGCCCCTTGTTGGTTAGGTCAAAAGTAATGGTAATCCAATTACTAAAATAAGCTAACTTCTCCCTTTGATATAGAATTTGTAAAATAATTGCAAATCTTGCATGAAATTCCTCTTTCATGCACATTACACTCCACTATTCATTCTCAACAAAAACATGTGGTCATGTAAAATTTTTAAGGCGGTTTTGGCTTCTTCAAAAGTTGCATTAACAACATCTATTACTCCTTTCTTGGAAATTCCAAGTTGTTCATGAATTAGTACTTGATCAATGAAAATTTCTTGACCATGTACTTGCCTTAGAATTCTTCCATCTTTCGTTGTTTCCCAAGTTCGTAAGAAGTCTCATAACATGTCTTCTATTGGCATTGTCCATTGCAGGTTGAACAAGCTTTCCAAATTGGTTCGTCTAGCCCATTTGAATTTGTTGGAGTCCATCTTCATCCATTGTAACATCTTATGGCTCTCCTTTGCCTTGGACATTGGTTTCTTTTTAACAAGTTTCTCAACTTGTTCTTCTACATGCGTTTTGCTTTTTTGTTTCATCATAATTCTTGTTCTTGATCTTGGGCACTGATGACTAATGTTGGAAATAGGTCCCTCTTCAAAGAGTTCTTAGACAAATATTTTTCCATTGTTCATAGGTTGTTGTAACTTTTTCTCCTCCACAAGTCTTGATTCAGGAACTAGTTGTGGTTGTTCCTGGAGAACAAGTAATTGAAGTCCAACCTCCATTTCTTCCTCTGAATCTAAAATAACAATAACTTGTGGTACTGGTTTTGTTGTAAAAGTAGTGGTTTTCCTTAGAAAGTTCAATGTTGCTTTTAATTCTTCTTCCAACTCCCTACTTCTTTGTTCCTGTTCAAAAATTCTAATTTCTTTTGTTATAGGTGCATGTGAAGCAAGCAATTCTACATAAATTGCTCTAGTTAATCGAACCTATTCCGCTTTCTCTTTTTCAATTTGTTCCCTCCTAAAAGCTTCAACTTTTCTTTCAACCTCCTTCTCTCTTATTTTTTGCCTTAACTTCTCTAAAGCACTTTCATTCATGGCCCCTATTAATATAAAAATGAAAATGAAAATGAAAAACATGATGATTATTTATACTACTTCATGCAAAATTGACTTTATGGTTATGAATGGACATAACTTTTAAGGTTAGAAACTCCTAAAAGGTAGACATCAATAAATGCCTTTCCAAACATGTCGTTTGCATCATTACTCACTAGTACATTATTGTCCCAAATAGGCAAATTATGATAATGTTGAACAAGCACATATGTTGCTTTTATGTTGCCATGTGTCAAATGATTACTAACATGTTCAAACCCTACAGGTTGAAAATCTTTAGGTTTAACTAGTAGTGGTATAGGTTCTTTGGTTTGAACAAGTTCATCAATGACTAGATCACTAAGTTTAACCAATATAGGTTGCAAGGGTTTGTCTTCAATGAACTTGTATGGTTTAAATTTGTTGTTGTTGACAAGCATTGGGTTAGGATCAAACTTATCAATGGTGACAAGTAAAATGGTATTATTGGGTAAACAATATTGTATCCGATAGGGTCCAAGCCATCGTTTTTCAAAATTTGGGAGCATGTTTGGAAATAGCCCTTAGAAACCATAATACATAGTCTCCAAATTGAAACTTGGTTTCAATGAACCAGTTTTGTGGCCACAATGATCTATTGCACTTGTTAAAAACAACTAAATCTTGTGTAATCAACCTATTTTCCTATAGTTTATCTAATTCAGATAGTCAACTAATTAAAACTCTAATAGGTTGTGGATCTCTGTTGTCACCAAGTTTAGATGGTAAGAGATATTCTATAGGTAATAATGGATATAACCCATATATTAACTAAAAGGGGGTATGATTAGTTCCAATTTTGTAAGCGGTTCGATATGAAAATAAGACTATGGACAGGTGCTCATCCCAATCATTTCTATTTTCATTAACGAGTTTGGTTTATAAGGTTCCAAAAACCTTAATTGTAGACTCAGCTTGTCCATTTCCTTGTGGATAATAAATAGTAGAATTAGTGTGTTTCAAAATGAAATGGTTAGTAAGGTATTTGATCACATCATTGATAAAATGGGTACTTTGATCAATCATAATGGTTAATGGACATCCAAATCTCATGAGAATGTGTTTGTATAGAAATTTAACATTTACTACAATAATGTTGGTGCAAAGTGCTTGGGCTTCCACCCACTTTGATGCATAATCAGTGGCTACCAAAATGTATTAGTTGTTTGACAATTTGCTTGCAAGTTTAATAGGTCCAATAAAATCTAATCCCCTTTTTTGAAATGGTTCTTTAGGTAATGTAGTGACCAATTTGGCAAATTTTGGGTCAACAAGTTACCTATTTTTTAACATTGGTCAGAAGTTCGATAATATTCATAAATGTTTCAATTCATCATAGGCCACCAATAACCAGCATCTAAAATCTTTCACACAATGATATCAAAAGATAAATGTCCTCTTATAACTCCTCCATGTAATTCCTGCAAAATTGTGGATACCTGTTTTGGTTGCAAAACTCAACGAAACTTGTTATCTTGTCTGAATTTGTATAATATTCCTTTTTGAAACACAAATGGTTTAGCCCTTTGGGATGTTGTAAGTCTTTCTAGCACCACTCCCTTTAATAGATATTCATACACATTCTGTAACCACTTAGGTTGTAAGGTAAACATGTGAACATCATAGATTTGATCAAGTACTCCAACAGGTTCAATGTGGTTGGGTAATCTATTCAATGCATCTGCCATTAAATGGAATCTACCAAGTTTGTAAACAATTTTGAAGTCATATTCCAAAAATAATAGGAGCCATATAATTAACATGTTAGAAACCTGTGGGTTGTTAATTAAATATACTAAAGCCATGTGATCCACAAAGAATGTAAACATGTTGCCTAACAGGTAACGCTTAAATTTGTGTAAGGCATAAACCATAGTTAAAGCCTCTCTTTTTGTAGTAATATAATTTTCTCATCAGAATTAAGTAGTCTTGATGAGTACATAACAAGTTGATCTATTTTACTTGTTGGGTTCCAGGCCAATATTGCCCCTATTGCTAACTGAGATGCATAAATGTGAACATGAAATTCCAATTCCAAGTTAGGACTGATAAGTATAAGAGCTTGAATGTACCAGTTTTTGATGTCCTCCCAAGTAGTTTGACATTCAGAAGTCCATTCAAACACTTTAGCTTTTTTGAGTAACTTGGTGATTAGTGCCATAACAAAGGTAAAATTCTTGATGAAACATTTGTAAAACTAGGCCATTCTATTGAAGACTTGAATTTCTTTAGGTGTTTTGGGCATGACTAAAGTTTCTATTTTCTTAGGATCAAATGTCTTCCCTTCTTCGAAGACTACGAATCCTAAAATAGTTCCAAAGCATACTATAAATGCACATTTCTTTGGAGTCAAATTAATGCCATAATCTCTACATTTTAGAAAACATTTTTTGAGTTTTTCCAGATGAATGGAAATGTCACTAAAAATAGTAAAATCATCTAAAAAGATCTTCATGAACACATCAATGTATTCACTAAAAGCTTTGGTGACTGCCCTTTGATAAGTAGGTGGTCCGTTTTTTACTCCAAAAGGCATTACAACCCATACAAAAGCCCCCTAATTAGTAACAAAGGTGGTTTTGTACTAGTCTCCTGGTGCTATGGAAATTTGATGGTATCCAGAAAAACCATCTAGAAATGTATAAACCTCATGTCCAGTTACAATGTTAATAACTTCATTAGTAAAAGGTAATGGGTATGGGTTCTTCTTAATAATTGTATTAAACTTCTTGAAGTTATATGACCATATTGGGTTTATAAATAAATCCCATCGCCCATACATGGTGAATTTCAATGTTCCAAAGTTTCCAAGAATGTTAGGTGCAATCTAAACCATTCCATTGCACCTCATCCTCCATCCACTAACATCCTAAAAATTGAGTGCCCTTTAAGGCTATGTGACACATTACTAGAACAAATGCAAAAAAACAAAGTTCATTGCATGACCTTATAAGTTTACAATTGCAACAAATGCACCTAATTGTTTTGTAGGGTTAGCCAACCTATTGGGATTACATCTCCTTGTTACAAAAGGTGGTTTAACCACACAATGTAAATGACAACCAGCATAAAGCATTTGGTTATGCTTAGATGACATCAAAATTTGTGTGGGTGGAATTATTTGTCCATTAGTGAAAGATAAACCCTTTCTTGTGACCTATCCAATTGGGCATTATGTTGATACAAGTTGAAATTGATTTCTTTGAAGATGTTGGGTTCCACCTTGCAACAATTGTGCAAGACATTTAACAAATTGCATTTGGAATCCTATCTTTTATAAAAGGCTCCTTTTCTACTACCACCTCCTCTACCACATAAGGATCCCATTTTGGTCTAGAGGGATATCCAACCATACAAGATGGAAAAATTGTGATCATCACCCAACAATTTGTTGACCTATTACAAGGTGGAAGTTGTTCAACACATGTCAACTTGCATTCGAAGGTGTTATACATTTCCTTCTCCATTCATTGGATACTAATATTTGTTGGAAAATTTTAATAATGTGAATGCACATCTAGAGTATGTTGTGGCAATGGGTTGTTACCCTTTATGTAATTGCCATTAATTTAGCATCATGCTTGTTCATAACATTGGCAAGAGGGGCAACTATATATGTGCCTTGCAAGCACATGTATTATGTATTTGTGGTCTTGCTTTTTGGTGTCCCAACTACCAGTAGTTCCATGCTTTAGCCAATATGGAGACATGAAGAAGTTTGTGAGCACTTCTCACGTAATCTAGTCTACATCTTATGTATATTTTCTTTTAAGCATGGTGGATTATTATTCATTGGAAAACATCATGTTTTTCAAGTGCATTTTGGTAATAGGGCTTTAATTTTATGTGTTGGTAGTTGCACATTTTGATCTTCCATGAGAGGGAAATAGGATATATGATGACATTTGTAATTTCAACTGCACACTTTTCTTATATATATATATACCTAGCATATGATATTTATCATATCATTGTATTGATTTATAGTGAAAGGTTGAATTGCATGCATTAATAATTTTTAAATGATGACACATCTATAATGCATTTAAATGATAGCTTTGAAAGACAAACTTGTGTGGTTTCATGCAAATTTGGATCACATTTTGCACACATGGTATTACATTTTGCAATTCATACATGCTAGTTGTTGATTGATTGATATATAGAAACCTAGTACCCATTGCACAATCCAATAAAACAAAAATTTAAACCTTACTATTCCTTATCTTTCACAAACTTAATTTTAAAACATTGCATTTCTACAGAAAACATTATGCCTTCATATATAACACTTATATGTTCTAAACGAGTTAGGTAACACAAGATGACATGCCATATTTCACTTACAAATTTACAAAATTCACAATATGTATTTTCCAAACATCTTAGATTTTATTTTACTTACATCTTAGATGTGGGTGACAACATTAAGCAAGACATGACAAATGTGACATATGGTTGGGCACCTAACACCAACATCCAGACCTCTTAATATTTAAATGTGAGTGTCTTGAACAATACTTTCCATATGGGATAATTATGAAATCATTTATGACTTGGGGCTATCATTTGGGGGTATAAGGGTTTAGGTAAAAGAGGATTATATTGACTACATGCACCCCATTAAGTGTAGGGTAAAGCTTGAAGTTCCAAAATAAGGGGCCCTGGACAAGTGGTAGTCCAGCCCTAAGCCCTACATTTTGGGATATTCTCTCACCTTTGAGCCTTACCCAAACTTAAAGTACAAGGCAAAACCTTATCAGAGTGTAAAGACTTGCTCTGATTTTCTTTAGTGTAAATGGAGGGCATGTTACTCAGTATATATTTTTCCTTTGCTATTTGGTCTGGTAGGCATTCCTTGTTTTAAAAAACGCCCCCTCAATTTTTTGTTTTTCTGGGTATCATGTGGAAAAGAAAGACAAAAATAAAAGCAAGCCTTTATGCTTGGTAAAACCCTTGGGGCATGGGCTTTAAAGGAATTAAGTGCTCACATGAGCACTTATTCGAGTAGAGCCTGTGCCAAGGGCTTTACCCTACACCTAAATATGCATAGATCATGACGTAGTAAGAGTGGAAGGGATCTTATGCCTACTATTCAGGATCAGAGGGGATCTTATGCCCTAAGTAGATGTAAGATCTGTCCTCTTTTTATAGAGGGATTTTCACAGGTTTTAAGCTAATCTCCAAACACGCTAGGAACTGTCTGTGGTACTTTCCATTCCAAGCAAATGGCAATAAAGTTCCTTGCAATTGTATCCCAATGGGGGGAAGGTCCATTTTCATTAAGAACCTTTCAAAAACTTTCCCCCAAGGGAATGAAAACAGCATCAACATTCATCCCTAAATGCTCTCTACTAATTTATTTACAGGGATAAATTAAAAGAAGTGCTCCAGCCCATTTGTTATTAGGCAAGTGCTGGTTGGGATTCAACTATTTTGTTTTTAAAAAAGAACAGCTAGTGCTTACTATGTTCATAAAGCACTCTCAGAAATTTCCTAAGTGCATTTGAAGGGCATCCTATATCCATGAATAATCCCTCATAGTAGGCAGGTAGTAAAACAGTCTTTACCTATGCGTACACTATTACAATACTCACAAAAATCCAATAAAAGAATGATGGCTGGAACCATCACAGGGGAGACAAAAAGGGAAGGTCAAAGAAAGGCCAAAAGACACACACCCTGCAGGAACCAAAACAAAAGGGAGAGAGCTAGTCCCTCTTGTGGTAGGAAGCTTTGTACTTAGTTAGTACTCAACTATTTACCTACCTATCTACCTATATGCAGGACCAACTTTTTTCAGAACTGATTACCAAGGTGAAACTAAATATTAACTCAGGTAAGGTTCACCCATAACTGAGTCATAATAGCCTTGGGGGCAAAACATTTCACTCCTGAAAAGGCTGGTGGGCCCTACCATTGTACGGAGAAACATAATTTCCCTCTATACAACTGGAGGGCTGGCGCCTTGTTCGTTACAAAGGCTAACGCCCTGCTCCCAGGGTTTTACCTTACACATCTAATATATTAATTCGCTTAGTCTGTCTGTGACAGGGCGTTCTGCACACAGACAGACTAAGTCCCCACAGGCGTAATTGGAATTGTCTGCTATGGCGGCAATTCCAGTGTTTTTTTCTATGGCAGAACCGGCTTGGCCTCTGAATATACCAGATAGTTTAGATATAAACCAAGGGAACAGCTTGCCTTCTTCTCTGTCCGTCCGTCTTTATCTTACTTTAAGTTACCATGGGGGGGAGAGGAATAAAGATGTGATAAAGTGAGTTAGGAGCGTTGGATCGGGAATCGGACGGGTGGAATGATGTTTTTCAAGGGTAAGTATTGTGTTGGGGTAAAAGTGGTGAGCTGGGAAGTTACACATGGGGTGGGATGGACCGTT
>Ga0116229_10003702_pt1 | contig 25179 bp, 22 predicted proteins | sample S1TSphgellanicum_3_FD_87313 | JGI IMG/M metagenome (GOLD analysis project Ga0116229, IMG submission 87313) | Host-associated microbial communities from peat moss isolated from Minnesota, USA - S1T2_Fc - Sphagnum magellanicum MG | ecosystem: Host-associated > Plants > Peat moss > Unclassified... | reverse complement strand
TCTCGCCTCCTCGGTCGGTCACCTTCCACACCATGTATCTACACCGGAGCTATCTACACCGGATCACGCGATTCGATAGCGGGGAAACGTCCCCAGCAGCCGCACCTCGGTGCATGCCTTCTTCACCGCCCGGAGCGCCTGGTCCGCCGCCCGGTCCTGCGCCACGTGGTCGAACTCGAGATACCACTGGTACCGCCACGGCTCCCGCGTCGGACGCGACGTCAGGTGGCTGACGTTCAGTCCGGCCTTCGCCAGCGGCTGAATGATCGCCAGCAGCGAGCCCGCCGAGTTGGGCAGCGTGCAGAGCACGGCCGTCCTCGCCTCCACCCCCCGCTCGAGGATCACCGGCTCCGGCGCCACCGCCAGAAACCGCATCATGGTATCCGGCCGGTCCTCGATCCGCGGCTTGAGCGTCACCAGACCGAACCGTTCGCCGGCGTACGGCCCGGCGGCCGCCGCCCGCGTCGGATCCCCCCGTTCCATCACCTCTCTCGCAGCGCCGGCCGTGTCCCAGCACGGCTCCGGCGTGATGTGCCGATGGGCATCGAGGAAATGCGTACACTGCGCCAGCATGATCGGGTGGCTCGATAGTGTCGTCAGCCCGGCGATCGTCGCGCCCGGGATCGCCAGCACCCCGAGCCGTATCGGCACCACCGTCTCTCCGACGACGTGCAGCTCGTCGTGCAGCGCCAGCAGATCATAGGCGACATCGACGCCGCCGACCAGCGTGCTCTCGATCGGCAGCATCCCGTAATCGACCAGCCGCCGTTCCGCGGCGTCCGCCACGTCCTCGAAGCTCCGCATCGGCACCGGCTCGGCGGCGCCCTGCCAGAGCTGCACGATCGCCTGCTCGCTGAACGCCCCCGGCTCCCCCTGAAACGCCACCCGCATCGCCGGCGTCTCCACGGCGAGCTGCGGCGCGGTCATCGGCTCGGTGATCGGCTCCGTGATCGGATCCGACGTCCACCCACCGTCGTGCAGCACCGGCGTCAGCGCACCCCCGACGTCCCGGGCTCGCCCCAGGGATACGGCACCGAGATCCCGGCCGTCACCGGCAGATACGTTCGCTCGCTGCCCGAGAGGAGCACGAATTCATCACGCGCCTCGAGGAAGAGCGAGAATCGCCTCAGCCGGTACCGCACCCCGAGCCCCCCATCGGCGCCGAAGTGGCTCGACTGAAACGGCGGGTTCCCCGAGTTCGGCGCGACGCCGAGGGCGGCGACGTTGTCGCCGCGGAAGAAGTAGTACCCGGGGCCGGCGAAAAGATACGGCGCGAGCGGCCCCGCGATCAGCGTGTACTGCACGTTCAGGTTGCCACTCGCGAACTGCGCATACGCCGGCGCGTGATGCGCCTGCGTCAACTCGCTGAACATCCCGTCCAGTCGCAGACTCAATCGCGTGAACGGCGCGCGCGCCGCGACGCCGAGCAGGATGTTGTAGCCGCCGCGCGTGGACCCGGCGAGTGAGCCGATCGGCTCGGTCACGCCGCCGCCGAGATAGCCGCGCAACAGTTCCTGCGCGCTGGCCGCGCGGGCCGCGCCTCCCGCCAGCATCGCCGCGATGACCGCCGACCGTAGCGTCACACGCCCTCGTGCTCCCCCTGCGTTGGCCACCGCGCTCCTCCGTCTCGACACGCGCATCAACGACCGCCCTGCTGCATTGAAATTGTGGGGCGCCGCGGACGCAACCGCTCCGCGCCCGATCGGCCTCCGGTCAGCGGCCGAGATAGAGCAGCGCCGCCACGACGAGCAGCGCCACCGCCCCCACCGAATGCACCAGGACCGCCGGTCCGCGCATGCGATACGTCCGCGGTCGGCCGGCGCGCACCAGCACGATGTCGCCCAGCGCGACGATCGCCGAGATCGCCGCCACGGCGGACAGGACGTCGCTGTCGCCATGCGCCAACAGCACGCCGAAGACCAGCCCGAGGACGAGGTCACGCACGCCGGCGGCCCGGACCCACGTCTGGGCGGGCAGCCCGAGCGCGGGCACACCGTACGCCCCCGAGGCCCGCTCGGGATCCACGAGCGCAAAGACGCCGAGGACCACCAGCCCGCACCCGATCACTCCAGCACCGACGGCTCCAAGCATCCCCAATGCTAACCCGAGCCGTCATCTCTGTACGCTGTTCTCTCTCCATTGTCGGTACTTTATTGCGGTTGACCCCGCTTTTTTCCACCGGCGCGGACACTCGCCTGTGCACCGCCGGGGACACTGGTGATCCGCGAGGGGCAGGCCCTCCAGCGCGATGCGTGATGGCGAGGTGCGCCAGCGGATCTTCGCGTCGCGGAACGCGGTAGTACTGGTGACAGTACGATCGCCGGACCGAATGCCGTTCGCTGCTTAACACCGTCGAATCGTGTGCGTCATTCTTGCGTACGTGCTGGGGCACGACTCGGCACACCGACAGGAGGATCGCCATGCAGGTCACTCGTCAGATCGTCTTCGCGCTCACCGCGAGCGCACTCGCCGTCGCCGCGCCGCGCGCCGCGCACGCGCAGTTCTATTACCCCAACCCGTCGTTCGATCAGCGCGAGGTCCACTTCGGCATCAGTGGAGGCGCGGCGGTTCCCACCGGGAGCTACGCCAGCGACTTCAACGCCGGCTGGAACACGGACGTCAACCTCGCCATTCCCCTCGGCTACCACTCGCCGCTCTGGCTGCAGTTCGATGGCGCGTACTCGCGGTTCTACGCCAGCGACCAGCTGCTCGCGAACTTCGGCGCCAACACCGGCTTCTCGTCGATGACCTCCGGCACGGCGAACCTCGTCATCAACCTCGTGCAGGGCCACGGTCGCCGCTCGGCGCCGATCACGCCCTACCTGATCGGCGGTGGCGGCATCTACTCGCGCTACATCCAGGTCGGGAACTACACGCTCTATCCGGTCTGCAACCCGTACTTCGGATGCGGCTACGCCCCCGGCGGCACCGACGTCACCTTCGCCCGCACGCAGACGGTCGGCGGGTGGGACGCGGGCGGCGGGCTCCGCTTCGCCGCAGCGCCGTTCCGCATTTTCATCGAGTCGCGCTACAACAGCGCCCTCACCACCCACGGCCCCTCGGGCTTCGTGCCGATCACGCTCGGCATCGAGTGGTAACCCCCCGGTGATCACCAGCGGGAGGACGCCGGCCGTCTTGAACGAGGCCGACGTCGCCCGCGTGCTCCGGTACGAGACGCTCATCCCCGCGATGGCGCGGGCGCTGATCGACTTCTCGGCCGGAGCCGTCACGCAGCCCGTGCGCACCATCGTCGGGGCGGCGCACGGGCTGCTTGGCGTCATGCCCGCCGTCTACGGCGACATCATGGGCGCCAAGCTCGTCACCATCTTCCCCGACAACCCGTCCCGCGGTCTCCCCGGCCACCAGGCCGTGATCCAGCTCTTCGACACGGCGACCGGCTCCCCGCTCGCTACGGTCGACGGGCGCCTGATCACCGAGATGCGCACCGCGGCCGTCACCGCCGTCGCCGTCGATCGGCTCGCCCCGCCCGACGCACGCGCGCTCGCCATTTTCGGCAGCGGCGTCCAGGCGAGAGCCCACGTCACCGCGCTGCGCGTCGTGCGGCCGTTCGCCGACGTCCGCATCTGGGCCCGGTCTCTCGATCGCGCCGAGCAGCTGGCGCGCGACGTCGGGGGACGCGCGATGGACGCCGAACGCGCCGTCGACGGCGCCGACGTCGTCGTCACCGCGACCCACGCCGCCGATCCCGTGCTCTTCGGCGCGTGGCTCGCCCCCTCCACACTGGTCGCCGCGGTCGGCGCCGTCGGCCCAACCCGCCGCGAACTCGACGCCGCCGCGGTCCGCGGACCGGTCTTCGTCGACTCGCGCGCGGCCGCCGCCGTCGAGGCGGGCGACCTTCTCCTCGCCGGCGTCAGCCCGTACGCCGAACTCGGGGAGTTCCTCGCCGGCCACGTCCCGCGCCCGGTCGGCGGGCCGATCGTCTTCAAGTCCCTCGGCCTCGCGATCGAGGACCTCGCCGCCGCCCGACTCCTGCTCGCCTGACCCCGGGGACCGATCGCGCTACCCGCGGGGCCGCATTGCCGCGGGCGACTCTCCGGTGTATGACCAATGCGTCACCGGCGCGTCGATGCACGACGGTGCGGTGCACACGGCACGACGCGGAGAACGCGGCACGATGATGCGGGCGACGAGTCGGATTGCGGTCCTGATGCTGCCGGCGCTCGTCGCCTGCAGCCACTCGGCGCGTCTCCCCGCCACGAGCGCCCCGTCGCCACAGCCCGCGCCGACATCCACCACGCGCCCCGACGCGTCGCAGCCGGCGACCGCACCGCGCGCCGCCGACCGCTGTCTCCTCGTGTCGCCCCCGGTCGCCACACACCGCGCTGACGGCGCGCCCCCCGACACGATCCTCATCGTCGTCACCGACCCCCTCGACTCGGCGGAGATCGACCACCCGCGCAACGCGGGCGAACGCCTCGTCGCCGGCGCGATCCACGGTTCCACACAGCCGGTCAGATGCGACGGCGGTACGGCGTTCACCGCCCCCGAGGGCGACGACACGGCAACCGCGCACGCCACGTGGACCGGCGCGTCCGTCGCCCTCGATCCGGCTCCCGGCGACGGTCGCCCGCCTCTCGTCGTTCGGCGCGCGACGCCGCGGGCAGCCCGCGACCTGCTCGATGCCGGCGCCGCCGCGGTAATTACCACCGATCCCGCGACGATCGCCTACGCCGCGACGCGCCCCGACCTCGTGGCGGTGCCGCTCCCCTGGGACCGCGTCTACGTCCTCGCCACCCCGTTCGACTCGACCGGAGCGTCCGGCGACGCCGAGCAATCGTGGACGATCGGCGATCGATCGTCGCTCGCCGCCGATGCCGTCCGTGTCGACGCGCGCGCCGCAGGCGATCAGTACTGGTGGGTCGACCAACCGTCGTGCACACCGCCCGACACCGCGACGGAGGCCGCAGACGCGCCGCCCGCAGCGCCTGAAGCCGACTCCACGCCGCGCCGTTCCCTGCTCACCGGCCAGCACCGCCTCGGGTATCCGCGCGACGACGATGTCGCCCGCGCGCTCGCCGGTCGCCTCGTCGCGCTCCGCGCGCGGCACGATCCGTCCGCGCAGGCGATCGGCCTCGCCGCCGTCGATCTCCCCGCGGCACTCGCCGACGGACGCGTCGGCGCGGCGGTCGTCTCTCTCCCTCGTCGCGTGGCATCGGCCTGCGACGCGCAGGCGCGCTGGCGCGCGCGGTCGACCAGCGTGCCCGGACCGCGATGGTCGCCGCTGATCGAGACCCGCCCCCGCGCCCTCGTCCGCCGCGACCGCGTCGGCCTCTCGCTCGACGCCGACGACGCATTGCACATCCTGCCGCCAGGCGGCACGCCATGACGTTCCGCACGCGACTGTTGCTCGCGATGGGCGCCGTGGCCCTCGTCCCGCTCGTGGCGATCGGCCTCGTCGTCCGCCGGGAGATGGCGACGACGCTGACCGCCCAGGACGCGGCCCGCGTCGCGTCGCTCGTGACGCTGACCCGCACGACGCTGACCGGCGAGAGCGGGCAGACCGCCGACCGTCTCGCCTCGCTCCGCGACGTGATCGCCGACGACAGCCGGTTGCGCGCCGCGCTCCTCCAGGGGACCGATCGGTCGTATCTGCTCGATTACGCGGCGCGCGCGATGCAGCTCACCGGCCTCTCGGCGCTCGAGATCCTCGACGACAGCGGCGTCGTGCTCAGCTCCGGCCAGTTCCGCAACGACTACGGCCGCGCCGACCCGCAGCTCCTCTCGCAACTCACAGCTGCCGGCGGCACCGCGCTCCTCCCCGTCCGCTCGGCCGACGCCGCGTTTCTCGTGGTCGCGCGCGCCGACTCGCTCTCGATCGGCACCCGACACCTTCACCTCGTCGGCGGCACCGCTGTCGACGTCGCCCGTCTCTCCGCGACGGCCGTCGACAGCGATCTCACCGTCAGACTCGCCCTCCCGACCGGTGCGTCGGCAGCGGATTCGCTCGCCGCCGGCACGACCGGCGCCCTCGCCAGCGCCGCCACCGACCACGTCGTCGCCAAGATCCCGTTCCCCCTGATCGGCGCGGACCGCGCCGTTCGGCAGGCGTACTTCATCGTCACGCACCGCCCGACGGCGCTCGATCTCCTGCGGGCCCGCGTCGACGACTGGTTCCTCTCGGCGATACTGCTCGCCGCGGTCGCCGCGCTCGTCGCCGCCGCGGTGCTCGCCGCCCGCGTCAGTCTGCCGCTCGCCGACCTCGCCGCACAGACCGCGCGCGTCGACCTCGATGCGCTCGATTTCGACTTCGTGAGCACCCGCGAGGACGAGATCGGCGCGCTCACGCGACTCCTCGCGACGATGACGCGCCGCCTGCGCGCCAGCGCCGGTCGGCTCCGCGACGCCGAGCGACGCGCGACCGTCGGCGACGTCGCTCGCCAGGTGACGCACGATGTGAAGAACGGCCTCACACCGATCCGCCACGTGCTGCGCCACCTGACCGAAGTCGAGCAGGCCGACCCCGCCCGGCTCGCGACCGTCTTCGCTGAGCGCCGGCCGACCCTCGACGCCAGCGTCACGTACCTCGACGCGCTGGCGCGGCAGTACGCGCGCCTCACCCCCCGACTCGACGTCCGCCCGTCCGACGTCAACGCCATCGCACGCGCCGTCGTCGACGGACGGAATGGCGCCGCGACCAGCGCCCGCCTCGCGCTCGCGCTCTCCGACGCGGTCGCGCCGGTCGCCGCCGATCCGCTCGTGCTGCGACGCATTCTCGAGAACCTCGTCTCCAACGCCGTCGACGCCGTCCACCCGACCGGCGGCACCGTCACCATCTCGACCGAGCCGCTCGCCGATGGCGGCGTCCGGCTCGTCGTCGCCGACACCGGCCCCGGGATGACGCCCGACGAACTCGCGCGCGCCGGGCAGGACTTCTACACGACGAAGCCCGACGGCACCGGCCTTGGCCTCTCGATCGTGCGGCGCCTCGCCACCGACCTGCATGGCTCGATGACGATGGAGTCGGCGCCCGGCGCCGGCACGCGAGTGACGCTCATCTTTCCCGGACGATGACGACGATCCTCGTGGCCGACGACAACGCGGCGCTTGCCGACCAGTACGCGTACGACCTGCGCCGGCTGGGCGGGCACGACGTGCTCGTCGCCCACTCCGGCGATGAGGCGCTCGCCACGCTCGCCAGCGAGGCGATCGACTGTCTGATCCTCGACCTCGAGATGCCGGGGACCGACGGGCTGGCCGTGCTCCGAGCGCTCCGCGAACGCGCGAGCGATGTCCCGGTGATCGTCTATACCGGCACCGGCGACTTCGACCGCTGCGCGCAGGCGATTCGCTGGGGGGCGCACGCGTTCGTCGACAAGGCCGATCCGATGGAGCGCATCGTCCGCGAGATCGAGCTCGCGATCGAGCGCCGCCGGATCCTCGACGAGGTCGCCCGTCTCCGGCGCTACGCCGACGACGAGAGCGCCCTCGTCGGCGACAGCCCGGCGATGCGCACCCTCAAGGACGCGATCGCCCGCGTCGCACCGATCCCGAGCCCCGTGCTCGTCGTCGGCGAGAGCGGCTCCGGCAAGGAGCTCGTCGCGCGCGACCTCCACCGACTCGGCGGCCACGCCCGTGAGCCGTTCGTCGCCGTCAACAGCGGCGCGCTCCCCGAACACCTGGTCGAGAGCGAACTCTTTGGGCACGAACGCGGCGCGTTCACCGGCGCGGCGACGACGCGAAAGGGCGCGTTCGAGTCCGCCGGGCGCGGCACGATCTTCCTCGACGAGATCGGCGAACTCCCGGCGCCCGCACAATCGACCCTTCTACGCGTCCTCGAGGAGCGGCAGGTCGTGCGCGTCGGCAGCTCGCGCCCCGTGCCGGTACCGGCGCGCGTCGTCGCCGCGACGCACCGCGCGCTCGCCGACGATGTCCAGGAGGGCCGATTCCGGCGCGACTTGTTCTATCGGCTGAACGTGCACCTCGTCCACGTCCCACCCCTCCGCGACCGCCTCTCCGATCTCCCCGCACTCGTCGACCGGATGCTCAGCGCGCTGAGTGAGCGGTGGGGCGCAAAGCCGAAACGGATCACGGCCGGCGTCCTGCCGATCCTCATGGCCTACGACTGGCGGCAAAACAACGTCCGCGAGCTCCGCAACGTCATCGAGCGGATGGCGATCGCCGCCGACGGCGAGGTGATCGGCCCGGAGCACATCCCGGCGGAGATCCGCGACGCCGCGGCGACGGGCAACTCAGCGGCACACGACGGCGCGCCGCGCGATGGCGCCGTACTCGGCGGCGAGTCGGCCCCGCGCACTTTCCTCGAACGCAAGGCCGAAGCCGAGCGCGCGATCGTGGTCGCCGCCCTCGATCGCAACGCCTGGGCGATCACGCGTACCGCGCAGGACCTGGGCCTCGCCGATCACGCGAGCCTTCTCAAGATCATGCGCCGGCACCGGATCTCGCGCGACTGACGTGAGCCGAACACCGCTCGTCGACTCGCCATTATGGTGTTCGCGATAACGGTGTTTGCCATGACGTCGCGCGGACAGCGCGGCAGGTCCGCTCGTGTCCGCGCGGACACCCCACCCCCATCCGCAGCGTGTCCACCAGGACACAGCGGGCGACACTCTCGAGTCGGGCCTGAGAGCCAACTCTTTTCTACCTAACAGTTTAGAAGCCTGATCCCGGCCGTCCGGCAACGGGCCACCCGATTGCCTTGAGTGGGGACCGTCCACGTCCCTCACTCCCCGTCTGGAGGTCGCTCATGCCCCGCTCCACCCGCACCATCGCTCTCGCGTCGCTCGCCACGATCACCACCTTCGCCGCCGCCTGCGGCCGGCCGAAGGACGCGCGCCCCACCATCACCTCCGATGCCGGTGGCGCCGGCAAGCCGCCGTCGGCCTCGTCGTCGACGATCTCGTCCTCGTCGCCGTCGACCGTCCCGGCCGTCGTCGTCCCCGTCGTCGCGACCTACGCGGGCGCCGACTCGGCGTACAACGCGCGCGACTACGGCACCGCGACATCGATGTTCGACGCCTATACCCAGCGCCACCCCGACAACCCGTGGGGCTACTACATGCTCGGCCTCTCGGCGTGGAAGGCCGGTGACCTGCCGCGCGCCGAGTCTGCACTCGAGCACTCGCTCGCGCTCGACCCGAAGCACGTCAAGACGCTCGTCAACCTCGGACGCGTCGAGCTCGACGCCGGCGATGCCGACTCGGCGCTCGCGCGGGCGACGGCCGCCGTGGTGCTCGATTCGTCGTGCGCCGACGCCTGGCGGCTCGTCGGCCGCGCAAACCTCGTCCTCGACCAGGAAGTGCCCGCGATCGACGCCTTTCGGAAGGCGCTGCTCCTGAACCCGAAGGACGTCTGGTCGATGAACGACATGGGATTGCAGTTGATCCAAAGCGGCCGCTATGACGAGGCGCTGCCGGTCCTCGCGCGCGCGGTGCAGCTCGACAGCACCGAGCCCGCATTCCTGAACAACCTCGGACTCGCGCTCGAGCGCACGGGGCACGTGACCGATGCCGCGACGATGTACGAGCAGGCGGTGGCACTCGACGGTGACTACACGAAGGCGCAGGTCAGCCTGGCGCGCGTCACCGACCGTCCGAACGTCGACGGTGTCGACCCGGTCTCGATCGACGTGCTGGCCGGGCGGTTCAACGAGCTGTACGCGCAGTGGCAGGCGGAAGGAGCCGTCGCCGTCGCGCATGATTCGACGATCACCACGCACGACCCGACGGCCGTCGCCGTCGCGCACGACACGGCGACGACCCCGCACTGACCGCATGGTCGCATGGAACGTCAGCCGGGCGGCGCCACACCAGGCGCCGCCCGGCTCGTTTCAAGCAAGTCGCCAGAGCAATCACATGCATCACACCCGCGGCGAGGAGCGCTCGCGGATACGATCGCCGGTCCGAGGCGAAGACCCCATGGGACGCGCGCCGTCACCGAGACGATTTGCGTCCCGACACAGAATGTGCTATAGTTACTGAACCACATGGTTCACTATACTCACACCAGTTTCGATCGCTCGTTCGCGGCACTCTCGGACGCCACCCGGCGGGGAGTGCTGGAGCGGCTCGGGCGCGCCGACGCGTCGATCACGGAGCTCGCCGAGCGGTTTCGGATGAGCCTCACGGGGATGAAGAAGCATGTCGTCGTCCTCGAGGAGGCGCGGCTCGTCACCACGGAGAAGGTCGGGCGCGTGCGGATCTGCCGGCTCGGCCCGCGTCGACTGGAGGAGGAGGCGGCATGGCTCGAGCGCTACCGGCGGGTCTGGGACGAGCGCTTCGACGCGCTCGACACGGTAGTCGAGGATCTACAACGCAAGGAGGTGGGCAATGGACGCAATACGAGAGGGTAAGTCATCACCCGTGAAACACCGCTCGACGGTGGAACGGACGTCGGAGCGCGAGATGGTCGTGACGAGAACGGTCAACGGCCCGGCGCGCCTCGTGTACGAGGCGTGGACCACGCCCGCGCTGATCCAGCGGTGGTGGATGCCCAAGTCGTATGGCATTGCCTTCGTCTCCTGCGAGGCCGATGTGCGGACGGGCGGCACCTACCGTTTCGTCTTCCGCCACCCCGCCGCGGAGGAGCCAATGGCGTTCTTCGGTCGGTATCTCGAGGTGATACCGCCCTCGCGCCTTGTCTGGACGAATGACGAAGGCGGTGAGGCCGGGCAAGTCACCACGGTGACGTTTGAAGAGAAGGGTGGCACGACCGTGGTCGTGGTGCACGAGCTCTATCCCTCGAAGGCCGCGCTCGACGAGGCGATCGCCTCGGGCAGCACGGGGTGGCCGGACGAGCAGTTCGAGCAGCTCGACGAGGTGCTCGCCGGCGGTGGCCGCGTGTAGCATTCCGCTGACGACACCCCGGGCCACGCGGAGGCTCCGCGGTTTTGGTCCGGGTCGAGCCGCGCCATGCATGTCGCTGCGTTGCATATGGAGAGAACTCCACTCCATATGCAACGCCGCGTTTAACAAGGGAGAGGAACGCCGCGAGCCTCGATCCGGGCTCGCGAGACTGGCGAGCCGGGACGGCGTGTCAGGGCGCTTCGACCGCGCCCGCCGTACAGTGATCAGCGCGCGACGTGCCGCGCTGGTCGGTCGATGGGCAGTTTCGCCCGAGCCCGATCGCCGGACTTCCGGACGCGGGCACGAGAGTCTCGGTCGGGCCGCCGCTGTTGCCGAGTGGCCCAAGCTGCGGCGAGGCGATCAGGACACCGGCCGCGCAGAGCGAATTCGGCGAGTCGGACCCGCCGCCCGCGCGCGCGACCGGGTACTGGATGTTGCCACCGCCATCGGTGAGGGTCGCGCCGCAGTTGATCGGATTGTAGCCGTTGCCGACGGTATTGTCGGCGACGATGGAGTTCTGCAGCGTCACGCCGGTCGATCCAAATGCGATGCCGCCATCGAACGCGACGCTCCCCGGCGCGTGATTGTCGGCGATCGTGACGTTGAGCAGCGTGCCGTGGACGCTCGCGTCGAGCCACAACCCGCCGCCCAGGCTCGTGTACGCAGTATTCCCCGCGATCGTCGTGTTCGTCAGGTCGGCCGTCGCGCCGGGCCCGACGAAGAACCCGCCCGCGCCGTTGGCCGCGTTATTGGCGATCGTGGTCGCGGTCATCGTGATCTTCGTATCCTGGAGATAGAGGCCGCCGGCGAGGCCCTGCGTGGTCGAGAGGATCACGTTGGAATCGATGCTCGTTCGATCGATGATCGTCGGCTCGGTCCCGAGATACGCCACGCGAAAGAGCCCGCCGCCAAACGCGTTGCCGGTGTCGGACTGGAGCTGGTCGCCACAGAGGGTGATCGTCGTCCCCTGGCCGTCGATCGAGATCCCGCCGCCGTTCCCGCCATTGCCGGGGTTCCCGCCGGTGCCCGAGGCACGATTGCCGACGAGCCGACTGTTCACGAGCGTGAAGTCGTTGCCGAGGTTGCCGATCGCGCCGCCGTTGGACGCCGAGTTGCCGCTGAACAGACTCCCGACCACGGTCGTCGGCCCGGCGCCGATCGAATAGATCGCGCCGCCGGCAACGTCCTGGCCACTCGACGGTCCGTGGTTGTCGCTCAGGGTGCTGTTGATCACGGTCAGCGTGCCGCCGAGCCGGAAGATCGCGGCACCGCCGGAATCGAGCCCGGTCGTGTTCACCACGTCCGTGGTATGGCCGTGAGTCAGCGTAATGTTCTGTACCGTCAGCGATGGATCGGTCAGGTTGTAATACGTCCGGATGGCGAGGATGCCATGCGCATCGCCACCGGTCAGCGTGACGAGGCCACCGCCATCGATCACGGTATTGTGTGTGACCAGATGCTGCGCGGTCATCGGGATCGAGACGGGCGACGATCCGCAGTCGAAGGTGATCGTCCCGCCAGCCGCGAGCGCCGACGCAAAGGCGGCCTCGGTGCAGCTGCCCGCGGTCCCGGTGCCGACGACGGTCGTCGGATGCGACACATCGACGGGCGCGACCGGCGGCGTGCACGTCGTGATCGCGCTCCCCGGTGCAACGGCATTGATCGGCTTGCCGCCCGACGGCCCGGTTGCCCCTCCCGAGCTACACCCCGTCGCCAGCACCAGCGCGACACCGGCGCAGAACCGGCCGCGTGCAATGACGCGTGTCATATGGAGGAGACGCCCGCGGCCGCGCCCGAGTCACCGTAGCTGCAGATGGCTCGACGCCGCTTGAACGGACCGAGTTCCAGGCCATTTCCGCGCGTCGCGGACCGGTGCTCCGACGGCGATCGCGCTGCGTTCTCCTGATAATCCACATTTGGGCTGTTGATTATCAGCAGCCGCGATGTTGATTATCACCTTCGACCGGCATCCGCAGCGCGGCGTCCCGAACATTTCACCACGTGCGCCCAATGCACCGTCTCATCGCCGTTGCGCTCTGTGCCGTAGCCGCCACTCCGATGGTGCCGTCGCCGCGCTGGATATTGATCGCGCGGACACGCGACATCGCCATGTCGATCGATTCGGCGCGCATCGACAGCGCCCGAACCGACGGGACGGTCGGGATCCGGCTCCGCTTCGAATACTCCGCGCCCCAGCCCGTCCCGGACGACCCGCAGCACGTCTACACGGAGATGCAGGTGCAATTGGCGCTCGACTGCCACGCGGAGCTCGTGCGCAATCTTGTGTTCGACCTCATTGCATCGACCGGACGGCGCGTCGGCGGGATGAGCTTCGACACTACTGCAGCCCCGTCGACGTTCGCGACGCACCCGTTCGGGCACGGCACGTTCATCGGCATCTGCGGCTGGCTTCGCGCACCCGGGCGATTTCGACCAGTCATTGTGGACACGAGCGTCGTCTCACACTAGCGATCGCCGCCGCACGGCGCACCCATTAGCGACAGGTGCCCCGACGGCCGGGGCGCGACGTCGATCGTCAGTCCTCTGGCACGTCCTCGTGCCGCCCTTCACAATTGCTACGCTGATCGACGAGCATCAAGGCGAACGCTCGGCGAACGGCGATCGCGATGCCACGTCACACCCGCTCACCCGCCACCGCGCTCAACACCGCCTCCGGGTGTCGCGCCGCCACGCGGAGCAGTACGCGCGCGGGGCCCTCGGGCTCGCGTCGCCCCTGCTCCCAGTTCCGCAACGTCCCCGTGCTGATGCCCAGCAGCGCGGCAAACTTCGCCTGCGAGAGCTGGAACCGCGCCCGTAATGCCGCCACGTTCGGCGTCCCCCGACTGTCCTCGGCGACCCGAGCCGGGCGACCGCGCTCGGACCGAGGCACCGTCGCCGCAACGCCAAAGGTCCGAGACGGCTCTCGCACCCCACGCAGAATCTCTCCGCCTTCCCGCACACTCTCGCATAGTTCCGCGAAGAGCGCGTCGTCCATCCCCCGGCGCACCGCTCGGCGCCGGGCGGTCGCCCTGCCGCTCATCCGTACTCCTCCTCGATAATGCCCCGCAACACCCGCACCTGCGCCGCCGAAAGATCCCCCTGCACGTTCTTCGGGTACAGAAACAAAAGCACGATTCTGTCCTGTGGCTTGGCCCAATAGTAGATCACGCGCACTCCGCCCCTCGTGCCACATCCAGGCGCGCCCCAGCGCAGTTTCCGCAGCCCTCCGCTCCCCCGAATGACCACGCCGGCATCGGGCCGTTCGATCAACGCGGTTTGCAGCAGGCGATATGCCTCGGCCGGAAGCGCGGCGAGTACCTGACGTGTAAACACACGGGTCTCGATGAGCAGCACCTACCAATGTACGTCAATGGCGCCTATACGTCAATGACGTACAGTTGCGCGTTGGCCGCTTGGCAATAGTGCGAACACCTGCCTTTTGACAACGCAGCGCCGCCACCCCGTTACAACGAATTGGTCTCGAATTGGCACGTCCAACGCCGGCGCCCCGCCCGATCCGAGACGTCACACGAAGCAGAGGGTTAGCGAAACTGCTCACGGCGCTCGCGTGGCCGAATTGCGCATGCTCGACGAGGATCGCCCCAGCCTCGTGCCGCTCACACGCGATCTCGATCTCGTCGCGACGGGCGTCATCCGCCCAGCGCTTGCCGATGGTGATCCGTTCGCCCACTGGCCAGCGGCAGGCGACACTGATCTACCCCCTGCTACCGTTGCGACCCTGATCGACGAGCAGAGAAGCGAGCGCCAAGCCCACCGGCGGTGGCCAGGTCACACCCTGAGTAATTCTGCGAACACCTGTAGTTCGACGACACCGCGCCGTGACCTGTTGCACCGCGTTGGGCTCGAATCGGCGCGTTCAACTCCAGCGCAGGGCCAGCGCCGAGGCGCTGCACGAAACAGGGCGTTAGCGAAACTGCTCATGGCCCGCGCCCGCCCCCGCTCCGCGCCCCAGCGGCGAGGCGGATTGCCCGCCCCACGCCCGCGACGCGACATCGGCCCGCCGGCCCATCGCGCTTGGCGCTTTCCCCGCCGAATACAATATTGGCCGAGTTCAGGCCTCTGCGCCGCCGTATCCGACGGCACGGCGCTGACCCTTCCCGCACACCATGCCACTCGACCCGCCCGCCACGACCGACCCGATCGGTCGCTTCGTCGAGCAGGCCCGCCAGGGCGACTCCGCGGCACTCGAGCAGTTGCTGCGACTCGTCTACGACGAGCTCCACACGATCGCCGGCCGCCACCTCCGCCGCGAACGACCGGGCCACACGCTCCAGCCCACGGCGCTCGTCCACGAGGCCTATCTCCGCCTCGTCGGCGGCAGCGGCCTGTCGGCGGCCAACCGCGTCCATTTCCTCCGCGCGGCTTCCCGCGCCATGCGCCAGGCACTCGTCGACCACGCCCGGGCCCGCGCGGCGCTGAAACGCGGCGGTGGCCTGCAGATCACCCTCGACGACGGCGTCGCGGGCCCGACGCCGCCGATGATCGACATGCTCGCGCTCGACGATGCCCTCGCACGTCTCGCCGCCGCCGAGCCGCGCTGGGCGCAGGTCGTCGAACTCAAGTTCTTCGCCGGGCTCGATGTCCCTGACATCGCCCACGCACTCGACATCTCGCCCGCCACCGTCAAGCGCGACTGGCAGTTCGCCCGCGCCTGGCTCGCGCGCGAGCTCGGAACGGACGGCGTGTGAGCACCCCGGAGCAGATCCGGCGCGTCCGCGCGCTCTTCGACGCGGTCATCGAGCAGCCGACCGCCGAGCGCGACGCGTATCTCGATCGCGTCACGCACCCCGACACGGCGGTCCGCGACGAGGTCCGCGAGCTCCTCGCCGCCGACAGCGCGGCAAGCCGGGATGCGGAAGACCGGTTCCTCGGCATGCGGCTCGGCCCCTACGAACTGGTCCGCCTCATCGGCCAGGGCGGCATGGGCGCGGTCTACGAGGCCGTGCGCGCCGATGATACCTATCGCAAACGCGTCGCGATCAAGCTCGTGCCGGGCGGTCTCGACTCCGAGCTCACCCTCGCCCGCTTTCGCCGCGAGCGACAGATCCTCGCGACCCTCGCCCACCGCCACATCGCGACGCTCCTCGACGGCGGCATCGCCCCCGATGGCCGCCCGTTCCTCGTCATGGAATACATCGAGGGCACGCCGATCACCGAATGGTGCGACGCCCGCCGCCTCTCGATCCGAAACCGCGTCGAGCTCGTTCGACGGGTCTGCGAGGCCGTGCAGCACTCGCATACGAACCTGATCGTCCACGGCGACATCAAGCCCGGCAACATCCTCGTCACCGCCGACGGCACGCCCAAGTTGCTCGACTTCGGCATCGCCAAGCTCGTCGGGGCCGATGCGGGCGACGAGGCGATGCCCCTGACCCGGGGCGGCGTCCGACCGTTCACCCCCGAGTACGCGAGCCCCGAACAGATCCGCGGCGCGCCGCTCACCACCGCATCCGACATCTACTCGCTCGGCGTCGTCCTCTTCGAGCTCTGCACCGGCGGTCGCCCCTATCGCACGACATTCGGCGCACCGCAGGTCGCAAACGGACGACCCCTCGAGCAGCCCGCCCCCAAACCCAGCGCGACGCTCGCCGACGGCGCGCCGCCGCTCCGCGGCGAACGCAGCGCCGACCGCCTGCGGCGACAGCTGGCCGGTGATCTCGACACCATCATCCTCAAGGCGCTCCGCCCGGAGCCCGACCGCCGCTACGCATCCGTCTCGGCGTTCAGCGATGACCTCGGCCGCTATCTCGCCGGGCTCCCCGTCGAGGCGCAGCGCGACCGGACCACCTACCGCCTCCGGAAATTCGTCCAGCGCAACCGGGGCGTCGTCGCCTTCTCGCTCCTGCTCGCCGCCGCACTGGTGGGCGGCAGCGTGACGACGATCGTCCAGGCGCGCCGCGCACGGGCCGCTCAAATGCGCGCCGAGCGAGTCAACGGCTTCCTGCGCACGCTCCTGAGCGCCGTGCGTCCGGCGACGGGCGGGCGCGACCTCCCCGTCTCGGAGGTCCTCGACTCCGCCGCGCGACGGATCGATGTCGAGCTGGCCAACCAGCCCGACGTGCGATCCGAACTCGAGACCGTCATCGGCCAGAGCTATCTCTCGCTCGGCCGCTACGACGACGCCGAACGCCACTTCCAGTCGGCCCTCGACCTCCACCGGCAGATCGATGGGCCGCGAAGCGTCCCGGTCGCGATCGCCCTCGACAATCTCGGCGACGTCTCTCTCGCGAGCGGCCGCCTCGACCGCGCCGACACGCTCCTGCGGCAGGCTCTCGCGATTCGACGGTCGATCGCCTCGACTCCCGACACGATCCTCGCCAATCTCCTCGACGATGCCGGCACCGTCGCCCACGACCAGGGACACTACGCGGACGCCGAGCGCCTGCACCGGGAGGCGCTGGCCATCTACCGCCAACTGCTCGGCGACCAGTCCGACAAGGTCGCCCTGAGCATGGAGAACATCTCGGTCAATCTCGGCGAACAGAACCGCTGGGCCGAAGCCGAACCGCTGCAGCGCCGCGCCCTCGCCATTCTCCGGGCGAACCATCCCGAGCCGAACACGATGGTGGCCGATGTCACGGATGCGCTCGCAACCGCCCTCGATATCGAAGGGAAGCCCGCGGCGAGCGAAAGTGCCTACGTCGAGACGCTCGCGCTTCGCCGCCAGCTCCTCGGACCCGATCACCCGAAGTACGCGTTCACGCTCTTCAACTACTCGTTCCTCGTCTTCGCCCAGGGACACTATCAGGAGGCGGCGAACATGTCCCGCCGGATCCTCGCGCTCCGGGGAAAGACGATCCCCGATTCCCACCCGTCGATCGCGGCGTCGCTGCAGACACTCGGTCGGTCCGAGGACAAGCTCGGCGACACGGCAAGTGGCCGACGCGCGCTCGAAGAGAGCCTGGCGCTGAGACGCCGATTCCTGCCGGCCGACAGCTGGCTGATCGCCAGCAGCGAGGGCGTGCTCGCCGATCATGACATCGTCGTCAAGCAGTACGCCAGCGCCGAGACGCTGGCGCGCGACGCGTACGGAATCATGCGGCACAGTCTCGGACCCGCGGATCCGAAGACCAGAGCGGCCGCCCAACGGCTCGTGGGACTCTACGAGGCATGGGGCCGGCCGGACCAGGCGGCGGAGTTTCGATCCGGGCGCTGACGACCACGCGGGCGTGAGCCACAGGTGGCGCGTTTCGCGCTCTCGGAGATGTGGTACGCCTCATCGTTCGACACCTGAGTGGCGCACGGGCGACCGAGGTCGACGTCGTCCCGCTCGGCGCGCACCGCGAGTTGATCCTCGGCCGAGCACTGTCGGCGGCGATCCGATTCGACGCCGCACGCGACGCCGACGTGGGTCGGCACCATGCACGGATCGTCCCGCGCGATGACGGCCGGGTCGGGTTCATGCTCGTCGACCTCGGGAGCCGAAACGGCACGTTCGTCAACGGCCGACGCGTCGACGGCACCGTCGACCTCTGCCCGGGGGACATCGTGCAACTCGGAGACCACGGCCCCGAGGTCGAAGTCAGGTTCGAATTCGGGCTCGACATCGGGTTCGACATCGGGTGTGAGGGTGGCGCCGGGCGATCGTGATGAGCCCCGATCCCCGGAAATTCCGCTCTTTGAGATGACCCACATCTCGGGAGCTCTCGTTGCGCCTGGTCGCCCTCGCCACCGTTGTCCTCGCCGTCTGTGCGTGCGGCGACTCCACCACGTCGCCCACCGGCATCAAGACGCCGCCGAACTCGTCATCGTTCGACACCCTCGCCAAGGGCTCGATCCCGACCACGGGTGGAACGATCACGGTCAACAAGCCCGGAGATCCGCTCACCGGACTCTCCATGTCCGTTCCGTCGGGCGCGTTCCCCGCCACGCTCAACCTGGTCATCGGCTCGTCGACGAACAGGAACCTGCCGACGGCAGACGGCATCGTGCCGATCTCGCCCGTCGTGCACGTCATCTCCAGCCCGGGCGGCTATGCCGACGGCGCGATCACCTTCACGATCCCGGTGACCGTCCCCGCCAACACGTTCCCGGTTGTCGTCTACTACGACTCTGCGACGCAAACGATCGAGCCGATGACGACGATCGCATACAGCGGCACCAGTGTGACGGCGATCACGGGGCATCTCAGCCAGCCCAGCGCCTTCTCGGCGGCGGCCGCGGCAGTCGCCGGTCGATTTCGTTCGATGGCGCGGGGTGCCACGCGTGGCACGCAGCCGGACAGCGTACCCGCCGCGTTTGCCACGTACGCGATTCCGGCCGCAGTGCTCGACCAGGATTGGGATACCGGCTTTCGGCCGGGAGTCAACGACTGGGAGATGCCCGCGTACGCGACCGAAGCCGCGCGCGGGGGAGGGGGCACCGACATCGGTGCGGCCGCGACGGAGGTGTGGTACTTCAACGCGAAGGCATCGACGACTCCACTGTACGGCCGGTTCCCGGCCATCCGCAACGCGCCGTTCAGCGACACGATCGGATACCACTGGACGAGCCTGATCACGAATCAGGTCAACCCCTACATCCTGGGGGGCGTGGGCGCGACCGACAACGCGGCAATACGTGACTCGTTGCAATTCAATCAGGTCCGGGCGAGCTTCGCGCTCGCGGCGTTGAACGGCGGCACGCCGCTCCCGGTGCTCGTCGACGTCCAGAGTACGACGGGCGGGAGCTCCCTCTTCCTGGTCGCGTACCGAGCGACCGGCAATCAGATCTATGTCGCCGACCCGTATAGTCCTGGTGACAAGAGTCGATTTCTGCAGCTGACGGGCAGTGGCATGACGCCCTACGCGAATGCCCTCGACCCGAGCGCCTCTTACATCACACCACTCGCGACGCCGCTCGGCCTGCTCGTGCCACTGGCGCCGCTCGCATCCTCGTACGGCGACGCGGTGGCGGGAACGGTCGGCACGACGCTCTTCCCGACGTCGGGCTTCTACTCGTGGTTTGGCCAGCTCTACGACACGATGTACGTCGTCGACTCGCTGCGCATCTGGGCGCAGTGCGCGGCGTGCAAGTACGGATTCACGTCAACCCTCTCGCCAGCCCCCTCGGGAAATGTGGCGTCGAGCTTGAACCAATACGTCATCACCAACGGATTGGTCACGGACTCGGTAGGCGGTCTCTCATCGAACGGCAAGCTGGCGACGAGCGCCAACTATCGCCCGGGCACCCAGCTCACGCTCGGTCTGCCGCTGGCGTCGGCCGCCTCGCCGGGCGCCGGCTCGAACGGTGCGGTCAAGCTCTGGCTCGACTGGCAGCAAATCACGATCACGAACCTGCAGGGTACGGTCACACTGCCAGCGGGCGGCATTCTGGTGAACAGCCCGGACACGCTCTCGGTCGCCTTCCAGCCGAACCTGCTACCCGCCAATGTCGCGTATCAGTGGACATTCGGCGACAGCACGCCCACGGTCACGGTGCAGAACAGTCCCACCGTCCAGCACACCTTCGCGACGGGTGGCACCCTCGCCGCCGAGATCAAGGTGATCGACAATCGCAATGGTCAGGTTATCGCGCGCGTCGACACCACGTTGGCCAGCGCCAACGTGGAACTCTGGGTGATCCAGTCGTTCACGTATCTGCGTACGCTCGTCAACGGCCAGGTCTCGGACACCAACGTGACCGCTGACACCCTGGCGATCACGGTCCTTCCCAACACCGTGCCCACGCTGATCGCGCTGAACGGACCGCCGTTCCCGAACACCAACTATCCCGAAGCCGGCTTCGGCTTCGCCTCACCGCCGACCAGCGCACAACAGTGGGCCTCGGCGACGCCGACGCCGCTCGCGATATCGGGTCCCATCGCGCCGATCGACGTCGTCGCGTACACGAATACCGGGAGCGCAACCTCGGGGACAATTACGGGAAAGGCACAAATATCGAAATCGAATGACGTGACCAATTACGGTTTCAGCGTCAACCTCACGAAGAACGGCTCGACCCTGAGCGGATATATCATGCTGCAGGGCACGTATTCGGATAACGGCGTGCAGACCACGACGGTCGTCGTCGACAGCGTCGTCGCCGTGCGAGCGCAGTAGCGTGGCGCGTCGACACGACGGCGCTCGGCGAATCGCGCGGACGACACCGAGCGTCCCTCACCGAACGGGCAACGCGAAAGGGCGTGCAGGGTCACCAGGACCCCGCACGCCCTTCAGCCTTTCCCACCGTCTCACGAGCCCGGCACTGGGGCGGCTGGATTCGAACCAGCGATCTTCCGGTTAACAGCCGGACGCTTTGCCAGCTAAGCTACACCCCATCGGCTGCGACCCACCGGCGCCACAGCAACGGGCAATATACCCAGCCCCACACGGGCGGGCTACGCAATCAGGTGCGGCACCACGGAGCGGCACCACGGAGCGGCACCACGGAGCGGCACCACGGGGCGCACGCGAGGCGCGGCGCCCCGGCCTGCGCCGACCTAGTCCAGCCAGCTGGGGTCCGGAGACTTCCCGCCGGTCGGCGTGATCGCCCGCATGCCGCGATCCGGCGTCAGCGGCGGCCACCGACGCCCGGCGTCGTCCAGCGCCGCGCGACGCGCCACCTGCGACATCATGTCCGGCCCGGCGCCCTCGCAGTACTCCTGCAGCGCCTCCGGCGTCGGCAACACCGTAAACGAGTCCCGGCTCGGCGTGTCCGGCGCCGACACCCGCTCGCGCACCGCATACCCCAGTCCCTCGGCGAAGACGATCTCCACGTCGACGCTCTCGGTGCGCGTGCCCCCGTTCAGCACCTCGGCGACGCCACGCCCCACCGTCCACCCCGGGACCTTGTCCAGCACGCCGCCGTGCGCAAACGGCAACAACACCTGCGGATCGCCGAGCAGCCGACGCGCCATGCTCGAGGCCTGCTGGATGCTGACCGCGACGGCCTGCGACGCGGTCGAAGGCACGGGGCCCTGCGATGTCTCGCCGGCGATGCCGGCGGTCCGAACATGATCCTGCCCCATGCGAGTCCGTCCCGTGATCGCGAGTGCCACTCGCACGCGTCCAGGCGTGTGGCGACGTGTCGCGACAAATGAGCCGCTACACATGGATGACGATATGACGCAGGCAACGTTACGCCTCCGGCACCGTCCCGGGGTGCGCGACACGCGCGCCAGAAACGGTGATGCATCGCACATCCGCGCCAGCGTCGGAGACTCGGTCGCGCCCGCGCCACTCAACGGCTGCCAGACTGGCGGCGGAGCGTACCCGACACCCTCGCGGCCCGCCCGCGGCAGTCAGAATGTGGAACGCGACGCGCTACTTTCCCTCTCCGTGCCACGCACACCCGCACCCGCCAGCCGGCGCCGGCCGCCCCACAGGCGACGCGTCCTTGCGCAGCGCGCCCGCGCCGCGTGCTTCGCGCTCGCCTGCGCCGGCTGCTCGATGATCGACCGGCCGCCCGCAACGCCCGCATCGATCGCGGCCGATGGCGCCGCGTCCGACGCCGCGTATCGCGCGACGATCGATTCGGCGATCGACCGCCTGGCGGCACGCGCGATCGCCCGCGGCGACCGCACGCTCGACCTCCTTCTCCTCTCCGGCGGCGGGCAAAACGGCGCCTACGGCGCGGGCTTCCTCCGCGGCTGGCACGAGCGCGCCGATCATCCGATGCCGCGCTTCGACCTCGTCACCGGCATCAGCACCGGCGCGATCCAGGCGCCATTCGCCGTTCTCGGCACGACCGCCGCACTCGACACGCTCCGAGGCCTCTACCTCGCCGCGGCCGAAGGGTTCGCGCCGACGTTCGACTGGCTCTTCTGGCTCCGCCGCACCGGCGGCCTGGTCGACGCCACGCGCTTTCACCGCACCATCCGCCACGAATTCAATCCGGCGATGGCCGCCGCACTCCGCGAGGAATTCGCCGGCGGCCGCCAGCTGCTCATGCTCACCACCGACCAGGACCTGGGCGTCGGCCACGTCTGGGACATCGCCCACGAACTCTCGACAGGCAGTATGACCGGTAACGCCACCGGTCGTACCCCTGGCGTCGCCACAAGCATCACGACGGGCAATACCGCGGGAACGATCACGGGCAGCGCCACAAGCAGCAGCGCCAGCGCCGCCGACTCGGCCGCCCTCGATCGCGTACGCTCGATCGTCCTCGCGTCGTCCGCGATCCCGGCGATCTTCCCGCCGATCGTCCTCGACGGGCACGTCCACACCGACGGCGGCTCGACGTCGAACCTGCTCACGCTCTTCACCGAAACCGACTGGCGCGCCCTCGCCGACCGGCTCCGCGCCCGCGGCCTGTCACTCGGCACACGCGACACCCTCTACGTGCACCTCTGGATCGTGATGAACACCTGGACCCAGGCACGACCGGTCGTCATCAACCCGGCAAGTCGCGGCGCGATCCGCGTACGAAACGGCGAGTTGATGCTGCTGCTGCAGCAGCCCCAGCTCCTGACCGCCGAGGAGACCCTCGTCCACGCCGTCAACGCCGACGTCCCGGGTCTCAGACTCACGATGCGGTACACGGCGGTCCCGTCATCGCTGGCGTCGGAACCCGGCGCCGACGCGCTCTTCGCACACGCGTGGATGCGCCGGCTCGACTCGCTCGGCGAGGCGCGCGCCCTCGGCGCGACACCCTGGGACACCGCCTCGCTCTCCCCCTACCTCCGCCCGCCGACCTGAACCGCGGATCGAAATCGGTCAGCGCGCATCGCGCGCCTATCTCGCCTGCCGACCGACGCTCGCAAAAGTGCGCCTTTTGCGAGCACCAAAACCATAGCTCGGCGGAGAGGTACCCCTCGCGCCCCGACCGGCGCGCGCTCACCACACGCCGCGACGCGCATCCGCACCCGCACCGCCGCGTCAGCGCCACCGCACCAGCGCCCCAGCACCCGCGGCGCGCGCCCCGTCAGGCGCAGACGCGCGCCATCACTCGCCCCCGCGACGCGCGTGGGACGCGCGTGGGACGCGCGTGGGACGCGCGTGGGACGCGTGCGACGAGCGCTACGCGCTCGCCTGTGCGCTCGCCGGCGCCGCCACTCGCTTCGCCGCGGCCGGCCGCTTCACCTTCCCCTCGCGCGCCGCCTTCGCCCACCGCTTCCGCGCCGCTTCGGCCATCTTCTCCCGCGTCGCCTGGCTGACCGCGCGCTTGCCGCCGCTCGTCCCCGCCGTCTTCGTCCGCGCCGAACGCGGCCGACGCGCGACCGTCGCGCCCGGGACCTCGATACTCCACGTCTGATTGCTCAGCGCTTCCAGATTGCGCTTGGATTCGGACAGGCGATTGCCAAGGGCGGTCATCTCGCGCTGCAGACGATCGACTTCCTCGGTCAGTCGCTTGCGAAGCTCGGTGGCATGAATTACGGGCACTGCGACACTCCTGCGAATTATGTAAGGCGGTAACAGGGATTCTGCATCCGACCCGCACAATCTAATATGCCGAGCGCCATGCATTACTCAGCAATACGAGGTCCAGGGGGCGACTACGCCTGATTATGCAGTCGGCGGCTCCCGTGCGCCCGCATCGAATTCCCGCCATCCCCGCCAATTCGGTGCGGCGGCGATAACAGCCGACCAATAACCACGCGTGCCGCCCGTATTACCGGCGCGGCCGCGGGATTACCTCGATCGCCTGTCGCGCGAGAACAGATGATGCCCGCCGCGCTGGGACGCGACGGCGGGATCGCCCCGCGGTTCGGGGACGAATCGCTTGAGCGCCAGCCACCGGGACTCGTACAGATACCAGCTCGCGAGCGCGACGCCGACGGCGATCGTCGAGGCGACGACCAGGAACGCGAGCTCGCGCAGCACGCTCGACCCGGCGACCAGCGGGATCCGGTTCACGATCGCGTAGACCGGACCGAGAAAGAGCAGCAACGGCCAGTGAAAGACATAAATGCCGTAGCTGTACTTGCCGAGAAAGCGCAGCGGCCGGCTCGTCAGCACCGGCGCCCCCCACCCCGTGCTCGCCGCGCCGACCAGCGCCGCAAACGCGAGCGCGCTCGCTGAATAGCCGATCGTCTCGTGCACCCACATGCCGTACCGCCACGCGCCGCCCGTCAGGAACGTCACCGCGAGCAGCAGTCCGGCGACGGGGCCCAGCCACCGCGCCGTCGGCGCGAGCGCCGCCAGCCCCGCCGGTTCGCGGGTCTCGATCGCCAACAGCGCGCCGAGCGCGAGCGTGTCCATCCGCATCGGCACGTAGGAGTAGACGTCGACGCCGGCGGGCGCGCCCCAACACCGCAGCAGGAAGGCGCCGACGATGCACGCGAGACAGACGCGCCGCAGCGTGGCGCGCTCGAGCCACCAGACGACGAACGGCCAGACGATGTAGAACTGCTCCTCGACCGCCAGCGACCAGAAATGCCCCGTCCGGTACGGGGTTCGCCCGGCGTCTCGCC
>Ga0116229_10003701_pt1 | contig 25182 bp, 17 predicted proteins | sample S1TSphgellanicum_3_FD_87313 | JGI IMG/M metagenome (GOLD analysis project Ga0116229, IMG submission 87313) | Host-associated microbial communities from peat moss isolated from Minnesota, USA - S1T2_Fc - Sphagnum magellanicum MG | ecosystem: Host-associated > Plants > Peat moss > Unclassified... | reverse complement strand
GGGGAAATGCACCAAAGTCGCCATATTTTGAGGAAAAAAGATCTGAGATTGCCATATTTAGACAATGAGTTCCTAAAGATTGTGTAAACAAAGACCGATTATTAAAGATTTAATACTTTCCTTTTACCACCTTACCCACTTTAGGCCCACTTTACCGTTGGGGTGGGTTTGGGGTTTACAATAGTGTTCAGTCGATTAACCTTGGGTGAACCAACATCTTACCAATACTGGTACCATGGTTAGAATCCCCAAAAAAATTTATTATTTTGGGTGTTTTAGCCCGGCACAAAACTTGACTCACTCTTTACTTTATATATATATACCCGCCACTATGTACCATCCTGGTACCCACCGGATATTATAGTCCAAATGTGAAAACTAATGTGGATTACAGCACATAAAGGAAAGCATACTCCATTCACACTGCCACCAAGTGCAGAGGGTTTTACAAATGTGAAAAGGAAAATACTAGTTACAACACTGTGCCACATCCTAATAATTTATTTACCTTTCTTACCACGTTGCTATTTTTACTGCTTGACCGAGTCTTGCCCTAAATTGCTGCCCGCTTTGGATTCCCTTCCCTTCACTTCGCTTCCTTGCTTCCTCTTTCGCTGAGTTGTTTGTTGTTCCCTTGTGCGTCGCGCCACAAACTCTCCCTCTTTGTGATCGCGTGTGCATCTCGTTGCGTGCGTGTCTGTGTGCGCGCTGGCCTAGCTCGACGACCTCTTTGGTGCTGCCAACAAGCAAGGTATGCCCCTCTTCAGGTAGCAGCTTTATTTTATTTTTTTGGGGGGGGGTGGCCCAACCCCTCCCTCCCTTGTCCATCTCGCTTTCGTTTCCTTGCTGCTTTTGGATCACATTTTGCACCAACTCTGCAATCTCTGTGGTTTCACGTGTTTTTGGGAAACCCAAGAGAAGTTACAAACCAGAAAATTTGGAAGCAGGAAATGGTAATGATGATGATGGTTATGGATTTTGAGGAATTCAATTCATTCTTGTGTTGGTTTGGGGTTTTTTTTTTGGGGGGGGTGGGGGCAGGGTTATGGGTGGTAAGGATGACGTGCTGTGACTGCTACTAGGGTAGTGTTTGTCTTGAGAAAGACCCATCTGGACCAAATGAATTATGTCTTGGGTTACTGGGGAGTAGCTGTTTGTGGTCATAAGATTTTAGGGTTTAGCGGTTTGGAATTTTCTTCTAGGAAGAGGAAATGGAAGAATCCAATTTGTGATTGTAAGTGAAGGATTTGTGCCAATTGGGCTTGATCTGCTGCTGGATTGTTGAGGAATTTTTTGTTGTTGCAATTTGGGTTGCAGTTGTGAATTGAGTTTGACTAATTTTTGGCTCAAAGTTAAAGGAATTGTTGATACTGCAGGTGGTGCAGATGGAAGGATGTGAAGCTCGTGGAACAGGATCAGCTGGAGTGATGAGTGGGATGGTGGAGGAGGAAGAAGAAGTGGATGAAAGAGTGTCTGCCATTCTGCACTTGCAGCATGTGCAGCAGAAGCAGGAGCAAATTCAGCTTCTGGAAGCTCATCCCGTGACAAATGCTGATGTTGAGTTTCGGAGAGGATTGGAGGAGCTGGTGCAGGATCATCTCAACACATGCATGGCAATTGCCTCTTGTAGTTCTGCTCATGAGATCAGTATGAGCAACAGTGGCTCAAATTCCTTCTCAGCACTGCAAGAGGAGACCAGTGAGCACCATAATTTGGGTTCAGCAAGCACACATCAGAACCATCCTGAAGTGCATCTCACAGATGTGCTCAAGGAGGCGAGCGGGTCCTTTTCACGATGCAGTTCCTGCCAAAATATGCAGGTTGATCAGTTCCAGGATGACCATAGCAACAACATTGAAAGAGGAGGAGGAGGAGCAGGAGAAGACTTGGGTCATCTGCAGCAACCATTGTTTGATGAAAATCTCACAAACAGCACACATTCTCCCGATTTGCCACGTAGACGGCAATCAAGAGTCATGCAGATGTGGGACACGAGGACAGAGGAAATGATTACCACTCTGGAAAGGCAAGCTCGTGAGGCTGAGTTACTTGCTCTGGCTGGAAGGCACACGGTTTCCATGTTGGATGCTTCATTTCTACAAGAGACTCCATCAGTGCGCTCACCAGAAAGTGCACCTGAAAGGCCTCGCAGGAGATCATCCTCCTTGGTACAAATGTGGAGGGGATTTGAAGGTGAGCCAGGGATTTCTAGGGACATGACTCGTCCTTCCACTGAGGAAACCACCATAAGTGTGAGAGAGCCAGGGCCCGAAAATTCAGCACAGAATGAGGCAGAATTGACTCCAGGAGCATCACCACGGACAGAGAGTAATGGATCTAGTGAATCAGAAACCCAAGCCTACACACCTCACAGTATCCCTGCCCATCCAACAAGTGGGGAAGTGAATGATCTTCAGAGGACAGAGGGAAGAAGCTCACTAGAATTTGCACAGGGAGGTGGCGGGGAGAGAGAGAGGGTGAGCCAGATTGTGCAACATTGGGCAAGGGAAAGTGGAGTGGAAGCAGGTGAGGCTGACTCTAGTGGAAACCAGAATGAGAGGAACCCCTGGTTGGGTCAAAGTGAAAGGGAAAGGGTGAGGCAGCTAGTAAGGGCTTGGGTGCAAACAAGTAGCCAGCATGGGCTTGATGGCCTGGTAGATGTGTTGCAGAGACCGGAGTCGCAAGGGGAAACGAGTATGATTGAGGAAGATGTGCATCCAGGAGGAAGTGCTGCAGGTAGTAGGGACTCTGACCAAATGGACATGGATGTGCACCACCAGCACACCTCGCATATGCTCTTAGAGTTGCTATTGAGGAGTGAGAGGGAGCGGCAGAGGGAACTAGAAAGACTTCAGGAGCTTCGTACAGTATCAGACTTCTCCCAACGCAATCGTCTGCAGGTACACACACAAAGAAGCTCCTAGCTTGGATCATTTTCTGCCAAGTAAAACTATTTGTGCACTTTTGAGCCTTTCCTGACTTCAACACTTGGGGGTAGAGCTTTTCTCCTCTGGGCTTATATGCTTGCAACGCAGAAAAGTCAGTAGAGAAAGTGTTTTGCAGTACTACTACACCCGGCCTTAGTATTCAGTGGTCTGACATTGATACAATGCATGGATTCAGTACTTGCTTCAGGGAAGATTTCTGCAGTCAGTAGAGAAAGTGTTTTGTAGTACTACTACACCTGGCCTTAGTATTCAGTGATCTGACATTGATACAATGCATGGATTCAGTACTTGCTTCAGGGAAGATTTCTGCAGTCAGTAGAGAAAGTGTTTTGCAGTACTACTACACCTAGCCTTCATATTCAGTGATTGGACATTGATACAATGCATGGATTCAGTACTTGCTGCAGGGAAGATATCTGCAGTCAGTAGAGAAAGTGTTTTGCAGTACTACTACACCTGGTCTTGTTATTCAGTGATCTGACATTAGTACAATGCATGGATTCAGTACTTGCTGCAGGGAAGATTTTTGCACAGTAGTTCCAACAATGAAGAACACAGGACAGCCTCCAGGGAATTAGACCAGCTTCAGCAGCGGCGAGCTGTTAGTGGATTGAGGTATCTCACCAATCCATTTGTTTGTCTCTTGTCTCTTCCCCTACTGTGTGCAATTCAGCATTTGGCTTGTGGTTGTATCTGCTCTCGCTGAAGGGCACATGTGCACATTCTGCATATCTCATTGGCTGTCTTTTGTGCAGTGACCTGGAATTCTCTAAAACTTTTGAAGGATTGCATCATTCTCTTGGCAGGGAAGCTTTTCGTTTTAGACTAGAGACCATTGTACGAGGCCAAGCCAATGCACGATCTGGTGAAGAACAGCTTACAGCTGAGGATGTCCTGCAAAGGAGGCAACAAAATGAAGCTGCAATGCCCATGGAAAGGCCAGCCATGGGAGTTGGTAGGGATTGGCAAGCAGTTGCTACTGCTCAAAGGGTTGAGTCAGAGGCCACTGCAGTTTACGACATGGAACTCCGTGAACTTCTTGGGAGGTGGGTGCTTTCAGCCCAGCTGACTTTAAGCCAATGTTATTGTTATCTCGGTTGCACCAGATGCTACAAAATTGTTTATTTTCAAGTGGGGAGATCTTGTAAGGAGAAGATCCCCCAAGGTCATGTGATGCTTGCGGGATATATTGGAATGCTTTATGCTCATCAAAGTGCTTACACTTGGTTGATTCTAGGCGGAGTGTGACGACTATACTGGCCAGTGAGTTCCGAGACAGGTTGGATCATCTGATCAGGTCACTTGTGCACAGGCAAGCACGCAGCCCTCGTGCCTGGCCAGTTGCAACACAGCAGCAACAGCAGCAGCAGCAACAACAACTGGGCATACACAGGGCAGGGCCAGGGCCTGTCCTAAGGCCATTAAGTGTACCCCCTCCCCCTCCTCCTCAACCAACATGGCAAAATGTAACTTGGCCACGACCCACTCGACAGCGTAGGAGGAATCTGGTAAGTACAGTGAACCTCATGGTAGTCTGCCTTTAGACCCAATTGAAATCTCACCAGGATGTACTCCTTACAGTATTTCTGTTGGTGTTTTCCTGGCCATCTTTTGTGTTTATTCAACCTTCAAAGCACTGCATAGTTGATTCAGTACCAGTTTTTTGTGTGTGAGCTCAGAGTTGAGAAAAACCTTTTGAGTGGCAGAATACATGGCCCACCCTTGATGAGTATTGACTTTGTGTCAGCAATGGTGCAGGATTTTGAAATTGGTAATAGTGGCTTGAGGGAGGATGTGGCACGCCTAAACCAAGGCATGAGTGAGATGCGGCGCATGTTAGAGGCATGTATGGACATGCAATATGAGCTGCAGCGCTCTGTCAGGCAGGAGGTTTCAGGTGCACTGCAGCGGATGTATGTGGGCAAAGGTACTGCACAGTCCCATTATGGGTACCTTCCAATTGTTACTGTGGAATTCTCTCTGCAATTTGTTAGATATGTAGTCTTCATTTGTATAGATACGTTGGTTTTAGCAGAATATATGAAGATGTTAAGGAAATGTGTACATGTGCACAGATGTACCGGAGGAGGCAGTTGATGGTTCACGATGGGTGCTGGTAAAAAAAGGAACTTGTTGTATTTGCTGTGACAAGCATATCAACTCCCTTCTCTACAGGTGTGTCCTTGAGTTTTTGACCCCTTGTCTTGCCAGTCAATCACCTCGTCCGTTCACTTGAATGGAGAATCTCTTTTTTTCTATGAAATGTCTTTGCTATGAATAACTTTCATAACCAAAAAAAAACTCAAGAATGAAATTGCATGAGCATACACTGAGTTTTAGTATTAGACTGACTGACAAGGGTTTTTGGGGAGTTTTACTTTTGCAGGTGTGGGCACATGTGCACTTGCCTGGAGTGTGCAAATCAGATGTTGTACGATAGTGGGACGTGTCCCATGTGCAGAGCTCCCATCATTGAGGTGCTGCGAGCTTTCACTATAGCCTAGATACCTGTTGTTGTCTTCTTTAATTAATCCTGAGGTGAAAAAATTGTATTTGTAGTTTGGATTGGCCCTCAAAGTTATTGGGGCTTTCATAAACAGACTGCAATCCTGCGAAGGAATCCAGTCTTGTGGAATTGTGCTTAACTAGGTCTTGCTGGTACTGAGGCAAGTGAAATAAGGCGATCCCCCCTCTGTAATCAATGAACCTGTAAATAGGATCCGTCTTTGGAACTCAGTTGGCAAATCTGCCTTCATGAAGTTTGGTTGCCTAGTCCTTTCTATGCTTCAGATATATATATATATATATATATAGTGTGTGTGTGTGTGGTGCCTTCTTTTTTTTTCCTTGGTAGGTTGCAAGGCAAGCTTTACACTAGTCTGGTGTTCCTTGCTTGTGTTGAAATGTTTCGCTGGTTTAATAATACCCAGCCAACAACGTGCAGGAAACAAAGTTTGCTCCTGCTGTGAAATAATGTAAATTGACTGTTCAAAAGTTTGTTGCACCGTGTGTTGGTGTTAGCGTCTGGTGCTTCTTGATGGACATTAAAATAGTTCCATGAGTGCACACATTCTTGTGTTAATTTTTGGTTTTTGATGGTACTTGCACAATGACGAGCTTCAATCAATCATGGAGTTTTTTTGTATTCAGTTTTCAATGATAATCTCTGCTGGACTTTAGGTTAATTACAATAGGATGCATGGGCACTACCAGTCAAGTCTTAGGCAATGGAAAATATTTCTTCGAATATATATTTTGAATTAAAGTGTTTGATATGTAATAGATGTTTGTCATGTGATACATATTTTTTATGACAAAATGATTTGAGGGACGGAGAGTGATCATTTGAACTTAATTTATATATGGGTTTATGTTTTGTCCAGTATTCTTGCATTGCTCTAGAATGACATTATTGTGCTAATGCATGAATTCATATATGGTTTATTTGTGTTTTGTTAATAGTTGTGCATTTTGAGAAAGAAGGTTTGAAATTGTATTTGTTCATAAGGTTATGAAATATTGTTGATTGAGGTGCTTTTGTCAATACATTTATATTTTGTTTTCCAATTACAATAGTTGGACAATCCGTAGGCATGTTGTTTAATATGTTTTTAAGATTGAATTGAAATAAATTATTTTCATTTTACAAGGTCTATCGATTACAATTATATATGATATTTCTTGTGTGTTTTTTCTTAAATGATCTAGGAATGAATTTGGCCCTTGAATTTTTTTGTTGAACTTGTTTGTGTGAATGCTATCATAACATGATAAAATGTTGAATTTATTTTATATAGCATTGTAAACTTCTTAATTTCTGTGGCTGTTATATATTTAAGGATATGACATGCTAGTAAATTTTGATTTACAAGAATGTTTTGGAAATGTAATCTTAAAGAACTATAAGATTGTATGATAAGCGTTAATGGATTGTATGATTAATTATGTGTGATAAGATTTGAAACAAATGAGTGGTAATTTGGGGTTTTTTTTTTATTGTATAATTTCTTTAAGGATCATGAGTTTTTAAACTCTAATGTAAGGAGGTTATTTAAAATGTTATTCAAGTTTACATCATTTTGCCACAATACTTATAATAATTTATAATCTTTTTACATTTTCATATTAAAAATTTAGTCCCAAACATGTTTATACCATTGGTTTGTAATTAATAATTCTTAACATTTTATCACCTACTACAAAAATTCTTCTATTGTTAAAAGTTGAAATTTATCATATGTTCTTATTATGATATCATGTTTTCATCACGAGATGTTTTGGGTTCATTGAAAAAATGTTTAATTAAATTACAAGCATTAAATGCATTATAGTATAATTGATGTCAAATATTATTTTTATTGTGTATGTTAATTTCAAAAACATTAATGTAATATTACAAAAAAAATTTATACATATGAATATTAAAAAAATTATTGATGCATACTATAAAAAAACATATATTAGTTTTGATGGATGTTTGTTTTTTTGTATAAAATGCCTTAAAAAATATTTTTTTGTTCATTGATAGTTTTTTTATAATATTTTTTTTCATTTGTACATGTTAATTGGCTTGTTGACAAACATGAATTAATAATTTTTTTTAACTTTTTATTTTAGATTATGTATGATTTGAATATGTTAAATCATATGGTTCAAATTTTTTCCTGTTTGTAAATGATACATTTTTGCATAAGTCATTTACATTAGTATTAATTTGGTTTAAAATATATTATTGCAATTATTATTTCATCTTGTGTGTTTTTTCATTTTCCCTTGTTTTGGTGTTGGGATTAAAATTTGAAACTTTGATTTTTAACGTTTTTTTAGTTCATAATTAACATGTTTCTTATTCAAATGATAAATGTTCTACAACCACATATAATGGTTCATAAAACATTTTTTATACACATGAAAAAAAGTTAATTTTTTCCTACATTAATTATTAACAAATCATAATTATCATTAATTATGAATAATTTCAATTTGGAATTTTTTCACATACAATTTTTTTAATATGATTTTTTTCTCAAATATGCATAAAAATATTTAAAATGTTTAATTTATGATGTATTTAAACTTAAATATGGATTTATTTTTGAAAATTAATGCAATATTTAATGACATCAACTTACGATGTATTTTTATTATTTATAACAAATTTTTATTTAATTTAAATTTTGAATTAAACATATTTTGACAATTCATTACAAAATTGCTATGAGGAGATGGTGGCAATCATTGTAAACAAGTTTGTTGTAATGACAAAAACATTGAGAGTTTTGTTCCAACATGATGACATTACACTAAAATTTTGTTTTTGAAAGACTATAATGGCATTGTTTGAGCATAGAGTTTATCGTAATGATCTTACTATGGACATGTTAATGTTGTTAAACATTTCATGTTTGCATAAAAATGTTTTTTTAACATGTAAAAATTTAAGATTTTTTTACCTTTTTTTTTTTCATTATTTTGGGTTTTGTTTACTATAAATATCAACACATTACCCAAAGTGTCAAAATACAAAACACCTAATTGAAGTAAAAAATAAAACATTATGTAAACAACTGGGTAATTGAATTTGTGCAAATGAATCTATATTCATAACTAACGTCATGGAACTAAATAGGCTTTTCCACAAATAACTATTGTTTAACATTTATCAAGTTAGGAGAAGTTATTTTATAACTATGGTAATTATAAAGGATTACTAATCCACTTCACATGTAGACAAAGATTTATCATATTTAGTGAATTTCATGGTTCATGGAAGGTAATTATTGTCATGGCCTAGGATATTTTGAGATACTTTGGACAATGTCATGTCCTAGAATATTTTTGGATATTTTTGGCAATATCATGGCTTAAAATATTTTGGGATACTTGGAATACTTTTGACAATGTCATGTCCTAGGATATTTTGAGATACTTTTGGCAATATCATGGCTTAGGATATTTTGGGATACTTGGGATACTTTTGGCAATGTCATGTCCTAGGATATTTTGAGATACTTTTGGCAATATCATGGCTTAGGATATTTTGGGACTAGTATGGTTCAGGATTATAATTGGCACACACATGGTCATCTTTCATTAATTTGTTATAGTGGCAACAAACAATTTGTTGCCAAATACAAATCCATACATTATAAGTTTAAAATTTACTAATGTATAGTTTAAGGTCAAAACCTTAGTGTTCAATAAGTCCATATGAGCTACTAACACTTTTCCTACAAATGTAATAATGCAAAAGAATAATTAAGTTCTTTATTTAATAAAACATAATTTCAAAAACATATTGATTTCCATGTCTGAACCAAAGTATGAATGACGTATATTAGGTTAACTTAAAACCATTAAAAAAAAAAAGATTTTTGTGTAAATATTAACTATGGATAAATTTTTATTAACTTCCTACTTTTGTCTTTTTTTCTCTCATTTTGCCCAACCTAAGGACACCCCATTTAGGCTCTTAGCATTTATTTAAATGCCTACTTTATTACATGGACTAAATAAATATTCAACAAAAATCCCCATTCAAAATACATATTCATCCTTTTACATGCCCCTTTTATTTTGGCTTTTATCATAAATTTAATGTGTACCATTCATCAAGTGAGAAGAGCTTCACACAACTAGACCAAGCTAGAGTATAGTAGATTGTGTGATAATATACAACTTGGACTTCCTTCTTTTTTTCATCAATCCAAACATCAACCCCTTGTAAAACCTATTTTAGTAGTATAATCATTGGCACAATTGAAATAAGATATAATAATTATTAATCTCAATAAGTTCAACCTACCATCATTTAAAATTAATGAAAAAAAAAAAACCTACTTGCATTGCTTTCAAATTCTCCTTCTTATCATGCCTTCCACTGTCCTACTATGTTAACCTTCATTCAATGTTGCAAATTCCTTAATAATCCATAGTTTGGTGCCAATTTGTTTTACATAACACATAAATAAACAATACTTCCTACTCATGTTCATAAGTTTTTTTAAACAATAATTCTTATAGCTAATAAATAATGATGGAATAATTTTCGTCGTTAACATGTAGAAAGATGATGGCCACTAAAAACAAAAAAAAAACCTTAAAAACTTGCCATGTTCACATGAAAACATTATTTGACTACCTTCTTGTCCAGTCACAATGTGTTAATTACAAAACTATGTACTAACATCACAATCATGAACTTGAGTGATTCCTATAAAAACATTTAAAAAATTATATAATCAATATATTAATGAAAATGTAAAATTAAAAAAAGATGATTCATTAACTATCAAACTTGTTAGAAACGATCTTATCATTTGTACATGTTATTTTGAACATAGAATGAATAGTTTTTGTAAAATTATTTGAAATATTAATTTGAAATGTGGTAAGGTGAAAGATTTTTTTTTTAATAACCAAATTTCAATCAAAAGGTTTGCCTCATAATCATGGATTACTATTATTAAAAAATACTTTTAAATTCCATGTTTTTTTTAAAAATGAAAATATTGAATTTTTTATAAATAAATATTTATTAATTGATCAAACAATGTTTTCAATGAAAATTTGTAATATGCAAATACATCATTATAAAAAAATAAGGGAAAAAAACGTTAACCAATTTACCGATTTCAATATCTAAACCACCAATGAAATATACGAAAATATTATTGTTTTTAAATGAACAAGATTGTATGCCAAACCATGGTAAAATTAATATTCAAATTTACAAAATTAAACTTATTGACATGGGATTAAGTTTTTAAAATAATTTGAACAATTTTTATGAGATCTAAAAATAAATGAAAACTTTTTTTTTTTTGAATTACAACACAAAAATAAAACCAATTTTTAAAAAATGAAAACAAAATGATATATGCATAAATGTATTTGGCATACATGTAGGACCTTTAAAGGGAGCAAATATATATATGCAAAATATGTTTTAGATCCATACGCAACATCATCATATTGTATTTATTATTTAACAAAAATAAATAAATTTATAACTCAAAAAATGAAAATCATATTAAACAAACACAAACAAAAATAACAATTTGAACACATCAAAAAGGTTAGGAAATGCATTTTTAAATGCATAATAAATGTCTATATAACAAGCTTTGCATATAACATTATTTACACCATTATACCATTCAACAAAGTCATTTCAATTTATAAATACATGTCAATGACAGGATAAAACATTTGTATTATTACCATAATAAATAATGCAAGTCTCTTTCCAAATTTTACATAAATCTATTGTAAATCATTGGTTGATAAGTATATCAATCAAAATGAGGGATTAAGTGATTTGTGTTTGGCAAAATATTTAGGTAATAATGATACAAAAATAAATAAATGGCACTAAAAATAAAATAATTCATTGAGTTTCAATTAATTGACATAAAAATCCAAAAATTCATTATACAAAAATTTCCTTTCATTTAAATTCTTTCAAAAATTAAAACTTAATTTGCAAAATAATTATGATTCATAAAAAAATGCTTACATGAGAAAAAAAAATCATATTAAAAAAATGCAAAAAAAAATTGTATATAATTTTAACCCATCCAACAATTTTAATATTGAATATGACAGCTTAAAACCACAAGTTAAAAAATACACAAAAATTCATTAAACAAATGGATGGAAAATTTTATTTTGAAATGAAATAATTAATAATGAAAATAATCCACATAAAAATATATTATCCATTAATACCAAAGAAATTGAGCTCTATGATGTATCATATGATAATTTTGCACAATCAAAAAATAAAAATGTGAAAAAAAATTGTTAATGCATAATTTTTTTCACCAAATAAATAAATTCATGACATACAATTTTTTTGTCTCACGTATGAAATAATTGAATAATGAACAAAGAGCTATTGTTGATGATATATTATACCACAAAAAATCAAAAACCTTACAAAATCATTTTATATTTTTTTATTAAATGATGTAAGAATAGGAAAATTTTCACTCTCATGTGTATTATACAAAACATGTTATGATATTATATTAAACACATTACAAATGTTGATCTTTTAAAACCAAAAGTCATGAAATTAACATACACATGGAAAACAACATTTAACATTAATGGTACAACAATACATTCTACACTTGCAATTCCATTAAATACAAATCTAACAGAACTTAATGCATTAAATGATGAAAAAATGACATTTATTATAAAAAATATATGATCAAATTTTTTTTTTATTATAAATGAAATATCTTTAGTCAATAATAAAATGTTAATTTTCATTGATCATAGATACATATAATAAAACAAATTCATAATGAATTTATTGGTGAGTTAGATGTAATAGTGATTGGTGACTTTTATCAAAAATCCTTTATTTAAGATTCATGAATTTTCAAACTAAAAACCAACATTTTAATATTAATGCATTAAATTATAAGTTTTAATATGTACAATGTCATAAACTACAAGAAGTGATGCGACAGGATAATATAAATCTCATTAACACATTAAATAGATTTTAAACTATTTCATAAATAATTGAAAACATAAAATTTATGAATAATTATTGTTTGAAAACCACAACAATGGACAACACTTTACCATATTTATTTTACACATGTTAAAACAATTATGCATAACAAAAAAAAAATCAAAACACATTAAGTCAAACATTTTTATTCTTAGAACATGATGTTCATATTAAAACATGCCCTTTTCATTTTAAATATCAAATTTACTATCTCAAACCTCCTCAACGGCTCTTTCGGGGAAGCTTCATAAATAAGTGTTGGGCTCTTCCACAAAAGGGGGCAGTTTTAATTTATTTCAAATATATATATACTTATATTCCGAGTTTTTGCAAATTTGAGAATCGGTTTCTGAGATCCGCTTTTGAAAACCAAGGGTTGTAGTTTTACGAGACCCTGAAAAACTGAAAGCCATTGGAATTTTTTCTTTCCAAATCCTTGAAACCCTTCAAGATTATCGAAATCTTTTCGTCTTTTTTAATAATGAGAACCTTAAAGGTTCTTTAAAATGGCTGGGAGAATCGGAATCGTTGGTTTTCACAAAAAGTGAGAACCGCCCAATGCAGCTAAAAACAGTGAGAAGAGGAAGGCTTGAATGGGATGATGCCAAGTTGAACCAATGTTTTTCTTTTGGTGGCCAATTTTTTGCAACAATCCTGGCTGTGGGTAATTGTTTTCTTGAAAAATGGAAAAATCATGAAAGAAGATGTTTTCGAAGGTTGTTCAGTTTTATCACCATTTTAGGAATTTTCTTTGAAAATAATTTAAACTTCCCATCATATCTTGACACAATTTCGAGACTAATGGTAGTTTTTTCGCCAATTTCAAGTTTCAATAAAAAGACTTGTCACCAATTACTGTCCTGGAAACATTGTTTTGCCAAACTTCAACACATGTCTGTTGAATAATGGGTTGGTTTTTGATCATTTCAACAAATAGAATATTTTTGAAGATCTCATATTTCTCTTTCACAAAATTTTGTTCTTTGAAGTTTTTCTTGTGAAAATTTCAACATTTTTGAAAGTAATATTACTCGCATGATATTTTTCCAGGTTTCAAATGTTGCAATTGGTGTCATTGACGAGCATCCCGAGAGGGATTCAACTTTCTGCAGTGACATGTTTTTAAACCACATTTAAATAGTAAAAAGAAAAAAATTCTATTAAATTAAAATCAAAATCCAAATGTGACCCAAAAAATAATTCAAATATAAAAAATTCAAGAAATTTGGCAAAAACACTTTTTATCAAAAAATGGGAATATTGTGATAGAATATTCCTTGTTATTTTTCTAAATTTTCACGTTTGGGAAAAATTTCACACCCAAAATAAAAAACATTGGACTCCAAACTGCCGGCCAGGGTGAACCAGCACCCATGTCGATCCCTTCACCATTTTGAGCAAGGCCTCTTCAAGGCCAAACGGGGCCCAGAAAAGGTTGGATTTGAATTCGGAGACCCTGATGTAGTCCAAGGGGTGGGATGTCTGAAGCTAAGGTGCCGAAACATCGACACTTGTGAAACCATGTTTGTATTTGCATGTGTAGAAGTAATTTTCTGTCTTTTCAAGCTCAATGTTATCGTCTTGCGATTTGTGTCTGTGAACCCTACATTGTCATGTTTTGGTGAAGGGCGTGGGTGGACAATATTTTGGAATAATTTAAATGGATTTTACAAATTTTACCATAGTACTAGAGTGGGTGCAGGTTTTAACCAAGGCAAAATTGCCAGGGCATGATAACCATAGCACTTAACCATCACAATGGTTTGCTTTGGGACCAGAGGGAGCCAAAGGGAAAACTTGCGACACTGCCGTCCGGCCTCTTGCTACTGCACTGCCGCTTGTTTTCGCTCTAGCCTGGCCACACTAATTTACATTATAAAATTCTAGTTTTAAAAAAATGTTAGTAGAATTATGTGGAAGGAATTATGAAACATCAAATGGTCTTGTGAATGGTGTTAATGGGATTTTTGAAGATTTTACACAAACTATTTCAAAAAATTTAATCTAGATACATTTTCATAATCTTCAAATCAGATTTAATACACAAATTAAAAATTTACAAATCTATGAATTCCCAAAGCTTGCCAAAAAAGGACCCCAATTGAATCTAAAATTATTCAAACGTAAACAAGGAGTAATCATTCTCACACTATCATGGAATTTTAATTTCCAATTTAATTAGTTGCGGCACAAACTATATATTATTCACAAGGGTTGACATTTGATTATTTAACATTTGATCTAACTGGTGTGACAAAATATGGTTTAACATATAATGCATTATCAAGGGTTCATTCAAAAGAACATTTATATTTATTTCTTACATTATTGAATAAAAAATTTCAAGTAGATCATCTTGTTCAAGAAGAAATATTTCGATTAAGAACAAATGTACAATACAAACTTGTTATTGTTTTTTAAAATCCTATCATTCAAAATTTTAATTTTATAATCTAAGAGACTAAAATTTTTAACAATACATGTTGAAAATATTCTTGCAAATCCAAATCTACTAACATTTCATATTTTTTATTTAAATGAAACAAAAATAAAAAAACGTTTATTTGAACTAAAAATTTTACAATGTTTTATCATTAAAGTTCTAGGTATTATCATGTTATGATGAACATGGCATTATGGCATTTTATAATGAAAATGTGTCATTGACCAAAAAATAACAATCACAAATTCTGATGTTTTTATCACTACACTTTTTAATGATAACACACAAAGAACATTATATGTAATTGTAATATATAAACTACCCAAAATAAAAGTGTCACATTTTAATTCTATCTTATAGAACATTATACAAAAAATGTGTTTAATAATTGAAGATTTCAACATAGATTTTTTAATATAAATCAATCATCAACATTACAAGCACTTATGAATAAATACAATTTTAAACTTAGATTTTTAGAAAACATTGTCATTAATAATACAGAAATAGATCTCATATGGACAAATGCACTAATACACAATGTCATTTTAGACCAACACAAACATACTAAACAAACCATAAACCCATATATTTTGTTTTCAAATTACTTGATTATGTTCCCCAATTGGTATTATCACACAAAATGATTTGATAATTTGGTAAAATGAAATATGCTAAAAAAAACAACTTGAAGATCATAACAAAAAAACTCTTTGAAAAACATTTACAAACCTTGATCTTGAATTTGTACAATTCAAGTTAATAATCCAAGTGTTATGACAAGTGGACTTTACTTGTCCATGATGTTTATATAATTGCAAATTGTCCTTCTATGGTTAACTTGTAATTGTCTTGGTTTCATTTATAACTTACCTAATTCATAACTATTGTTGTATTTGTGAAAAATATATTTCATGAAAACAACGTTTTACATTACAATTAAATAAGAGGTTGAAGTTTTTGCAAGATCATTGTTATAACAAAAAATTAATTATCTTATTTGGTCCACAAATTGTAATGAATTTAAAAAAAATAATACAATAAGAATTTTGTTCATGCCCAAACCTCATAACTAATTCACTATTTTTTGTATTTAGTTATGATACATAGTGATAAAACCTTTATAAAAACTTTGCCAAACTCCACTATATAAAAATGCAAAAATTTCAACTACACCAAATTAACAAGATTTGGTGAAATTAGCAAATATAAATAAAACTACAAATGTGATATTTAACCATGAAACTTTTTTTATCATGATCACAAATGCAAAATTGTTGCACACAACAACAACAATGAAATGTGAGCAACCATTTTTTTGCTAATTGTAATTTCTCACAATGTTTATTGAAAAATTATGTTCAAATTTGATTGTCTTTTGCATTTGAATGTTTTTTTTTAACAATGACAAATGTTAATCTTACCAAATTTTTAAAAAAAACATATTTTCTTCTTTAAGAAAGAAAGAATGACCAATAAGTTATTTAGTTTTAGTTCGATGAATGTTTATTCTGTGCATTGGTTGTTCAATGATTTCATTTTCTTTAATCAACACACATAAATGTTTTCAATTGCAAAATTTGTTATGTGAATGTAATAAATTATATTCACATATATGCACATACAAATAAATCATTCACACACACACACACACACACATATATTTATATATTTTGTATACATACATAAATGCACATGTATAACATCTTATCTATTGGTAGGGCCAATGCGTTGGTGACGGCTTGTTTTCAAATATTTGGATTTGACGATTTTTTTATTTTGAATTTTTCAAATACTAGGAACCAATGGTCCCTTTCCCCCCAAATCAAAGAACCATTGCCACATTGGTATGTAGCCTATTAAGCTGGGCATATGCATAGCTTAATAGGGCAAATGGGGGGGGGGGGCTAAAAGTGACAACCTCCCCTTTTGCCCCTTGTTGAAGCCCTTGGGCATGGATGTGGAGCTTCACGACTATGGTTGACAACCTAGGCTACAACAACCGTTGCAACTATGCCCTAGATTTCGAAACGTACAACAAGAAAGGTAAAAACAAGCTTTTATTATAAAATTTTATCACATCAAAAAAATAATTGTAAATAATTTTTTTAATGATTATTAATTTTTAAATTAATAATTAATTAAAATTTTTATTTAAAATTGATAATCAATTTTGTAAATACTAATTGAAACTTTTAAGAAGGTAGAAACTCATAGTTGTTTTCCAACACTTGGACTTCAACAACAAAAGGATGTGCCACTTTTGCCCTTGTCTTCTTATTTGGGGGCAAAGCGGGGGCAAAAGCAAAGGCTTCAGGGGGGGCTTAGATGTGCGTGTGCCAAGGCCATCGCGTGGCCGGGCGGTGGAGGTGGTGACTCGGGACTCGGGAGGCACAGGTGGCAGGGATTTATACAGCCAGGCGGCAAAGAGCTGGGTTGCGTGATGGCGGAGGAGGAAACAGATTAGGGTTGACGGGAAGAAAACGAGACAGGAAGGAAGCGAGGACGAGGGAGAGAGAACGAGAGAGAGCACAAGGGTTTGTTGCTACAACACGCGCGTACGCGCTCCAATCATGGAGACCTCGACAGCAGCAGCAGCAACGATGGATGCAGGAGTGCAAGGGATCGTGGACTGGTGGGAAAGGGTTAATGCCTCCACCGCCTGGCAAGAGCATATCTTCCTTGGTCTTGCGACGGCGTGTGCCATCATCGCTCTTGTTGCGCTTGTAAGCCATCCATCATCATCACCACCACCACCATCACCATCATCGCTCTTGTTGCGCTTGTAAGCCATCCATCATCACCACCACCACCACCATCACCATCATCGCCATCAGCATGATTCATCATTATAGTACTCGCTTCCTCACTGCCCCCTTCCTTGCTCATACTCTTCTGATCCGCCCCACAGGTTGCCGCGCCAGCCCTAGATCCTTCCTCTCTGCCCTCCTCTGCAGCCCTATCTTTGAGACAAAAGAAAGGAAAAAAAGAAAAAGAAAGAACGATTCCGAGATGCTGCAGCTTTGTAGCAGGGGATTCTATTCATTTGCTCTCCTGGGTTTGAATCTCATGTAGACGCATGCCGCTCAATTTCGAAAGAAAGAAAGTGATGCGCAAAATGGCAAAAGGGTTGGAAAAGGACATCGGACTTTACACTTGTTTTCAGGCTTTTGTGATTAGGGTTTTAGGTCATAAGTGGGAGTTTGTGTCTGTGTGCATGTCTGTGATGGTCTTGGAAATTTTTGTGACTTCATATTTGCCTCTGCTTGAATTTTGCTTCCAGTTGGAGAGCTTCAGATTCTTTCTTTCAGTTGCTCATGACATTGTGGCTTACAGATTCAATTGATTCGGATTGAACTGCGAGTCCCCGAGTATGGCTGGACAACCCAGAAAGTGTTTCATCTATTGAATTTCATTGTTAATGGAGGTAAGCTAAAGTGTTCTGCCACTCTTCTGCAGAAGTGTTGTTTTTTTTGGTTGTTGCATTTCAGCAGCAGAGTAGGGCTTGCCTCAATTGGTTGTTGTCTTATTGCTTTGTGTGCAGTGCGAGCAGCAGTCTTTTGCTTCCGAGAAAATGTGCAGGCACTGTCTCCTGAGGTACATAACCATATGCAACTTTCCTCCTTTGTGGAATAGGAGTTGTTAGACCTGAGATTTTCTCTCAGTAAATAGAAAAGGGTTTCATGCTCAAGGGCCCTGACTTGTATGTACATGGTTACTCCTCAGGTTTTACAACATGTCCTTCTTGACTTACCGGGCCTTTTATTCTTCACCACCTATACCCTACTGGTTCTGTTTTGGGCTGAAATCTACTACCAGGTACAACCGTGCAATCTGGTCAAAACTATGTTTGTTTCTGTGGAGGTTGTCATGGCTAAGTTGGTTGCTGTAACTTGTGTATGAGTTGCAGGAGCAGTATTCAGCAAGTATACTCAGTGTACTATCACATACCAGTACTGCTACTTGCTTTTGGGTACGCAGTTTACTTGATTAGGTCTAACATAAGTTCAATGTATGCTTTGTGGACAGGCACGTAGTCTCCCTACAGATAACCTTCGGCCAGCATTTTTGATCACAAATGCCACCATCTATTTCATTCAGGTGACACATTTGTGATAATTGATTTTTTGAGCAACATTCTTCACAAGAACATCATCCCATGGCTCACCCTGGGTATCTATTGAAAACTCTGAATTGTAAACTTTGTTGTCCATCTGCAGGCCTGCATCTGGGTCGGCTTGTGGTGGTCACCAAGTCCAGTGGTCCTCATGGTGGCAAAAGTTTTCTTTGCTGGTATGGTGTTTCTTCCTCCTTGCTCAAATGAGGACTAGTAGATGTTCAATTTGCTGCTTGGAGTGCACTTGTTGAATCCTCCATTGAATTCACATTTTAGGCTGCAATTGCAAGTTCTGGTAGATGTTTAATTATGACCTGAATTGTTATTGTGCATGGATTGTGGGGTTGGCAGTTGTGTCATTAGTGGCAGCATTGGGATTTTTGCTCTATGGAGGAAGGTATGAGCTTGACTCTCACTGATTGAATGGGCCTGTCATTTCTGGAGTATTTTGTTTTCCATTTTCAGTGCCCATAAGTTCTTTTGCTCCATCTTAACAGAGCGAGTTGTTTCTGTGTCATCATGCTATGTTGAAATTAGCTGTCTGTTTTTGTGGGAATTGCAGGCTGTTTCTCATGCTCAGACGGTTCCCGATTGAGTCAAAAGGTCGCAGAAAGAAGCTTCGGGAGGTTTGTCTACATGACCTGGGCTCTGCTCTGTCCTTAATTTGGTTACACGGGAGAAGATCACTGAACTGTTTTTTCCTATCTGGTAGCACATATTTGCCATATAAGAAAATGGGTATTATTTTGTAATTGTATGTTGGAATGTCTTTTGCCAGGTTGGTTGTGTGACGGCAATTTGCTTCACATGCTTCACCATTCGATCTGTCATAGTAAGTTTTCCAAACATTTGCTTTGTATGTATGTTCGTGGCTATTGTCCTCCAGTTTTGCAGGTTCATAACTGAGATGTGTTCAATATGACACTTGCATGTAGTGCTTTAGGTTTTTCTCTTTTGTGTCAGCATTTTGTGTGTTCCGAAGCAGTGCCACAGTATCTAATCAACCATGCAAATTTGCAGATGACATTATCTGTTTTCTACAAGGGAGCAGATTTGGATGTTCTTTACCATCCAATATTGAATGCTATATACTACATGGTGAGAAAACTGTAAAAGATTGTGTTGATCACAGTTTGTCTACATGATCTTGTGAATTGCTTGCAGCAAAACTGCAGGCAACATCGAGGCACACATATGGTTGTTGTAAAGACTTCAAAGTTTTGAATAGGTTGAGAATTACCCTTATTTGGTTTGGCTGGGCTTGGGTGTGTTCTGTGCAGCTTGTGGAGATAGTTCCATCAGCACTTGTTCTCTATATATTACGCAAGCTGCCACCAAAACGGATGGGTGGTCAGTATCATCCAATCAGGTGAAGAAAGCAGCTACTAGCCTAGAGGTGGTTAATGTTTGTACAGAAGTATATATTAATGGGACTTTCTCTAAGCTGTAAATGTGATAGAAGTCTACTGAAGTGGTCAGCATAGAGGACACATACATTTGTTGATAGTCTGGATGTTGCTTGATGAAGAGGGTAGCACAAAGGTTGACAATAGTTGACCACATTTGTTGACAGTGTGGATGTTGTGATTATAGCCCTGTGATCTTATTGAGGTACAAAAAGAATTCTACAAATTGAGCAGTTTTCTGTTGCTGATCTTCTGGCAATCCCTCTCTATTTGTTATGCAACTGGTGTGTCTCATAAAGGAGTAGCTTATGCTGGCTACAAGTTTTTACACTTGTTAAAGTGCTTATGCTTAGACAGAACACTTGAATGTAACTTTGGGTTTTCTCAGGTGAAGCAAAATATTCAAGGTAGTGTACTTGAGCACAGCCTATCATGTTGGTGGGAGCAACAAAATCAACAAAATTATGTTCCAGGAAATTACATTGTAGTTTCAAATTTCAGCCTTGGTCTCTGATGTTTATGGCAGGAGATTCTGTGAATGTGTCTGAGTTGTCTGTCAAGATACTTCAAAGACTGATTTAAGGTGCTTTTATGCAGTTCTTGACAAAGTACGAGTGGGCCCCTCGACTAATCAAGCTGTCTGCCAAGATACTTCAAAGAGTGATTAAGGTCCTTCTATGCGATTCTTGACAAAGTACGGGTGGGCTACTCCCAAGACTTAGTGAACCTGTAACAAGGAGATCATAGAGGACTTCGCAGCTGGTGAAATACAGGGAAGAAAGTGGGTAGTACACCCTCTACCTTGAAAAATGGTAGTCAAGTGGAATAATGTGGATGAAATTTAGTAAAACCAGAAATGCATCATTTGATCACCTGATCTGTTTTGTAGAGCCTTTTAAACAGTAGAATTTGCTCTTCTCTCAAGAGTTTGTTGACACCTTCTCTGTTCCTCTTCTTGTTGTTCAACCTAACTAAGTGTGCACCATAGGCTTGAATGAGTTCAACAACCTCTGTTTGGTTCCACCCGAGCTCTCTTTAGATGAAGGGCATCTGCCTACTACCTAGTAGCCACCAAAGTGCATTACTGACTTAGGTACCAATTTAGTAACCCAGTTACATTCACTACCTTCTCACCTATGATACTTACTTAGGTGCTTAGGTAGGTGGGTGAGGTGGAAGTAAGAGGGTCTAGAAGAACGGTTACCAACCTTGGTAACTGAGGTGGGTCTCATTCCCAACTAACTCATGGCAAGTTTTCAATGGATGGTGTATATTATGTGACCCAGGGCACCATCCACTGGAACCCGTTGTATGTAGGGTAAAGCCCTTGGTCAAGGACATCACCAAAATAAGAAGGGGGCACGAGGCGAGCTTCTGGATGGAAAACATATGCATTACAAGGAGATGTGGTTCCATCCACAACTGAGTAAACCAAGGTAAGCAATCATGTAACCCTTTTTTATTTTCACCTTCTCACCCAAGTACTACTATGGTAATGTAAGTGGTTACAATTTATTTAGGTGAGTAGCTGATGCATATGATGACTACTCGGTAGGTAGATACATATGGACAATTGGTACTTGGCTAACCACTGTGGTTAGTTATGGGACAGGCAAAAGTGTGTCTTTCTGTCTATGTATCATCATCCATCCTTCACGGTGCACTGGGGGATGCTGCTGGTTCACTCTGGCCTGGAATGCAACCAATCTACTCACCTCTGGTATCATGGTCACCTTTGCATCCTCTTGGGCGTCAGATGCTGCCTCTTATTTCTCCATCACTAAAGGAACTTCAGCTGGTTCTGGTCAAGTTAAGACCCATGGGTGGGGGCAAGCTTCCAGAAATGGGGGGTCTATTGCCCTCATGAAGACCCTTTTGTAAGGCCCATATCCTATGGGTGGCCCCCGCCCTTAGGCCTTAACCTCAATTAGAACTCTAATTTGTTATCAAAGAACAACATGTAAAGCTCCAATAGATTCTTTTCATCGTATTTGGAAGGCATGTTATCGAGTGGAATTTGTCCAATTGGGCATTTCAAAATGCCCTTGTCTTTTTTAAGGACTCCCCAACAATCAAAGAGGTGCCATTCTCAAGTAGGGTTTAGTTTTTGCACCTATCAATGCCTGTCATATCTTTTAAAAAATTGCATTCATAAACAAATTGGAAATTTCTTTCTAGCCCATCAAAGAAACTTGTCGTATCAAAAATAACCTATCATGTGACATGTTACAAAATTATAGGCTTGTCAAAAAGTTCTTCAATTCTCATAGGGATTACTATGCAAACAGACATAAATACTAGGTGTGGTCAAGTCTTGTTCTCATAGATAATGGATGAAAAAAATCCAATTTTTTCAAATATTGATTACTATGTGATTTTAAATGTCATTCGTTCAATTTGATTCACCTTTAAGTTTGTGAAGTAGTATTGAAGATTAAAGAAAACCAATCAATTATCAACTTTGTAATAGAATGCAAATTTAAAGTATGCTCTCTAACTGCCACAAAGAAAGAAAGCATGAGAGTTTCGAGATGAACTTAAGACAAACTCGAAAGAAAAATTTCAAAGTGAAATCAATATACACAAACTAAGAAAGAGATTAAATAAAAATTGAAACCAAAATGGTGTGCAAACCAAGCTAGACAACCCAACTCACAAGATACACCATGGTTCGGACCTTTTAGGAAAGCTTGTCATTTTTCTCTTTGTAGTTTATTTTGTAATTGGTGATAAGGACTACATCCAAGTGGCAAAAAATTTCAAAACTCCAAAAATGAAATTTTCAAAACTTTTCAATTTTAACAAGTTATGAATCCCACAAGTTTGCAACCTTGTAACTCATGCATTAAAACATCAATTGAAGAGTTCTTTAGCAAAAAAAGTTGTATTCTTTGAAAATATCTTTCCAAGGCATATTTTATGTTCAATTTCAAAGTCATTTGTCCACTTTTTTTTTGTTTTAATGTTGGGAATCAACGTGTCAATTTGACTCTTAATTATTATTTTGATCATAACTTGAATTTCAAATCTCCAAATATAGAATGCAAGCTCATTTTTTATATTTATTTCAAGACCTTTTGAGTGGTCTGAAATTAACCCAATTTGAACATTGTTTCATCTTTAGACTCATCCCAAGTATTTGGCATGGAAAATTCAAATTCTCGAAATAAAAATCCACTTGGGAATGTGGAAAATTACTTGAAGATTTGTTTAAAGGGTCTAAAATATAATTTTTGGGGGGTTTCAAATATGGTTTGAGATGGGGTGTTTGAAATGAATTGTTTTGGGGTTTGAAGAAGACAAAATTGAGGGTTTTCAAGGGTTGAACTCAAACATGAGAAAAGGCCATTCAAGGTGGTAGTTACAACTGTAGAAACACTAAACATGAAATCACGGTGCAATGGAAAAAAAGGTTTTAATCCATTATAAATATTTAATGTAGATTATAGTTTAGAAATAGGCTAATTTGTATTAGTTTGATATTTTAAAACTTTTGTAATAGTCTTTTTTTCCTTGAAATAAAAGTTCAAGTCTTTTTTCTTTTTTTTGGCATTGTCCCATTTGATGTTTTGATATTGGAACCAAAATTTAAAATTATTTAAAATTGAGAATTGGAACTAACGTAACTTTTAAATAATAAAAGAACTAAAACTTAAACCACCCCCAATTAAAAACCAAAATCAAGTCCCATTTTCATTAAAAAAAATCGAAATTGAACTAAAATCAATCCCTTACAAAATGTTAAGAACTAGAACTAGGGTTTCCTCTTAATACCAAGGAATTGGTCAACATTGATAAATACGAATGTTGTGCATGTATATGGTTTAGGACTTACACTTTGAATAAGTGTGAATGCCATAATGAAATTTATTTAATCTTTGTCTAATTTTTATTTTATCTACATTCGTTAAACGTAAGAGTAAATGTAGCAGATGAGATATGTAAAAGTACAACCATGTAAAAAAAAATTCTTGCATAAAACAATTACACTTATATGATTTTATGTGTCCATCTAAAATAATGTAGAAACATGTCCTTTCCTTTTCGTTTTTTGAAGGTGAAGAGGTAGGTTTATAATGGTTTTGATGATGATAGGGCAATCAAAGTGGCCCATTGCAAACAAAAAAAATCTTTACAACCTTAGTGTTTTGGGATACATGACAACCAATTAAATTAATTAATATAATTCATAATAGTACCTAATCTCTTGTAAAGTCCTAGGCCAAAAATGATGATGAACAAAATTAAGAATGGAAATTCTACTTAAGCAATGAGGCGAGGCAAAATACACTAAAAAATGTTGATGGATGAATTTAATTAATGAATGAATGAATGACGGATAAGATCATGTGATGATGGATGAATTTCATTCATATATGGACTTCTTTTTTTTATGAACATTTATGAAGTATGAGGTTAAATTGCTTGAACTAGCCTGATGTATGAGATATTCTTTATTTCTCATCAGAGAGTCTGAATGCAAAACTGGGGTGGAAGGGCAAAAGATGTGCTAAATTTAGCCACAATTTTGGCACTGAATTTGGTGTGTGTGCGGGGGGGGGCCTTTGGGCCAGTCATCGCAGCGAGATCTGTGGGGGTGGGGTGGGGTGGGGGGGGGGGGGGGGTTGGTGGGTGGTGGGGGGGGGGGGGGGGATAAATTCCTCCAAGCCCCCCTGGCTAGGCCACTGATTGGAAAAAGCCAGAGGTTTTACTTTTTTCGCAAAGCTGCCTTTTAG
>Ga0116229_10003700_pt1 | contig 25183 bp, 24 predicted proteins | sample S1TSphgellanicum_3_FD_87313 | JGI IMG/M metagenome (GOLD analysis project Ga0116229, IMG submission 87313) | Host-associated microbial communities from peat moss isolated from Minnesota, USA - S1T2_Fc - Sphagnum magellanicum MG | ecosystem: Host-associated > Plants > Peat moss > Unclassified... | reverse complement strand
TCCGCAGGCTCAAGGGTTTTCGGAGGATCTTCTCCCGCTTTGAAAAACTCGATGCCATGTTCACGGCTTTCATTCACCTTGCCCTCATCTTTGACGCGCTCGTTTACCTTAACACGCCCTAGGAAAGGCGGCGGAGGGATGTCAACTATCTAAGACCGGCGTCACCCCCTGGTAGCCGTCGCGGGCCCTGCCGTCCGCAGGACCGACGGCACGGTTTGACTACTTCGTGGCAGGCAACGGGACCGTGATCGGAGGTTGCTCGGCGTCGCTAAATTCCTTCAACTTCTGTTGCGCCTGCTTGACGAAGGGCGAATCGGGGTCGAGGCTCGCGGCTTCTTCCAGAATTTTGCGTTCATTGTCCTTGTCGCCCCGTTGTTCGTAGAGCAGGGCAGCGGAATTATAGGCATAAGGCGCAAAGGGACTCTTCGCACCTTCGCGAGCCACGAGGAGGAACGTATTGATCGCGTCGTCGGTTTTGCCGTTCGCTTCCTGGGCCGAGGCAAGTCCGAGCTGCGCCGTATCGCGCAATTCCGGGGCGACCGTCGCAGACTGGACGATCCGCTGATAATTCTGGATGGCCCCGGCAAAATCCCGCTTGGCGAAGGAACCGTCGGCGGCGCTGATCAACGCCAGAGTGGCTTGGTCGGCGGTGGGAAATTGGTCGGCCACCTTGGCGAGGTCCTCCGGCGTCTTCGCGGCGACAAGCGCGACGCGGGCGCGCGCTTCGAGGTCATCCCGCTGGCTTTGCTGGTAATAATAGTAGGCGAATCCGCCCACGACGACGACAAGCACCGCGAGCACGGGATAAACGATCAGCCGCCAGTTAATTGTCTCCGCCTCGAGGATATTTGACTCGTCCGATTCCAAAGTTGTCATTTGTAGAGACTAAAATCCCCAGCGAAGGGGTCAATGCCCGAATTTCCTCTGAATTTAGACGGGATTAACAAGATTAACAGGATTGAAGGCAGACCGAGTTAGACGGGGCGACATGAACCACATGAAGGGAAATCCTACCTTGTGGCTGGTCTGGTTTTCATGTCCTTCATGTTCCTCCTGTCAAAAATCAGTTTTCAGCGCCGCGAGCGCCTTTGCTTCCAGACCTGCGAAGCGTTCCGTGACGGCCTCATCTGCCGCGTGCACCGATTTGGCCCCGGTCGCGAGGAAAAAGAGAAAATCGTAGAGGCCCTGGATATCGCGCAGTGAAATCGATTCGGCGCGCAGGGCCGTGCCCGGCCCCATGTTGTGGTAATGATTCAGCGCCACGCAAAGCGCGCCGGTCGGCAAGCCCGCGCGATGAAAAACCGAGGCCTCGCACGTTCCTCCGCCCATCAGAAGGCGCTGGTAAATCGCATCGGGCTTGGCGGCTTGCCGATCGCGGAATGCCGTCTCCAGCCAGTGCGTGATGCGCGAATCGAAAATGCTCAGCCGGTCGCCCACGCGCACCACGGGACCGCCCTCGACCCGCGCGAAACCGCGCGCCTTGCTCGTTTCCAGCGAAAGGGTCGGCATTGGGGCGAGGGGCGTGTTCGATTTCAAGGCGGCCAGCGCCCCGGCAAAACCGATCTCCTCGGCGCGGGTGAAAAGAGCGTGGACGCTTCCCTTGGCTTCGCTTAGCGCCAGCCTTCGCAATAGCGCCAGCACGGTCGAGACCTGCGCGAGGTCGTCGCAAGCCGGGCTGACGAAAAGCCGCTTCGTGCAGCGCGCCCCGGGCAAATCCCACATCGCGAAAGTTGCCCCCGCCGGAATAGCCCGGTCAATCTTAACCCGCTTCACTTCCTCCGAAAACCTGGTGCTTTTGATCACGGCGCGGCCCAACGGCTTTGAACCCGCCTCGTGGTAAAAAACGATTTTCCCGCCCTTGAAGTATTTTTCCTCCACGCCGCCGGCAAAGTGAAGCTCTTCGCCCCGGACGACAAAAGCGGGATGGTCCATGTGCGCCACGACGCGAAACGGTTCGCGGTTTTCGGCTTGGTATTCGTAACTCGCGTGGAGATTCCCAAACTCGTCGAGGCGCGTCGCGACGTGGGGCAGACCCGCCAGCCGCCCGAGCAGGCAGTCACGGATGTGGGATTCATGGCACGGCGCGGTCGGACATGCCGCGATAACCATCAGCGCCTGGTAAAGTTCTTCGTCAAGGATGTGGGGCATACGCCAAAAGTGTCAGAAGTCGTATCAAACTTAGCGCTATAAGCTGACAAAATCGCTCCATAACTGACGTCGTTTCTTTCAGGTCCGCAATGTTCTGAGCCCGGCGTAGCGCTTAAGCTTCTGCTGGTTAGCGAGTTATATCATGGCGCGGCTGGACGTCGTCCAGGTTGGTACGTGGAATGCAAAAGTGCTTACTGATGGATGATCCATTCAATAACGCCGCCGACGAGCTTGCCGGTCCCAAAAAAACCAAAGAGCTCAGTTCGTCACTGGCTAATGCGGCATTTCAACAGAGTTGCCTCAATCATTACTACGCGATTGTCTGGCCCGAATTTGAATCGTTTCGAAGACATCTCAAGAGCCAAAATGTACCGATCGTGATCAACCCGATCCGATTGGCTGACATTCATCTCTTCAAGGCAAGTTTGGTCATCCTCCATCCCGACAGAATGATCCACGTTTTGGAAGTCACCTATGATTTGAGGCTTCGCCAATTAGCCTTTCTCGTCCTCCTGGACAGTCGGAGAGATAAACAGACCATCTTCCACTATTCGCTGGGCACATTCGGCATGGTCACGACCACAAAGGTGTATGAGATCATCAAATACTTTATCCAATCGATCTTTGGCGAAGATTCGCATGCGCGTTTGCCTTTATCGACTTCAGACCAAACGAAACAAACTGATTTGATGCGCGTTCTTAGACGGTAACCAATTCTTGAATCAGCTTACCCCGCCTTTTTTTTCACCAGCGAAGCCCCCACGGCCACGCCAAGAATCCCTCCGACAATCAGCAGCGACAGCTCCGTGGAAATCGGGATGAAATCCTCGCTGAGCATCTTCGCGCCGATAAAGATCAGCACACAGGCCAGGCCTATGTGGAGATAAACGAGGCTCTGCACCGCTCCCGCCAGCACGAAGTAAAGCGAGCGCAGGCCGAGAATCGCGCAGACGTTCGACGTGTAAACAATGAACGGATCGCGCGTCACGCCGAAGATGGCGGGAATGGAGTCGAGCGCGAAAACCAGGTCGGTTAGCTCGATCACGACCAGCACGAGAAAGAGCAGGGTGAAATTGAGGCGTCCGTTTTCCCGCACGAAGAACCGTCCGCCGTGAGGGCCCGAGCTCAGCGGCAGATAGCGTCGCGCCAGTTGCAAAATCCGCAGCTTTTCGATGTCGGCCTCCGGTTTGTGAAACAGCATATCGATTCCCGCGTAGAGGATGTAGGCGCCGAACAGATAGATCACCCACTCGAATCTTTGCAGCAGGACGATTCCTGCGCCGATCATCGCGCCGCGCATGACCAGGGCGCCGATGATGCCCCAAAACAAGAGCCTGCGTTGTTGGTACGGGTCGATCCGAAAGTTGGAGAAAATCAGCACAAAAAGGAACAGGTTATCCATGCTCAACGAATACTCGATCACATAGCCGGTGAAAAACTCCGCCCCTTTCGTCGAGCCGTCGCGCCACGCCAGCCACAAGCCGAATCCGACCGCCAGCGCCACCCAAACCAGAGTGGTGACAATCGATTCCGCCATCGAAGGTCCGCGGTTTTTCCGGTCCAGCACGGTCAGATCCAGCACGAGCAAAACCACGACGGCGATGTTGAACCCGAACCAAAAGCTGAGCGGCGTCTCCATCGGCGGCATGCTAACCAAATTTTAGACAGGAGGGACATGAATTACATGAAGGAAAAAAAACTCTCTGGCAGCATGCCTATGTTCATGTCCTTCATAGTTCTCTTGTCTAAAAATCCGTAATTCCGTCAAAATTACCGCTCTGGCACGACTCTTGCGGAAAGATCGCGTTTTCCCGTTTACAATTGGCAATACGCGCACACTGTTTTTCTCTGTCCCATGTCTACATTACCCCCTGCCAGCACCTCTGAAACTCTCTCGGCGGAAATCCGCAAGCTCGGCCGAATTTTGGGCGAAATCATCGTCAAACTCGAGGGCAAGCCCATCCTCGATCTTGAGGAAAAACTGCGCCTGCTGGCCAAAAGCAGCCGCTCGGGCGACACCAAAGCCGAGGCCGAACTGCTCGACGCCGTACAGAAGCTCACCGTCTCCGAGGCGGCACGGATGGCCATGGCCTTCACCGTCTATTTCGAGCTCGTTAACCTGGCGGAGGAAACGCATCGCGTCCGGCTCTTGCGCCAGCGCCGCCGCGCCCAGTACTCGGTGCCCGGCACGCCGCCGATGCGCGAATCGATCGGCGCAGCCCTGCGAGAACTCAAGGCCCGCAACGTCTCAGCCGAAACCGTCCAGTCGCTGCTCGACAAGCTCTCCATCGAACTGGTCTTTACCGCGCACCCGACCGAATCGAAACGCCGCACGATGCTCAATAAGCTGCAACGGCTTTCGCATCGCCTGCAAAATCCCGGCGCGCTGATCGAGGACGAAGTCACCGGCATCGAGAACCCGCGCGCCTTGGAGCGGGAAATCACCGCGCTCTGGCTGACGGACCGCTCACGCGCCGCCCGGCCCGAAGTCACCGACGAAGTGCGCACCGGCCTCTGGTATTTCGACACCACCCTCTGGCAGACCGTGCCGCTTTTGCAGGACGAACTCGAACGCGCCCTGGCCGATACCTATCCGACCGTCAAAGCCCCCAGGCGGTGGATCACCTTCGGCTCCTGGATGGGCGGTGACCGCGACGGCAATCCCAATGTCACACCGAAGGTCACGGCGAATGCGTTGATGCTCCACCGCAAACTCGCCCTCGACAAGTTGCAGAAATCGGTTCGTTCCCTCTCGCGCCAGATCTCCGTTTCCTCGCGGCTCGATGGCATTTCGCCGGAACTGCTCAAGGTCATCCAAACCGATGCGACCCTCGACCCGCATTTGAAGTTCATCCGCGAACGCTATCCCTACGAGCCCTACCGTCTCGCCTTGATCGGCCTGCACGACCGTGCCGCGGAGGCCTATAAGAACGAGAACCCGGACCTGCTGCTCGATTTCGACGGCGGCGAGGTTCCCTCGCTCAAGACCAAGGAGGTGGCCAATCTGCTCGATCTCATCACGGAGAGCCTCACCTCCCACCGCGCTGCCTTGCTGGCCGAGGGCGAACTGCACCGCTTGCGCCAGCAGGTCACGCTTTTTGGCCTCAGCGTTGCGCGGCTCGACGTGCGCCAGCATTCCATGCGGCACGAGACGGCCATGGCGGAAATCCTCAAGGCCGTCGGCGTTACGCCCGATTACGCCGCGCTTTCCGAGCAGGAAAAGCTCGATCTCCTGGCCAAGGTCCTCGCCGCCCCCGCGCCCAAGCTCCCCGATAATTTCACGCCGGAAACCAGCGACGTGGTCGGTTCAATCCGCGTCCTGAAGCGGGCCATGGAGCTCTTCGGCGAAGAAGCCGTGGGCGTCTACGTCATCAGCATGACACACGATCTTTCCGACATCATCGAGGTCCAGGTCTTCACGCACCTCGTCGGCGTTTCCCTCGACATCGCGCCGCTCTTCGAGACCCTCGGCGATCTGGAGGCCGCGCCGGGCATCCTCAACCAGATGTTCGACTTCGCGCCCTACTGGAAACACCTTGAGTCCCGCCACAAGCACCAGCAGATCATGCTCGGCTACTCCGACAGCAACAAGGATTGCGGCTATTTCACGGCGAACTGGGCGCTGTTCCAGGCGCAGGAAGCCATCTCCGACGTCTGCAAGAAACGGGGCCTCGGCCTGACGCTTTTCCACGGACGCGGCGGCAGCATCGCGCGCGGCGGCGGCCCGGCGGCAAAGGCCATCCTCGCCCAACCGTGCGGCTGTTACGACGCGAAGATTCGCGTGACCGAGCAGGGCGAAGTTCTTTCCACCCGTTACCACGATCCCGACCTTGCCTTCCGCATCATCGAGCAGATGGCCTACGGCGTTCTCCTCGGCGCGGAGGCGGCGCAAAAGGAAGCGCAGGTGCCCGAGGCCTGGCGCGCGGCGGCAACCGAAATGTCGTCGCTGGCCTACAAGGCCTACGAAGCGCTCGTTCACAAGGACCCCGAGTTCATCGAATTCTGGAAAATCGCCACGCCCATCGAGGAAATCGGCGGCCTCAAGCTCGGTTCGCGTCCCACCTTCCGCCGCGCGACCAAATCGGTCGAGGACCTGCGCGCGATTCCCTGGGTCTTCTCGTGGATGCAGAGCCGCTTCGTTTTCCCCGGCTGGTACGGCCTCGGCAGCGCGCTCGATCAATTCGCCGCCAAGGGCGCGGAGCAGGCCGAGCTTCTCCGCACGATGTACAAGGAGTGGATGTTTTTCAAGGCCACCCTCGACAACGCGCAGTTGACCCTCCTCAAGGCCGACATGCGAATTGCTTTCCACTACGCCCTGCTTGTGCCCGATGAAAAGATCCGCGTCCGCATCTTCGATATCATCGCCGAGGAATTTTCCCGCACCGAACACGCCATCCTTGCCATCACCGGCCAGAAAGCGCTGCTGGAGCGCGAGCCCGTTCTTGCCAAGTCGGTGCAATTGCGCAATCCCTACATCGACCCGCTCAACTATATCCAGGTTGAAATGATCCGCCGCCTGCGCGGTCTCGAAGACAAAACCGGCGCCGAAGCCGATGCCCTGCGCGCCGTCATCGAGCTCACCATCAACGGGGTCAGCGGCGGCCTGAAGAATACAGGTTGAGCCTGGAGGGACGACTTCCCGATTGTCCGCGTTCCGGCAGGAGCCGGGGCCTTGCAGGAGACTTCCTCAAGGCGCCGCCGGCGCTGTTTGCTGCGCCTTCTCCAATGCCTCCACTCGAGCCAGGTTTTTCTGCGCGTCGGCTGAATCCGGCTTGATCCGCAATGCGGCTTGGTATTGCTCGATCGCTTCGGGATATCTGCCCGTTATCATAAAGACACTGCCCAGGTTGTTGCGTGCTTCAAAATCATTGGGATCTATCTGAACCGCAGCCTGAAATTGCTCCATGGCTTCGGGAATTCGTCTCATACGCGCCAAAGCTACCCCAAGGTTGCTCAAGGCCTTGACATCCGTGGGATCGAGCTGTGAAGCCTCTTGAGGTGAGTGTGATCGGGGTAAAAATCGATCAGGATGCCGGGACGAAACCAGATTTTCCCTAGCCCGTCAGGATCGTTCATCAGGGGATTTGCCGTGATGAGAACATTATCATCCCAAAGCCCGTCGCCGTGAAGAGCGGGCGAAAAGACCCAGAAACCCGCCGCGATGATCAGTACCGTTTGAAGAAACCGCGGTCTGAATCCGCTCGGTGGAGAAATGGGGGAAGACATTTTGCCTTGAAGAAGCACCATTAAAAAAAGCCCGCTGTCTCAGGTTTGTCGAGAACACTTCCGCTGTCGTTCTTTGCGTGAGTCCCGGGCGTTCGGATCTAAACAAACATCCCCGCCACGCTGTCGGCGACCAGTTGCCCGCGCCGCGTCAGCCGCACGCGCCCCGCCTCCTCGAAGGCGAGGCCGTTGGCCGCGAGTTCGTCCAGTTGCGCCCCGTCGTCGCTGAATTCAGCCCGCGCCACGCCCTCGCGCATCCGCAGCCCAAACATGATCCGCTCCTTCGCGCGCGTCGCGGCATCCAGCGTCTCCAACTCTCCGCGCACCGACTCGCCCCGCGCCAGTCGTTCGGCGTAAGCTTGCGTGTCGGGCACGTCGCGCCAGCGCAGGCTGCCGATCGTCGAGCATGCGCTGGGGCCCAGACCGAGATAATCGTTGCCGCGCCAGTAGGCCAGATTGTGCTGCGATTCGAATCCCGGCAGGGCGAAATTGGAGATCTCGTAATCGACGAAGCCGGCCAGGCCCAGCACGTTGCGTGTCCGCTCGAACATCGCGATTTCCCGCGCTTCGTCCTGTTTCCATTCGCCACGTTGAAGCTTCTCGAAAAACGGCGTGTCCTCCTCGTAAGTCAGGCCATAGGCGGAGAGATGTTTCGGGGCGCAGGCCAGCGCGGCATGCAGCGTCTCGTCCCAGTTCGCCTCGCTTTGCCCCGGCAAAGCAAACATCAGATCGATGTTGATATTCTCGAAGCCATGTTTCCTTAACAACGCGCACGTCCCGGCGATGTCTTCCGGCGCATGCTGTCGTCCCAGTATTTTCAGCAACTCCGCGTCGAACGACTGCGCGCCGAGGCTGATCCGGTTCACGCCGGCCTCGCGCCAGGCCGACGCTTTTTTCGGAGTTACCGTCGCGGGATTGACCTCCAGCGTGAACTCCCGCGCTGCCGCCTCGCGCGGCAGCTCCTGCGCGATTTCCGCAAACAACTCAGCCGAAAGCATTGAAGGCGTTCCCCCGCCGAAATAAATCGTCTCCAACGCGAGCGGAAATTCCTCCCGCGCCCGCGACCATTCCGTCCGCAGCGCCGCGACAAATTCGCGTTGCGCCGCCACGCCACCCCCGTGCACATAAAATGCGCAATAGGGGCAGATCTTCGCGCAGAACGGCGTATGCACATAAAGATGCCGGATCATAATCAATTTATTTTAGACGGGATTAGCAAGATTAACAGGATTGAAGACAGACTGATTTTTTGACAGAGGAGACGTCAAGGCTCATGAAGCGGAAGTTTTTGGATGGCATTAATCTATTTCCCTTTAGACCGGAAAATTAGCGGAGTGGATGTTTGAAGTTGATGCACCGATTTTCTTTCATCGAACCCAATCTTGTTAATCGTGTTAATCCTGTCCAAAATGTTTCCTGTCTTCCTTCATCAGCTTCATGGCCCTCCTGTCTAAAATGAACCTTCACCCCACCCGCGTCGATGTCATCGGCGATGAACTCGCGCTGGCGTGGAGCGATGGGCAGGAAAGCTACATCAAGCTGGAAAAGCTCCGGCGCGCCTGCCCCTGCGCCACCTGCGGCGGTGAGCCGGACGTGCTCGGTTATGTGCAGCGCCCCCTGGTCAGCTACGGCCCGCACAGCTTCGAGCTCCGCGGCTTTCGTTACGTCGGCGGTTATGCGCTCCAGCCCACCTGGAATGACGGCCACGACACGGGTCTATATACCTTTCGTCAACTGCGCGCCCTCGATCAAAATGCCACCCCGTGAATTCATCACCCCCCGCGCCAAGCGCGAGGAACTCAAGACCTACCGCGAGCTCGCCCTCCGCCGCGATCTCAAATCGAAGGTCCAGCGCCGCCGCGTCGAGGCCGACGGACTTCGCCGCGTGCTCGGTGACGGCTCGGCCACGCAGCCCTATCTCGTCGTGGAAACGCGCCGTTACCGCGAAGTCCGTCTCGCAGTTCAACACCGGCTACTGATGCAGGCGCGACAGGCCGGCCTGAACCTTCCAGTCGATCTCCTCCTGCGCCAGCTCAAGCCGCGTATCGAGGCACTCACTTACGCGCAACTCGCCGAGGAAAGTGGACACCATGCTCTGCGCCATATTCCTGTCGCCGCACTCGGTCGCGCGCTCACGGCGGAGGAACTGCGGCACTTCGCGGCCTCACGCGGAGCCTCGGAAAGCCCGGCGCGAAAATCCAATCAAGCCACACACAATGCCCTCAACCATGTTCTCGGTTCCATCGAGCAGCGACAGACCCATAACCCGGCGCGTTACCAAACGCTCTGGGCTCAACTCGTCGGCGCCGATGCCGCCCAGCAATCGCAACTCGACCACGTCGATTCCAAAACACAGACGGCCTATTTTCGCTGCTACAACTCGGTACTCTCCACCGATCTGCAACGTCGCCCGGGCCTCGCGCAAAAACTGGGCCGCGCGTTAGGCCTGCCCGTCCGTCAGCTCCGCGCCAGGTTTTGAGTCACCTGCGGATTTATTTCCGCATCGAGAACTTGTAACCCTCGAAGAGGCCGACCCCATAAATGAGATACGTGATCGGAGTCATATTGCTCAACATATTACTCGTCAGTTGGACTAAATCGATGGTCGTTATCGTATGATAAAAATCGCGATCCGGCGTAACGGAAAGTTGAACCAGCGTCAGCACCTCGCCGCTTACACAACCGGCCAGGGTTAATACCGCGCCCATCAGGCCATAAATCAAGCCTTGGCCATTTCCCGCCAAACGAATGGCAAATCCGACCAGCGCGCCGACCCCAATGGCCACCAAGCCCAGGTGAGATTCCGTGGCCAAAGTGACCCACATCCAAACGGCCGCACCCACGGCAGCCGCGGCCAGCCCGGCCAAAAAACCGACAAAAACATTCTCCCCACGGCCTCGAACGCCATCCCAAGCAACCTCTTTAGCAAACTGTTGCGACATGTCCGCGAAAATGTGCGGTTGCCCGCATAGGAATGCAAGCACTTCTTTCTCGCTTCCGCCTCCATGCGCATTGCCTCACGGTAAAATGTTACCGGGGGAGGCGTCCGGTTAGGACATGTCTGGACCGGACTCGTTTGGACTTGATTACCCGTGCAAAAAACGTAAGGTGCTAGCCCCTGACGAAATAGGTCTCAGAGGATAAGCGCCATCTAGCGCGAGGTCCCAAATCGATGGTGAGACGCACGTTCGCAGGGTGATTTTGCCTCCTAAATGCCGCGTGGTGCAATTGGTAGCACACCAGATTCTGGATCTGGGTGTTCTAGGTTCGAGTCCTAGCGCGGCAGCTTAATTATCAAATAGTTAAGGAGATTCCAGCACAATCCAGCAGTAATCTGGAGTCTTTCGTAGTAATTTGGAGCGCTCACATTGGCCGAATTTGATAGATTCCGCTTGTGATATTCACCGAGGAAGAATGGCTTGCAGTACACGTAAGATTGAACGCCATCGCGCGTTCAGAGTGCAAGCTTAAGGGATTATCGCGCCTTTTTGGTGCTCCCATGGTAACGGAAATTTCCCGCGAAGTCGCCGCCGATGAGTTTGCGGTGATCTTTGCGCAAGGAGGACTGGATTGGAGACAATCCAAACGGAGAATTGCCAAGGCAATCCAAGCGAGGGGACATGACGCCAAAAGATCAAAAACCGTCGAGGCCACAGGAGAAATATACGGTGACTCCGGCGCTCGCCTACCTGTGCTCGAAGCGCGGTCGTCGCATGAGGCACAAATCGCCGCCTTCGAAGAAAGTTTAAACGAGCTATTGCCCACGCCACTCGGTCAGGAGTTTTTCGCTGACCTCGTTAAAATCTACCCGCCAGAAGAAGCTCGTGAGCGCGCGGTTAATATGATGTTAGAGCGAGACCTGCCGAAGGTTTTCGCCAAACTTGAATCCGAGCTGAGCAGGTTCTCCCAGCTTCCCCCTGCACCACCTCCTGATAAGTACAGCAACGGGCGTCGCAAAGACGGGATTGAAGTCGACTCACATAAACATCGCGGGCGACTTCCGAAAGATGAGATTCTCCGGGCTCACCTTGCCATCAATTCATTCGAGGAAGGAAAACGATCTGAGATCGATCAAGCGAGGCACGCTGCGTATCGCATCAAAGACGAGGCGGGACATGTAAAAATGTTGGCTGAGGTTCAACGCCTAGAAGAAAATCTAAACGCAGAACTCGACTTCAGGCGTCGTCCGCTTGTGCTTGCCGAGATCAAAAGACTAGCAGCAAAAAAGTTCGCTCTAGCTTTTGACCCCGTCCCTCATGCGATTAGGCCATCCTTACCATCTAGGGATAAGGACAAACACGCTCGTCGAAAAAAAAGAAGCCAACGCCAAAAAGCCTCATCTCGTTCTATTAATCGTTGACTTATAAGCTGTTAAATAGGAACTCAGAATTCCATATCTGTTCAAGGTATGGAAACCACAGTTCAAAGCAGCGAGGAACATTCAGGATTTCTCCATACCCGCACAGGGGCCGCTCAATTCCTGAAAGTCAGTCTTCCTCAGCTTGACCGCTACAGGCGAGAAGGCCAGTTGCCGTGCGTTTGGCTTGACAGTCATCCGCGATTTCTTGGTGAAGATTTGATCGCCTTTGCCAGGAGCAAGCGCAAGAAGCCTTCAACCGGAGGGGCGCAATGAAGAGCATCGCCACTAATGGGGCCTCGCCTGATCCACTGGTTGTTACGACTGCGCCGAGCACTCGGAGCATTATGGGTATTCACGCGGCCGGGCTGCCTACGGTCGAGTTACCTCGCAAGGACCGAGTCGTTTCGGAATTTGCGGACGAACTAGGCTGTTATCTGGATGGCACTGAGATCTTTCAGCGTAACCGGATCGCATTCATCCTGAATGACACCCGGACTGCATTGGAGCGGATCAGCCCTGGCACGTTAAGGACCTGGATCGAGAATCATACATTATGCTTCCGGTACGCTCACGTGGGCGTGGGCTTACCGCCTGCCAAGAAGTTCGAGACGATGAGCCTCGATCTGGCGCGTACGCTACTGGAAAGTCATCAGTTCCTAGAATGGCTCCCGCCGGTTGACCTGGTGCATGCTGTAAGTCTGCCGGTCATGCGTGCCAGCAAGAAGATCGAGCTGCTACCGAAAGGGTACGATGCCGAAAGCCGCATCTTCACCTCCGAGGGCATCATCTACGCCACGAACATGCCATTGGCTGAAGCTGTCAAAATCCTGGATGATCTACTCTCCGAGTTCCCCTTCGCCGATGCGGGTAGGTCGAAGTCCGTGCAACTCGCTTACATGCTCACGGTCTTCGCTCACGGTCTGCTGCCAAAGAAAACCGTCCGTCCCTGCTTCATCATTATCGCCAATGCTGAGGGAGCGGGAAAAACGCTGCTGGGCAAGATCGGGGTCATTGTGGTGTTGGGGCGTGATACTGTTCAACCCTTGTCCGGCGATGAGGAAGAGATCAGGAAGCGCCTACTCGCGTCGGTGATGGCGGGTGACCCGGTTGTCTTTTTGGACAATCTCAAGGGCCACTTGAGCTCGCCGTCGCTGGAGGCCTTCTTGACCTCCGACACCTGGCAAGATCGTGTACTTGGCAAATCCCAGTCATTCAGCGGGGAAAAGTTGAGCACGACGGTCATCACCGGGAACGGGCTTGGGGTGTCGCCGGACATGCGCCGGCGCAGCCTCTTCGTCGAGCTGTTCCTGCAAGACCTCAAGGCCGAGTTGCGCACGCTTAAGCGTCCGCTGGAAGTGGATGACCTCTTCAAAATGCGTCCGCAAATCCTGGCTGCGCTGTGGGCGATGGTACGAGAATGGGACAAGGCCGGTCGTCCGCGTCCCAAAAATACCCACGCCTCCTTCATCAAGTGGAGCCACGTCATCGGTGGCATTCTTGAGTTCGCCGGGTACCAGAGCCCGACTCTTCCCCCTGACCTACGCAACGGTGGCGATACCGTCACGAAGGATTTCGAGGAACTGGCAAAGCACATGGGAACTCCGGGGGAGGGAAGTCCGGCGGACGGCAAATACGACTTCATGGATGTGGTCCGCCTTTGCGTCTCCAAGGGTTGGTTCGAGTTCATGCTGGTTGACGTGAAAGATCCCAAGACGACCGGTTGCTATGACATTGAAGTGCCACCTAGGACAAAAAGCTCCTTCGGCAAGTTCCTCGCCAATCGCAATGGCCGTATGGCTGGTCCTGGTCACTTCGTTGTGGAGGGGAAGGGCCATGCCCGCTTGTTCCGCGTCGAGTGCATTGCGCCCGCCGAAGCGCCCGCGCCGCCGCCACCGGCAGACGATTCCACAACGACCTCCCTGTCTTAACGCCATGAATCCACATTTCGGCAAAACCAAGCGTGTAATGATCAAGGAAGAGCCGTATGAAATCACCCAGATTTCAGCGAGCCGCTTCTATGTTAGGAAGGAGGGGGCACCGCCCCCGGGTTATTTGGTCAAGCTTCCGTCCGAGTGCCATTGCCGCTCATGGCAGCACCCTTGCAAGCATATCGCCCCCACCTTGCAGTTCTGCAAAGAACTTACGGGCGATTCCAAGCTCAAGCGCTGAAAAGCCCAAAAGCTGAGGGCGGGGTGTACTGGAAACGGTACGCCCCTTTCTCGTGGCCCTCACGGTGACATGGTCAGCATGGTCTAATCCTGAAAAAGGGAAACTTCCCTTCCAATCATTTTTCGAGAGAAAACCATGATCACCATGTCAACATGTAGCCGGGCCCTTTATCGTCCCCGCACGGTGTCATGGTCGACATGGTCTAAGCCCCGAAGATGCGAGCGTGCGCTTCAATCAGTTTTTCGGGAGAAAACCATGATGACCATGTTACCGTGTCGGTATCGTCTGGTTCATAGGGCGATAAATGACCCCTCAAAAGCCCCTCGGGGTCATTCATCCCGGCCTCGGGTGAGGCCGGGGTTCCCGTTCCCTGCACAAGGCGTGACAGTTGTTCCGGTCGAGATCGACGGAATGAGACGACGTTACATGAGGCGCGGAGGTGGTCGAGCCGAAGGCCGGGTGCCACCCAAGCCGATTGAACGACCGAGTGACATGACGATCCGGGTGCCGTGAAAACTGGCGCGACAGGTGCGGCTTGATGCTGACCAGTCAGGACAGCATGAAGCCCCCAGCCTTCGTGAGGGCGAGCAACGCTGGCCCGTCTACAATCCATCGGATTGTCAACGCTCGATCAAGTCGCCAATGCAAGGAATAATCCGTTGCTAACTACGTGAAGGAACACCGGTAGGCGCAGGGAATCTGTCTTGAACCTAAACCAACCCAAGACCAAGCCGACCCCAAATCAAGATTGCTTGCTGAAATTGCCAGCTTTACTGTGTTGGCTCTATGCCGCCAACACTACCCAAATCTGCCTCGGGTACACATCTCAGGCCGCTCCCTATGCCGCGCGTCAAATTCACTGCTCCCGTCTCCAAATTGACCAAAATAGAACCAGCAATAGTTTTCCTAATTGGCTCTCGAAATAGACCCAATTTTGCTGCCTACACCACACGAGACGACCATACTTTGCTCAGAATTACCTCCCGGTATTTTGATGGGTACAGCATCGTTAAACAAAGTGGATATTGGACCGATCCAGCCACCCGAAAGCCCATCAATGAAGACAGCCGCATGGTTATTATTGCGACCGATAATGTGAAGAAGCTTCAAAGCTGGCAGCATGAAATCGTGATGGCGCTCCAACAGAAAGAGATAATCAAGCTGGGTTACTGGACAGCTTTCACTTACAAGACCGACCTATACAGGCTCTCGCGGGTGGCGGGAGCCTATAAAAAGAAAAAACCAAAGGTTGTGATTTAATCAAATGCAACGCGAACAAGCGCGGCTTGATGCTGGCGCCCTGCGCCAGACATTAAGCCTCGGCTGGGGCGAAGTAACGCTGGCCGGGGGCTGCACCGACCATGGTTACGAGCTGGGCGCAGTGCGGGGCGTTGCGATATAAAAGGGGATCGATTCGTCCTGTAAAACGAGTACGATTACTTTTAGATAGCGGATAGAAATTTTTGATAGAGCGAGTTTAATCGCCTCTTTTTCCGGTGTACTGAAGAGTGCGCCATGGAGGAGAAGAACCTGATTCGTTGGTTTGTCCTTTTTTGGAATTATTTTGATGAGATGGTCTGCAAGCTTTTGTACCTCTGCATTGTTGCCTACAAACCGCGGAGAAACCGTGTCTGGCATAGCCCATTGCTTTTTGTCTTTATTAATTTGCTCCCCTTGGGAAGGAAGTTCGGGCCTGATCCATCGCTCGATCTCATTTGGATTTTGGCCTGCTTGGGAAAGCAACGGTAGCGTATGGCCGTATTCCATTCTCCGACACACGTCACTTAACGGCTGCTGATTTGGTGGGAAGTCGGTCACTTCGATTCCTACGGTTTGACCATTGATGTGAAGACGGATGTCGGGAGGGTCATCAGTTGGAAAGTCTATTGTGACATGTGTATCTGGATGCGGGTTACCTGCGGCGTTATGCGAATAAGGTTTATGGCCGGTCGCCTTTTCCATAATTTCAACGAAATCCTTACTGCGGCTGAAGTCGGAGAATGCGCGATACTCTTTTTGCTGATGACTATTAAGATCATCAAGCGTTTGTGTACCGGATTCTATGGGTTTCGGGTGGCAGAGAAGGATATTTATAGTCATTGTGACGGAGCAAGGGGCTGGGCTTCGGCTGGTGCTGGCGGTTGGGCCTGGGCTTGGTCGATTATTTTCAATAGGCGTGTGGCTTCGGGGCGAACTGACATGAATGGATTTGTGTCCCACGCTATGGCAGAGTTGAGCCATTTGCGCCCGTTATCATTGTCGCCCATCATGAGGTACATGCGACCAATCTCAAGGGCGATGTAGGCATCGCTCTGCTTGGTCGATGCGTTCTCTCTTTCTAAGGCTTCTTGGGTCGATTTGCGGTAGCTGTCGTCCTCTCCTTGATATTGTTGTTCGTTGTAATCCTGTTGGTTTTTATCGAGTTCCTTTGCGATCTGCGCTTGAGCTAATTCGATGCTGCGGGCGAAACTCTTATTGGCTTCTGCCTGGTTTCCTAAATTGGCGAGTATTTTCCCTTGGTCTTCCCATACGTCAAACTGATCCCCTTCGATTTGGACCCGTTTGTTCGCGGCGGTGAGCGCGGATTGATTGTCGTGCAAGCTGTCTGTGTAGATGTCTGCTAAGTGTGAAAGGAGCGTATCTTGATCCTGAGGGTCTTGGTATTCTTTGAGCAGGTTGGTGATGTCATCGATACTGGCTTGCGCCTCTGCTGAAGACATGACCCCCATTTTGTCACCCCGCATATCCATTCTGCTAAATACCGGATCGAGGGTAAGTAAGTGGAGCGGGGTTATCACCGAATAAAAGCGTGTGTCCTTCGAGGCTGTAAGTTTTTGCACTTCTCCCGTGATCGTTTCGCTTGGCGTTGCGAAGTTTAGGTTTTGGCCATCGACGACGCTCAGCGTGGCTAAGCCGAGCCATCTTCCTGTGCTGTCGAAGACGGGCGATCCGCTTGAACCGTGTGAGATTGGCGCGGAGATTTGTACCCAGTTGTCGGCGCGTACGGCGGAGACAACTCCGGTGGTCAGGCTACCCTCTAAACCTTCTGGATTTCCGATGACCGTAACGGCTTCTCCTGGCGAGGGGCTGCTCTTCGTTTGCACTGGGGGGAGCGTTTTGAGCTTGGATCCACCGACGTAAAGAACCGCCCAGTCTTCATCGCGATTGCCTAGGAATGTCACGGTCGAGGGCACGTTGGGCTGCGTTGATACGCTGGTCACAGCGGTCTCTACGGGCTGATCCATGCCGCTGATGGCTCTGACCGTTATCTTTCGCGCATCCTGTACCACGTGATAATTGGTCACGATCAGATCATCGCGAAACTGGAAGCCTGTGCCGAGGGTGGTTGGATTTCCTCGACTGTCGTAACAGGTGACGACGTAGATGCGGTTTTTGTAGATGTCGTAGATTTCTTGGGCGCTGAGTGCCTTGCCTGTTAGGTTAACTCGATCCTGCTCTCGCTTGGCATCTTCCTCTGCTTCCAACTCAGGTCGGATGTCGGTGATCGTGATGCCGCCCCATGCGTCGCCTGCCGCGTAACTTTTATCCCCGTCGGAGAAGGAGCGACCTAGAATATCCTCAGAAATTTCGAGGTTCCCGAATCGCCAAGCGTATCCCCAAGTCGGATCGGCTTTGAATGGAGTGCCGAGGTGGGAATAAAGTGTTGCGAGATTATCACCGGCGTGGACGCCGTAGAATAGGTCGCCTTTATAAGGTGATTTCGCGATAACGTTGGCTACATCGCTTGCCGCGTAGATGGATGAGACTGTGCCTCCGACGAAGGTCACGCTTAGCCCTTTGTCGGGCCAGAATTGTTTCTCTTGGTCGGAGTCTTTGGCGAGGTGAGTGTATGGTGCGACACTCGGGTTAGTGCTTGGGATAGGATCGCCGAGGACTTCGTAAACATGGTCGTGGGTGTCGCCTATACGGATTGGGAGGCCCCAGCGTTCGCCCCTAGCCAGATTGATTTTGGCTTGGAGCTTCTGCCACCAGGTGATGGTTGGGAGAGGGTTGGTTGCATCTGCCGAGGCGCTTGTGTCGGCGACTGGCTTTTTGGCCGTTGCGCTGCCAGCCAGTGTTAGTAAGGCTAAGCTGCCGCATACTATGAGAACAAGCAGCGCATTGTAGAAGACTGGGTGTCCTTCGAGCCGGAAGAGTTTTTTGACGACTGGCTCCGGGCGGATGTAGCCGGATTTGCTTTTGGCGATTTGGAGAAGTCGGATGACGACTGGGTCTTCTTTCAGCCGGAGGCTGGCGGTTAGCGCCTTCTCGGCCTCGACGTATTCTCCAAGGTTAATCAGGTTCTGGCCGACGATGGCCAAGAGAATCGCGTTGTTTTCTCGCGGCTGGTGACCGCCGGCGCTGTTTTTGATAAGTGCGCCGACCGAGAAAATGGGGCCCCATGGGATGCCCCACCATCCGAATAGAAGTATCTGAAGGTTAAAGCGGAGGCTGACGATAGTGCGGCAGCGGGCGCACAGGATGTATGCCCAGCCCTTATAAAACGAAAGGATGATGAAGCTCCAGACCGTGGTGAATGTTGATACGCGCAAGCTGGCGTCGACCTTGCCGCATCGGCTACAGGACACATGCTCGTCTTGCGCCTGGCGTGCCGGCGGTGTCTGGCCGGGCTGTGCTGCACGCATTTGCTGCATCTGGTCGTATTCAGCCCGCTTGATGGGGTCGCCGACGATATTGTATGCGTCGTTGACTTCCTGCATTCGCCTGCTGGCGTCGGCGTTCCCGCTAACGTCAGGGTGGTACTTTTTGGCGAGATCGCGGTAGGCGCGTTTGATCTCTGAGGCGGTCGCGCGGGATGAAACGCCGAGAATTTTATAAGGGTCGTTCATCTCGCGGAAGTTCTGCTTTTGCAGCGAGTTTTCGTTGAATTGCGTGTTTGTCCAGCCGCAAATCGGAACGATATACCCTTCTGTTCGGACGCTTCGGACGGATGTTATTCATAGCCATCTCCATGCTGACCGATCCCGATACCACCCTGCTAGATCAGTTCCAAAAGGCGTCCGAAGCGTCCGAACGAAGCGGGGTGAAGATAGAATCGATCACTCTCCCGGTCGGGGTATATAAGGGACAGCCTTCACCTGTGAATTGCCAGAATTCTAATAAATACGCGCTTTTTTTGTACCGCCGGGGTATTCGACTTTGCTAACCTGCAGGGTGGACTCAAAACGTGTATTAAAAAATAGGCTCGCCGAACTTGATGCTTCCGGTTTCCCGGACCGCGTCAAGAATGTACTCCTCGACGAGATCAACGCTAAGGCAGCGACCGCTTTGGAGGAGATTGTCCGCGACTTGGTTACGCCAGCTTCGCTTGCAACCCTCTTCGCCGATGGCGACATGGCAAGGCCAGTCAAACGCCGCCGGCGGAAGCAGGTGATCCAAGAGGGCGGCAGCCCTTTTGGCCAGCCTGTTCCCGGCCCTGAGCCGGGAACAGTCACTGGCTCCGATTCCAATGGGTAATTTCCGATGAAAAATCAGCAGCTCAGACTCCGCTTGCCCTCCGACATTGCCACCCAGCTTCGAGGTGTGCCTGTTCCAGTGCGCAATCAATTGGTGGCCCTGATGCTTCGCGCCCAAATACACAAGATTGATCTCTCCGACCTCATCACCATGCGCAAGGAATTGGCCAGTTTGGGCACTTTGATCAATCAATCGCTTAGGTCTTCCTGGGGCCGGGAAACCCATCGCGAGGCCGTCACGGCGGTGGTGGCAAAACTTCAAAATCTATTCGCGCCGTGAAACTCATACTCACCCATAAGAGGCAGCTCGTGCGTCAGTCGGACGTACGTCGATTCGTCGCTTACATTTACGGGCCCAAAGGGAATCGACCGGTACTCCCCGTCGAGGGATACTTGCCTGGGTTACCAACCGGTGACCCCGATTTAGACACCGCCTCGCTCCTCAGTCAGCACCACGGCGGAAAAGCCGGGAAAGGACGATCAGTTGTGTTCTCTTCTGAGTATTTTCGTGACCGGGAGACCGCGATTGCTCATGCCCCTGCAATGGTCAAAGCGGCTTCAGCCTTCCGTTTGGCGTGGGCTCCAAATTCCAACGGGCTCTCTGTAGTACATCTAACGGAAGGCAGAGATCAATATGCGGGCATGTGGCGACTCGACGCACACCTTCTCCTGGCAAATTCCGACGGCGTGAGAGGCCTCCAGTGGACTCGGAAGCAATGCAGCGAAATGCAGGAATTAAACTGGATTCCGCAGTCGGTCCAAAAAAAATTCCAAATAACTCCTGGCAAAGGAACGGGCGTCCGTCGCACCGAAAAATTGCCATACCCTAAAGCTCAAAACCTCATCTGCTATGAAATCGGAACCCTCACAGACCGTCAAATCGCGACCGGAATTTCGTGCGGCGCATATGGAGCACCCCGACGCACCAAGAATGGGCGAATCATCTCCATTGAAGCCGAAGGATGTCGCATCAACATCGCTCGCGCACGACATCTCGTCGCCGTCCGTGACGGCGCCTCGGGATGTCATCGATCTCTGCACTCAGGAGGGTCTTCAAAGCGGCCGGATACCCAATGGAATGCTCGTACTCGGCTCGATCCAGAAGCCCCCATTCCTTTGCTTACAAAGAGATTTGATTTCGACTTGGGTGGTAGAGGCAAAGGGGGAGACAGCAGATCAACTTGTCGTCACCTTCTTCGTCAGCGACGGCGGCGCGTATCAGGTCACCGCTCCGCCCAATTTGAAGGGCCGCTTGGAATCCTTGCTCTTGGCAATTCAGTTGGGCGAGGCACGACAGCTTCCTTGGCCACTGACGGTAAAACGCGAGCCGTTCTAAGCCGGGTAAAAGCAGCAGCAAATCAAATAAACAAGGTTCTTGGTGACGTAGAAAGCATTCAACTGTTGAGGTAAGTATGACGAATATAATCGATTCAGAACTTAGGGCTGCGTTGGGCATCGAGGGCTCCCATCTTGCGCCCGTGACCTACTTCGGGTGGCTACTCGAACTCGCGCGCCAGCACGGATTGGCGGGCTTGCGTTACGCCGTTGGCATGAAAATAAACCGGGCGATTGATCGTAATCGCGACGGGGGCTTCATTTTCCACAATGAGGAGTTTGAAGGCTTCCGGTGGCTTGTGATTGAGGTTCTTAGCTGGAACGACATCAACTCCGACAATCTTCGCGCCTTGCTGACCGGGGAGTACGCTTGGGCAAACCGATATCTAAAAGGCCTCGTCCCGGAAAGCAACGGCTCCGCACCTTCGCCTTTGCCCCCGCCTCCTTCTCCTTGGAATCTTAACATGAAATTGGCTCATGATTTCGACGGGGCGGGCCTGCGTTACGCTCTACGATATTTCACCTCTCCTATCCACATGTTGGAAGAACCCATGTGTGTACGCTGCTCGCATTATTTTCGCAACTTCGTCGAAGAGATACGGCGGGGCGGCGGCGCGACCGCCTCTGCCATGGAAAGTGCCCTGCTGGAACCGGAATTTAGTCGCTATGTGCATTACCTCGATGACTCCGACGATTCGGAAACCGGCACTATACTTGAAATCACTACCTGACTGTAGTTGTCAGCGGTTGCTGGTGATAACATATCGGCGATTCCGCCGTCTCGCGGTTAGTCTTTGATGCCAAACCACTCGCGAGCAACATCCTCCTTTGCAGGCCTGCGGTAGTGCTTCATCACCATGGCGACCGAATTGCCCATCTCCAACGAGACTTTGGGCACGTCGTTTGTAATCGCGACTCGATAGGTGCCGTAGCTGTGGCGTAAGGCATTCTTCTTCCAAGGTACTCCGCTGGCCTCGGCGATTTTTGATGACAGGTGGTAAGTCCGTACTTTTGGATTAACCATGATCCGGCCCGTAGCCTTGCGCCAGGGCTTGAGCAGGTTGGCGAGTCTCTGGCCAATGGGAATGTACCTGCCCTCACCGGTCTTGGCCACTTCCTGGCTCACGTAGATTTGAGGATTCCACTTCTTCGGGTTCTTTGCATTTTTCTCGTCCCAATGCAGGTCAGCCCACGTGAGCGCCGGTTCCTCGGGATTCTCGGGCACGATCTCTTCGGCGCGAACTCCACCCAGGCCGGTTAACGCGATGAAAGGAAGGGTTTCATCATCTGCCGTCTCAAGCATCTTCTTCAACTCGTCCGGCTGGTAAATCTCTTTGCCTGGCTTTTCTGCCTTCGGTTTTCGCACCAATTCGGCTGCGGTCTTTCTCTCCAACGGCAGGAACCCTTGGGATTGGGCGTACCGGAAAAGCGTTACCAACGCCGTAACGTAGTTGCGGCGGGTTCTAGCCGAAGTGTCCATGGACTCAACCCACGCGGTTATTGCCGGCGCGGTAACTTGGCCAATGGGCGTCGTTGCTCCAAACTTGGCTTCAAAGCCCCGCCACTGATTTTTTAGGTAACCGGCGTTCTTTGAACCGGTATCCCGCTCCTTTGCCTTGAGTGCCTGTTTCGCGATCTCTGCAACGGTGACCTGTTTCAGCACGCCGCCATGGTGTGACACATAGAATCTGGCTGCCTCCAATAACGACACGCCATAAGGTGCAAGCAGGGCCTCTGCGCTGGTTTGTTCGTAGGCCGCTGGGGAACACACTTCCTTCACCAAGGCCTGGGCTGCTTCCAATGCCTCTGCCTTGGTTGCGCGTTCAAGTTGTCGCCGCTTGCCAATAGGATCGTAGAATAGGGCAATCCACCGCCCGGTCTTCCTTTGCTGCGTGGTGATTTCGGTGCGCTTGACTTTGACTACGTCCTTAACGCGAAGGGGCTTTTGACAGGAGACAGACTGGGCTTGCTCAACGGTGATTTCTGGCGATTCCATATCCAGCAATATCCAGCAACTCTGAAGGCAAATCAAGTAATCATTCTTTTTTACCTCTGATACTATGAGAGGTGGAGTGATCTGGAATGATCTTATATCTAGGTTCGAGTCCTAGCGCGGCAGCTTTTTGACCTCTTCAAAAAGCCCTGCCATTTCTCCTCTAGCAGGCTCGTTTTCAGCGACTTACGCTTCAAAAACGAGGTGTTTTCGACAAAGCACATAAGCGCAGAAAAGCGCGTATTTGGGCATATTTTTGAACAATCCTTGCCACTTTTTCTGCCCTTTTTTGGCGACAGTAATGACGACAAACAGAGGGCTTCAGAGCGAGGGCTTCAAAAAATAGCGTCCGGACGCTTTTTTGTTATGACAGGACTCGCTGCCCTTAGCATATATCTTGGGATGGGACGAAAAGCGTACACCGCCCGAGACCTGATGGTAGCCCAATCATTCAAGGCCGCTGTGAGAAGCTGAGTTAAGTAATGTGCTACCATAGAAGAAATGAACCCAGACTTAGAATGGCAAAGGCGATATGAGGCGAGTGATACGCCTTGGGACAAGGGTGCGCCAGCTCCGGCATTGGTAAATTTCTTGCGGCAACAGCCTATCCACGGAAGGGTATTGGTTCCGGGTTGTGGAAGAGGCCACGAGGTTCGAGAGATTGGCAGACAGCTGCAAACGAGCGTCGTCGGCCTGGATATTTCCCCGACCGCCATCGCGCAGGCCAAGAAACTGAAAGGTCCTTTGGAGACGTCGGCAGAGGTCAGCTTTGTGGAGGGTGATTTCTTCAAACTACCCACCAACTTAAAGAAATCGTTTGATTGGTTAGTAGAACACACCTGCTTTTGCGCCATCGAACCGAAGCAACGTCCGGATTACGTTGCGGCTACTTGCTCCGCTTTGCGGACCGGCGGCAAGATCTTTGGTATCTTCTACATCAATCCCGATGTTGAGCATGGACCTCCTTTCGCTGTTTCAAAGGAAGAGCTTTCCGAATTATTTGATCCTCATTTTACCCTGTTGGACGAATGGGTGCCCAAGGAGAGTTTTCCCGGCCGTGAAAACCGGGAATTGGTTCGGCTTATGCAAAAGCGATGAGTAACCGAGTTGATGAACTGCCTGGGAATCCACAGCCGCCGAAGCTAAGCGAGGAAGTCGATCTCGCGCCCGAGGCCTCGCGATAATGCCGCTTGATAGATTTGCCACGCTGCCGCTGCGTCCTGGAACGCCAGCCCGACACCGCCGTAAACGGTGATTTGCTCCGCGTTCGTGCGCCCGGGGTGTACACCACCGATGACTTCGCCGAGTTCGGCGCTGATGGCGTCCGCTCCGAGCTTCGCGCCGCCGATTGCGCCCATTCTGACGGCGAGATCGCGGTCGTCACAGACGAAGACGGCATCGCGGATGACCTCCGCGCTGACCTCGCATTTACCGGGCTCGTCGGGACCGATCGTTGAGACGTGCGTGCCGGGTTTGAGCATGCCGGGAAGAATGAACGGCGTTCGCGCCCAGGTGGCGGAAAGTATCATGTCCGCGGTCTCCACTGCCGCTCCGACCGAATCACTCACTTCGATCGTGAGACCGAGCGACTGGCGCATGCGCTCGGCGAAGGCCACGGCACGTTCCGGCGCCGTGTCGTAGACGCGAACGGCACTGATCGGCCTCATCATGTGAAGCGAGCGCAATTGGTGATCGCCTTGCATACCGGCACCGATTACGGCCACTGATCGCGCGTCGCTCCGAGCAAGAACGTCCGCGGCCAAGGCGCTGGAGAGCCCCGTCCGCACGGCAGTGAGGTGCGTCGAGTCCATGACGGCGAGAAGCGCGCCGGTTTGCCCGTCGTGCAGGCAAAGGACACCGCGGATGGCGGGTTGCTGCTCCGGAAACTTGGCATGCACTTTGACGGTATAGGCGGGAATGTCGGACGCGGTCCCGGGGAAGAGGATGGTGGCGGTGCCGGGTCCTGGCAGGGCGGAACGGACGCGCTGCGCACGCACGCCATGCTCGAGTGAATAGCTGCGGAACGCGGCGCGCAGGATACCGAGCAGCGTTTTGGGCTCGATCAGAGCTTCGGTCTCAGAACGTGTAAGGAGCAGCGTGCTCATGGTTCTTGTGGGGAGAATAGTCGAGAGAGAGTCGATCTTCAAGACGCGGGTCGGGCGTCAGCAAACCCAGCCTGCCCGCACAATGCAGGCAGGCTGGGTTGTCGAAGGGTCACACCAGGTTGATAACAACGTTGATGTTTCCCCGGGTGGCTTTGGAATAGGGACACGTCTGATGTGCGCTGTCCACCAGAGCTTGGGCGACTTCGGACGCCAAGCCCGGCAGACTCACGTTGAGGCGAGCTTGCAGCGAGTAGCCATCATCACCCAGACACAGGTCCACTTCGGCATCAACCGCCGTTTCCGCCGGAAGGGTGACTTTCATTTTGCGAGCCGCCAAGCCCATCGCCCCTTCAAAGCAGGCCGACCAACCGGC
>Ga0116229_10003698_pt1 | contig 25184 bp, 28 predicted proteins | sample S1TSphgellanicum_3_FD_87313 | JGI IMG/M metagenome (GOLD analysis project Ga0116229, IMG submission 87313) | Host-associated microbial communities from peat moss isolated from Minnesota, USA - S1T2_Fc - Sphagnum magellanicum MG | ecosystem: Host-associated > Plants > Peat moss > Unclassified... | reverse complement strand
GAAGGGCGCTCAGAGCAGCCGGAGGGCCCCATTTCTCAGTGTGAAAAAATATGTCTCCACCAACGGACCCCTCCCCGTCCGCCCCCCCCCCGCCCCCCCAAAGCAACGTCCTTTAGAGTCAGACGGGCTTAGCACCGAGGACACGGCAGTATTGTTTATTCTCTGTCCAATGGTCTCTCGCCTCCTCACCCACCGGTTCCCCCCCCAACGGTCCATCCCACCCCATGTGTAACTTCCCAGCTCACCACTTTTACCCCAACATGATATTTACCCCTGAAAAACATCATTCCACCCGTCCGATTCCCGATCCAACGCTCCTAACTCACTTTATCACATCTTTATTCCTCTCCCCCCCCAGGGTAAGTTAAAGTAAGTTAAAGTAAGATAAAGACAGACTGACTGACTGACTAATAGACAGTGGTGACGACGCGATCGATGGCTGGCGTGTGTCTCTCCGCCACCACGACCCGCAACGCCAAAATTATACAGAGGCCGGTTCTGCCATAGAAAATGCAGAGGCCGGTTCTGCCATAGAATGCTTTTGCAGCAGAATTGTCATGTCACAGACAGACAAGTGAATTTATATATAAGATGCACATTTGCAATGTGCTATCCTTTTTGTGCACAAATAAGACTAGGGCTTCATAAGGCGACATATTCAACTTAATATTATTTTTCCATTAAATCCTATATATGATTCTTAAGTTCCTCACATTCTTTTTGGTTAACTTTATAAAGAGCTCTAAAAGGTGGTGTTGACCTTGACATCACCTCAATTTTGTGATCAACATCATGACAAGGAGGCAACTTTATGGGAATTTCATCTATTAAAACATTCAAAATTTTATTACGCATGTTTGAAATACAAGTAAATGATGGGCCAACCAATTTGGCTTTTGCTTTAATATTAAACTCATTTACGTGCATAAAAATTAAAAATGAAATTTCTTGCAATTCTTGCAAAGAGATCAAATGAATGCTTACTAACTTTAAATTAACTTATATTCAACTTCTAAATTAATCAACTTTTAAAGTAACTTAGTTATGATTTTAAACTCAAAATTGCATTTCAAAACATCAACATGGTAGGTGTCCAAAAATGTGTTGTTGAATATGGCTTTAAAACCATCCAACTCACACACAATGAAATTTTCTTCGAACTTGGACCTACCACATTTGAACTCAATGTCCAACACCACCTTGAATGTTGATTTCACAATCTTTTTGGGTTAATTGCACTTTGATGGGATTCATCACCTATGTGGTGTTCAACCCCAAACCTCCAATGAGTGTGACTTTTGAATCTAACAAACAAAAACCACATTAATTCCCACTTTAAACATAAGCAAGATCAAGTTTGGGTCTAACTTGGCCACAATTGACTTGGCAACAAAACCACCTTGTTGTAATTCCTATTTTACCTTAATCAATTTGGGGTAATCTTTGATCATGTGCCCCAACTACCCATAGTTGAAGTACTTGGTTTTTCTTAAATTCCCTTTGAACTTCTTTTCATTTCGAAATTCTTTGCCTTTGTGAAAAACCTTTTCCCACTTCCTCTTTTTATCTCCTTTGAAGTTGCTTCCACCAACTTGGGAATTTTGATTTTTGGGGTGGGTGTTACGGCCATTACTACTTTTACAGAACATGAAGAGGACATGAAACCATTTTCCATGCAATTTGCCACCATCATCTTTTAGCAAGAGTTCAAGAATTCATTTTTTAAAAAGACAAGCTTATGCAAATACTCTTCCATAAGGCTCAACAATGCATTAAACATTTGAACATAAAACACCAAAAACCTAAGCCCTTCTCCTTGATGCAAATTAATAACTCTTATACATGTTTGAAAATTTGGTTGTGTGGGCAAACACCTCATTCAACATTGCCTTGAAATCATTTCAAGGCAAAAACCCCATCAAATTTAGCTCAACATCCTTCTGCATTGTCCACCACTTTAAGGCATGGCCTCAAAACAAGGGTTGGGTCATCTTAAGTCAATTGGCATTTGTGATGATCACTTGGGTTTCAAAGTAGGCTTCCACTTCATGGAGAACCCATTCCCTTACTCTCTTGGATTCCATGAATGGCTTTGGGGTTTGAGTTTTCATGGCTTTCATGGTAACATTGTTTTTTGCCACCTTCATCAACTTAGGCTCATTTGCCTTTGTAAATGCTTTTAACAAGCTTTTGTCAAAACTTCACTTTGTTGCAATAACATTATTTAGAAGTTGACCACTTTTGACATGTTTCTTCAGATTGCTAAAGTTGATGAAAATTGGGAGATGGTTGCTTTTGACACAACTTGCTGGCATTGAATTTGCTCCACCTTTTGACTTTTGTTTCAAAATTGGTGTCCAACTCTTTTGGACTTTTGTTATTTTCCAACTTTTCTTGCTTCTAATAGGCTAGATTATCCTTTGTGGTTTCAACCCACTATAATGGCTTTCACTCTTTCTATTTTTCTTCTTTTCCTTTTCAAAATGATTTTTTTTGGGCAACACCTCTTCAATGTCATTTGGTTCATTCAGCCCACTTGAGCTACTTGAGTTTGAATTGAAGTTTTAGTTAAAAGATGAGGTTTTTAGTTCATCCACCTTTTTTTTGCCCTTAAACTTGCGAAGCTTTTCTTTTTGCAATCAAACTTGATTTGGGATGCAAGTTTTGCACTCATTCCTTTAGAACCATGTCTTCCCATTCATCTTCTATTAAGGTGATGACCATGGTTGAAATCAATCTTGATCTGTATTCGGAGGTGGCCAACTTTGTGGCCTTGTCTGCCCCAATTTTTGTTTTTATCCTACATTTCCAAGGCCCCTCTTCCCCATGACAATTTCCATTGCATTAGCCACAAGTTCAAAATCATACTTTGATACCAACCGGTATGCCACTTTGCTTGTCTCTGGACTTCGACAACCTCAAGTTCCACACACCTCCTAACACCTAACTACTAACAACCTACACATCCCACCACACATTGGGTTAGCCCAAAGTCTTCCAACTTCTTCCAATGTTTGATTTGCTACCCAAATTAAATTTGTTAAAACAAGGTAAGACTTAATCCAATATGGAACATTTCACAAAAACCAGCTCCTAAGACAACTCCAAGTTGCCTCAAAGCATCCTAAAAGACAACATAAAGCCATCCATGAGGCAACCCTCAATTACCAACGAGAGGTTTTGTGGGATGACACAAAGTGCCATTTTGAAACAACTTCACGTTGCCCCAATAAACTACCTTGAATTCATCCCAAGACAAACTTCACTTGCCCCAACCCATGTTCTCACAACCCCACAACCTAATTTCCCTGCCAAAAATGCTTGTACATTTATCTCACTGTCTTGAAAAAACTTTTACCAAGTTTGGTAACCTTAAAAAAAATAAAATAAAATAATTGAAAACATTGGTCTTTAGTCACACATGTTTCCCTTGCTCTTTACATCAGAGACTCATGATGTTGCAGTTGTGATGGCCGCTTAGCAAAAGAATGTATTTGTTTTACAAGATTTGATGCAAATCAGTTAACTAGCGAACTAAAACTCAAACCTAGCCCCATAACCATTCCAAATAAACGTTTACAACTAGCCTTGAACTTGAAATTGATGGGCTTGAAAGCCTAGAATCATTGACTTGAGGACTCAATAGTCTAAACTATTGGACTCAGCCTTGGAACTAATAGGTTTTAATTTTTGAAAATATTCTTGAAAACCAAAATTGGTGGGTTCTTGATTTCATTAAAAAAATTAGTTGTGGACCCCATAGATCCTCAAAAAAAAAGAGCCCAACCCATTCAACAATAATTATGATCAATATTACAGGTTCTTAAATTTGGATTGTTGAACATAGAAGATCAAGTTCAGGTTCAAGATTGTCATCTAGGCCTAAGTCAACACCCTTTTGGTGGAATTGGCACAAGCATTGGATTGTTGACAAATAAGGTAAACTTTATAGATACCTAATCAGTTTTAATTAGTTGTAAAACTCCATAATTATATAATCCTCAATTTTTAATTAGTTGTAAAACTCCATAATTATATAATCCTCAATTTTTAATTAGTTGTAAAACTCCATAGTTATATCATCATCATCATTCTCGGGGAATGTGTATAGTGTACATGGATTTGGGCCCAAATTTCATAACGTGTCAAAATATGTGAATTTTTGAAAAACCCAGCTCAAACCTGGACTTGAATTCAAAGAAATTACCAAAAGATGTTCTCTTGAGAAAGGAAGAATTGGCCAACACTGGTTATGACTTGGTTATGAATGACTTGATGTTAGATTTCACCTCGGTCATCTACCTTGAAATAATAGTTCCTGGTAGGTAAGAAGGACAATAGGTGAGCTACTTAAGTAAGTAGATGCAATTAAATGGTTAGTAGGTAAGGACTAGTGGGCTGTTAGTACGCAGGTAGGAAGAATGGCCACTGAGGCATCTCATGTTCCACCCCACAGCACCTATTTACTAAACAAAACGCCAAACAAACACTGGAGCCAATAAAGTTATATGTAAAGTCACCATGCCTTTGAGCCGTAGTTTGATCTTCAAATCTCTATTTCCCCACTAAAGAAAGAAATCAGAAGTTGAGTGAGTTCAGGTACCATTTAATGAAATTGGGTATCACTTCACAAGATTCCGAGGAATCGATCCTCACAAGATTTGATTTATTGAAGATTATGAGCTGCAGTGAAGGCACAGGTAATGCAAAATTAAAACTAGAAGTGAAACTCATTTGAGGACCAGTTTAGGTGAGAACAGCAATTTAGTCCCCTATAATTTCCCTGTGTACACTTGTCATCCTTGCTATTAACTTGGTCCCCCAATTTTGGCAAAACTGGGGCTAGGGATCCCACAGCTTCAAGTACTTTTCAAACGTATTTTGGAGTTCAATGGGAGAATCTTGAAGTCATTTTGGATGGATCAATTACATTTGTGACTGATCTGTCCACGTAAGTAATGTGGCTACTAATTCCGCAGAAATTCAGGTTGTCTTACATATATGGCAGAATAGAACTGGACGAATTCTGGTCACAGAATCAGCAGGGTGGGCTTGGCACGATCGATTCTCCAATCAAAATGGGGCCTGAGCCTAAAGGGAACCTGCAGTAGTTTAAAAGTATGTGTGGGGATTGCAATTTCTGGCACCCTGTAATGACTAATAATCTGGCAGAATTTTTTTTATGCCAGAGGAGGCCCCCTTTTTCTGCACTAATATTGCCTCCTAGGAAATAAAACACCCCTGCTCAGCAGCTGTTTCACTTTTCAAGACACCCTGGATCTCTTCTTTTTTTCCCTATCGTACCCAACGGGTATCACAAGGAAACATTCCATCGCTCCCAACCAGGTTAGGTGTGGGGGGGGGGGAGGGGGTGGGGCAGGCAACCATTTAGAGGGATCCAGAAAGGGCAACCCACATGAGCTCTCTACTACCAAAACGTCCTTATGGTCCATTACCAGGATCGGATTGCCATGGCGTCTGAAAACAAAACTTGTCTTGGATGCAACACAACTGTTGGATTGGAGATCGGATGGTGTAGAATGTCGCCAGTCCAAAATAAAGAAGAGGCTTTGGCCTCTGTTTCAAGGGAAATCTTCCAGTGCAGCAGCAGTGTACTTTGAAATTTTATGGCAGATGGGTGGCCCAACATGTGGGGTTTTAATTGGCCATATCTGAGCCACTTAATTGGTCCATCCAATAAGGGGTTAAGCATGAGGTAAGTTACAAAAGAAAATTCATGCACCCCATTGCCGATAGTATGGTGATAAAAAGGAGCTTCCCCACTTCCATTTAGGCTTTCCTAACACCCTTCACTTGTGATCCCTTTTTTCTTTTTCTTTTTTTTGTCTCTTCTGGAACTCACACTTCCTGAAGAGTCCTGGAGCAGTGTGCACCAGTCCCTGTAATTTCAATACAAGCATGATACACATATAGATCCTGGTTTTATGGAACAGCCAACAGGATTTCCCAGCCAGTCAGCAGCCAACGAGCCCTTGAAGACAGAGGAGACAAAACTCCTCACTTTTTGTGATCCTGCAAAACATTTCACACAAACACAGGTTGCAATTGGAACATTCACTAATAAGAAGGAAAATGAAAGAAATTGCAGAAGATACACCAAATGTTCTCAAAATGTTCCAATGTCATTGTAGGAAACCATAGAAGCAAACACCAAGTTGTCAAAAGTTTACAAATTTTGTGTGTAACAACAAACAGGCTGCAGAGTGCACGGACGATTTGGTGCATCAAATCATCTTTCCAGTTAATTTCACAACAGCCTTCTCATTCCAGAAGAGAAAATCCTGTGTAGATTACTAACAACAGCTGCATTTCTATGCGGCAATCTGGGAGTTTATGTAACCCTAGAAAATCTGGACATGATCTTGGTGCACTGTCCTATAACACAATGGACTAGTCGCACAGCGATTGCCTCACAGATCCAGATACTGGGCCAGAGTGAACCAACAGCCACCAGTTCACCATCGATTGACAGCCTCTTATGATGTAAGTTTTTGGATGAACCCCAACTGGATTGATGTCAGGTTTCACCTTGGTAACAAATCCTGTAAACGACAGGCCCTGTAGGCAGGTAGGATACCACAGGGCACGAAGGTAAGTTGATGTGTCTAGATGGTTTTGTACTAAGCTAAAGGCTGGTGGGTTGATGGTAGGTTTGGTAGGAAAAACAGAAACCGGACTACACCACCATGGTGAGATTGGGAAATGGAGCCCAATGGAAAAGTGTTTCCTGTCCACTCACCATCCATTCGTCATGGTGCACTGATGGCTGTTAGTTCCACTCTGGCCAAAATATTATCTCTAGATTTTGAGAAATCATCCAGAGGTGGAAACAAGTGTAATTGTCAGGAAGAGAGAGAGAGGTTTCCATTCTTTACATCCCAGCCAATCCTGAGTTCGTGCTCCAATTATGACTGCAAAAAAGCAAGGCCTCTCTTCCTGGCTTTCCATGTATGGGTGGCACTTGTGCCTTCACTGCTTTTAGCATCATAGACACTTCCAAGTCCAGATATGGAAGCCTGTTTTCTACCAATTAGAAAACTCCATATTTCACAAGTTTTTATCTTGGTGTTCTTGTTTGATTCTTACGCCAAACTCCAATACCTAAACTCCATAATAATTCCCGACTTCTGAACTTTCTAACTGACACAAATCATGACATCTAAACAGATGCACCATGACCTAGTCTACACTATTAGAAAATAAGAACCAGTATGCTATGATAATTCACAAAACTTATACCAATATATGCAGTGGTTTCCATGCCAGACAAGTCTGGATACTGTGGTGTGAGAAGGTTTCAAGAGGAGTGACAACAATGGATGTAATGCCCCATGATCAAAAACTCTAGTAACACATGACATAATGTCACACAGCACTTTTTTCATCCTTCAAGGACATTAGACCGAACTCCATGTTGTGACTTGGATGCAGCACAAAAAAGACAAGTTAAATCAGATGCAAATATCTCCCACTATATTCCAATGTGGGTTCATCACAAGCAACCACTTGGCAGTTGGTACTTGGTTCCTACTTTCACCTGGGGCAAGATAAAATTCTAACACATATTAACCAGGGTCAGGCTGAAACATTATATCCCAAAGTGCATATAAATATCTGATCTTCATCAATGCAGTATTAGACTAAAAGGGGCATGCAAGTGGTTGACATGGGAAAACCCCTGTAACTAGAGAGCATGAGAGAAAGCCACTTGCAGGGGCTGAAGGCCACATGTCTGTACAAAGGAAAAGGATGGCTGAAAAAGATGGTGTATGAGAAGCAGGTACTATCTTCAGCACTACCTTACAGGAGTGATATGTTCATCAAGGGTATCACCACACCCATCCACAGCACATGACTTCCTCTTGTGATGTTTTTTGACACAGGCTTTCCATGCTGCCTCAACATCTCCTGTAGTCACAAATTTGTGACCAGCACCACCAGAACACCGGCCATCAAATGAAAACTTGTCACCTTCCTGATTGCTGCGCGAAATGAAGACTGCAAAATATGTGTTCTCCAGATCCAGCAATGTCAGATCTGTGAGCTTCTCGAAGGCATACTTCTTCCTCCTCTGCCATGCCTGTGCACATGGTGGGGAATCCAATTAGATAAATCTGTCAACTCATATCTGCATAGATGATCTGCAGTGCTTATGACCTCCTACACCATGTCACATATGTCTGACACATTGCATGAGCCAATGATGAGACAAAATGGCTGAATATAGTCCAATATTTGGTGCAAAGGGCACCCTGCAGATGCAGACCACCACTTCATCCTCAAACTCAATCAAAAGCATGATCAATTTGTCAAATGCAGGAATGGACTTGCCATTAAAGACCAGGCAGGCAAATCCAGTAAATATCCCATCTGCTCATTAGAGATAGGCCACAGTTAAAAGGAAGAGACTATCCTCATACATCCAATTCAACCTCCTGGTGTCAAATGTTATTCTTTGGAATTGAGGAGGGGGTTCTTCAAAATCTTTGATTATTGTATTGTTTGGACCCAGTCCCACCTAATTTTGGAAAAAATTAACATTTTGAGTCTCCAGTTTCTGGATAGTTTCTATGAAACTGTAGGTGTAAGGTAACCCTGGAAAAACCCTTCACATGGCGTTGATGCCTGTAGCAGCATTAGCTGTGAGCATTGTCTAGTTTTGTCAGAGGAGCTACAATTGACTCAAATTGCAACTAACATGGACATAGAGACTTCAAGCAGGAATCAACAATTCATACCTTGTCTGCCAGCCTGCCCTCTTGCTTGGCCTTTTCCTTCAAAGCAGCCCACCTTTGAGCAACTCGAGCTTTAGTCTGCTCTCGCAAGAAGGCTCCACAATGGGTGCATTGAAGCTTGGCAGATGGGTTCTTGTTGTTGCCACACTTCACACATCTGGCATGTCCTCTGGAAGCCTTTCCATTGTCAATGCATGGGGTGCTCCCAGCTACATCTTCTTCACTTTCTCCTTCAGGAGGAGGAGTTCCTTGAGAAAATCCTGCTCCTGGAAGCAACACAAGACAGGTTAGGCAGGTCTTGATACATACAGAAATGGGCCAACCCAGATGATAAGCTGAGTGGACACACTTTCATGATTTCCTAATTACCTCAAAGAAGGCAATTATTCAAGCAAAACCAAGATAGTCTTCCACTCTCTCCTCAGAAGCACATGTATATGTCGAATTGCATCAATATCAGGCACTGCCTGAAGGTGTTTTGTAGCCCTATGACTCTTGTACCAAGTGGCACAATCAGATGGGAACATGAATCAAACCCTGATATGTGGAGCAACTTTAAAACCTGGTAGACATCAAGTAAATAGGACAGCATGCAAGGATAAAAAGGACTAGCATTGAATGAAAATTCTCCGGACTTGGCTGCAATTTCCAAATTCATCTCTTCAGTACATTACTATCAGTAGAAGCCTGAAGGTAGAACCCTACTTGACTCTAAGACAAGAAGTGATTATAGCCAAGTTGATGTGGATACGTTGTCCTGAAGGGCCTTCCAGGAAAGCCTCAAGGTCACCAACTTCACCATGCTGGATTGCTGTGCTCTGTTGGTGAACCATAGGAGGAGTTCCTGCACATGAAAATCATTGTATAACATGACATCAAAGTTTTCCTCGCCAATTAAAACCACTTTGACTAATCAGAGGTCATTAGCTGAATCCTTGGATGTCTGACCACACATTTTTGTGTTCTGAAAACATAACCATGAACATACAAGGCCATCTGAGCAGCCATCAAATACAGCACATTGATGAACAGATGGTCAAAACACATGCAAAGTCAACAGCAAAGGAAGCCCATAAACTACTTGAACCATAGGAGATGCAGCTGCATGGAAAGAAATGAATTTGTGACAAGAAGTTCAGTTGTTGAGTTGTTGGAAAAGTTCAGGCTCAAACCCACCAACATGAGACAATGATGGCTCCACTGGTTCCAGGGCTCCTGAATCAGGTAAAGTAACAAGAGTACCCCTGCTGGATCTTTTGGTCCCCTTGTGCTTCTCCTTTAATATACTTGGATTCGGGCTTGCAAATGACCGCACCTCTGCAATATTGGTCTAAAATTTGGTTATCAACACCCAGACAGTTCCTCATTGTACTCTCTCAAGCCATCCCGGCACATTTTTGGATCAGATACGTGATGGGTTCCCAAGATCACATCTTTTATAAAAATCCATTGATCCAAACCAACACTGCCTTGGTCATGCCTTTGAGAAATAGGAAAAATGACTCCAACTGAGATATTGTGTGTTTCTGTGTGTGATGCAGTAATTCATTTGGATGCTCCATGTCAGGTAAGGTTGAGGTATCTATCCTACTCACCTGCTCCATTCAAGAGATACTACATGGCATCTTACTCATGGTTCCCCAGAATCTGGGAGGATGGACAGGTCATCACTGTAATGATATCCCCAAAAAATGATTTGTGGAGTCAATACAAAGTCCTTTCTGCAAAAATTATCAACATCTTTAAGGGGCAAAAGGAGGGCACAGGAAAGGAGAATTACCTCCTGCATTTATTCCCCAAGTTCGCATTGGTACAACAAGAGGTGATTCACCAGCTACCTGTAGTGTTTGCTGTTTGCTCTCTGGACACACAACAGGGTTAAAGAGGTAATTAGAAGATAAAGATATATCCTGACGTTATCTTGTATGTCCCGCTGTCTCATATAGCACTGGATTCCATTTTTTTCTATCTGTGTGTCCTTGCTCTGAGTGCGCTTAACCCTTGTTCATGCCAACCCTTCTCTATTTCTAAGATAGGTACAGACCCTAGTGTATGCATGTGCAATGCCCCCTATCCACAAAATCATGCATCAGTCATCTCTAGCACAATTAGGGGTGCCACAAGCAGGATACAGAGAAAAGGAGCTACCATGAATGGGGACAATGGTGATAGTGTAAGTGGAACCAGCTGTGAAGGTGTCCATACTTAAGCCGTTGTCATCAGCTTCCATGATACTGCCATCTCCCATGACCACCACAGATGCTTTGAACACAGCAAGAACATTTGCAACCTTGATGCGATTTCTGGCAGGTCCAAAGAGATTGACCTTGAATGACTGAACTTTGTTATTTTGGTTTACAAATGTGACCTTCAACGCCATCACCCTGTTGCTTATGTTGCCCGGGAAGAATGTTAGGACTGCTCCCAGTGCAGCCCAGGAGAGACCTGCTCCAACTTGGCATGCATAAGAGTTCCCCTTCATCTAATTATACTCTGTTTGAACAGCTTGGTTTAAGACTCAAAGCTTCAAAGACATGCCCTCAAGTGGACAAAAACATAATAGCCTCAACAGATTTCAAAATTCTGAAATGCCCTCCCCAACCAACATAGGCAAATATGATCTAAGCATGAAAAGTTTATTTTCACAAAATTGCTCCAAAGAATTTGTGTACCTACATGTTTCAGCCTTGAAGCACACAAGGAAATTTGACCCCAACAGCCAGCAAATGGTTTCCCTCAGCTGAAAAGTAAGGGAATGAATGGGTTGCAGATCCAGTTCTCTTCCCTAGATTTTTCACTCACAATTTCAATCCTGGTGCATGCAATTGTTAGAGGAAGTATGACATAAGCCCAGAAGCAAGTGATTCACCCTCAGAAATCTTTTCTGTATTCCAACATCCACAGCCCACAAACCCCAAAGTATATATGCACACTACCATTGCAGCTATCTCACCTCTGAAATCCATTGCACAAATTCCCCAAACTCCTTTCATAATACCATGATGCATGTGAGCACTACAACGGCAGCTGCATTTGGGAAATGCCATGGCCCATACCTGTCTATTGGAGGGGGGGGAAAGGGGAGTACAGAAAAACCCAATCAACCACAAAATGCAAACTCTTGGGGTTCTGAGGCTTCTTCTTCTTCTTCTTGTAACTCATCTCTCTGGAAAATAAATAAATAAAGCGTAAGTCTCACTCGTTTGGGAAATGTCATGATCGACCCCTGCATATTGGAGGGAAAAAAGGGGAAATTATTATTATTATTATTATCAAATAAAAATCAACCACAAAATGCAAACTCTTGGGGTTCTAAGGCTTATTCTTCTCCTCCTCCTCCTTCTAACTCCTTTCTCTGAAAAAAATAAAATTGAGCGTACGTCTCACTCTTAGGCCCATCCCCTAATTGCCTGCTTGTACACGAACGGACTTGAAACCCTAATCTACTTGTAGGGGAAAATCTTTTCCTCTTTTATGCTTTGATTGACAAAACATACCTCTTCCAATTTCATGTGTCGAGCCCTATTTCCTCCAGTGGGGTCTAGCGAGTGCTCCAAGCTGCAACGTTAGGCAATCACGGACAGACGCATGTGCCGTGAAGCCAGAACCCTAAGCAAAACAGAGGGACCCAACACACACCCACCCCACGCCCCCGGCCCACAAACAACGCCGTGGCATCGCATCCTACTGATCTTTGGTTCGGGACCTCAATTCGGTAGCCAATTTTACTCAGCTCTGCTCCAATTGAGTGACCCTCTTTGGGGACTTCGGATGTGAAATTTCACAACCCTACAAGTTACAACTTACGAAGGGGACACTTTATTTCACTGAGATCTCAAAATTTCCAAGGACCTTTATTTTTGTGAACCTCAAAAATGTGGCTTGGTCAAAAGTATTAGGTTTGGCTCCAAATTCCTAACCATTGAATCTTGCCACTCTGATTGGCTGGTAGGTTGCAAGTTACAAACCATAGCCTTCAACCTACTAAAACCCTGCAAAACTTTATTTATAAACACCCACAGATTTGGAAAATGGACAAAGGAATATGGCAAAAAGAAAGGGAGAATTAAAAGGATGTCAATTTAGCACAAGCTAGATGTCAAAATCTTTCCATCTCAACAACCAACCGCTTATAATAAATCAGTTGTGGTGAAGGGGGGTGTGTTTGAACGAGTGAAAATCAGGAAGTAGGTAAGCTTATACATTATTGACCGACTTAAGATGGAGGATGCTTGCATCATTTGCAATGTAATTGAATTTTTTTTAACAAAATAAAGTAACCAAGATCAAAAAATAATCAAGATTCAAATGACATTGGCACAATCATGTAAGAAAACATCATTTTGTTTGTGTGGACATCCAAATATCTAAATTGCTAAAGGGAAGAATCTATCAACGAGGAGTTGATTGTGGTGGTCCTTTTTTTTAACTTGACTTACATTAAAGGCAATAAATCTTTGAGTTACACAAGATTGGGGAAATAAATCCACTCACATTGGGTTGGCAATGACAATGTCAGTTTGGTGAACACAATGTTGACTCATTGATGAGAGGAGTTGAACATGGTTGATGTAATTATTTTTGTCTTATGTGGAAATTAACATCTTATGCAATGACAATAAAAGTGTTGTGAATTGCATCATGGGTTCCCATGTGCTCGTTGCCATGGGCGTAATGTAAAATGTGGATATCCATAGGGTTGATGGGATGTGTGCACATGCACCAAAAGATACCTGTAATTCAAAGACATGGTAGTCCAAATTGCATCCGAAACATTGTGAAAATTTTGGGGAAAATTATTAAAAAGCTAAGAAAATTCGTTGAACTATATGCTAAACACCTACCCCAAGGCCAAAACATTTGAGCACAAGTGAACCAAAAATATTATATCTGAGAACATGTTGGAAAGGATATGATTACATCATAAGCTTGCAATATCACAAAATTTCAATAGAATTTGTGCAAACATCATAAAATAATATGTTTGTGCAACATCCATGGGCTTCAAAGTGTAAAAATGGCACAAAAAATATACATATTACTTCTATATAAATGATATGTCTTTTCTACTTTTGATGTTTTGATGTGAAATACATACATAGCGCATATGGCATTTCCATAAATTTTCAACATAAATATAATTCCATTTCAATGCATTAATCTAAATTAACCATTTAATTTTGGTTATATATCACCATAACACTTTTTTTTCACCAATTTGGTTAAAACATTTGTTTATTTTTGTTATTGTGGAAGTTAGATTTTTAATAAAAATTAGATTAAGTACTTAATTATCAATTAATTAGATAGGCTAGGTAGTATGTAATAAGTAGGATAGGTAGTAGGTAGGTAGGTAAGCTAAGAAAAAGGTATTTTATGTTGTGGATATGTCATAATATTTTTGTATTAATTGATTAATTAATTAGCTATGTTAAACAATTAATTTATAAAATGTAGGTTAGGTAATTCATTTATTACGTAAGCTACGTATGTAGTTGATAGTAAGTATGTAACCTACATAATATGTAATAAGTAGGATAGGCACTAATAGGTAGTAGGTAGGTAAGTTATACATTAAACAAGAGGTATTTAGTTTTGTGAATATGTCATAATGTTTTTGTATTAATTGACATTGATGTTCCAACAATATGAGTAAATGAATGACATTTTTGTTTATTTTATACAAACCTATGAAAAGCAAATTTCACACAACTATTATTGTTAAATTGTGACCCATGAAGTTTGTGATGTTACACAAAATTCGATCTGGAAATGTTCATATATAACTAATACAACTGAGGGGAAGCTTATGATGTGAGTGTCATCTACAATGGATGGAAATAAACAAGACATCACAAATTTAACATGTGACAAATTATTAATGAAAATTATGCAAAGATTGTTCATTCACAGGTTCATACATTTTACACACGAATATCATGTGTTGAAAACAAGTTTGACATATAGATGCACTATGAGAAACCATGCCCTTTGCAACTTGTCCTATGCAATTAAAAAATGTTTTTTTAAACTAATTTGCAATTCAAACTAATTCTAAATGACATTTTTTAGTTGCATAGGACAAGTTGCAAAGGACATGATTTCTCATAGTGATAATGTGTTGACAAATGAAATACGAACCTATTAATGAACAAATGTCACATAGATTTCGCATCTTCTAATAAATCTATGTCTCAAATGCGTTTTTAGTACATAATATTTGTCACGAATGTCAATGCTATGGAATTCATTCATTTCAATATTCATCCATTTACCTAATTTTTAATTTACTTTCAATTCACTCTTAATTAACTTCCAATTAAATTTTAGTCCATTTCCACTTAACTCATTGTTCATTTCCAATTGACTCATAATTCACTATAGTTAAGTTTTAGTTAAGTCCAAGTTAACTCCCAATTAATTCCCAATAAACTTCAAGTTAAATCCCAATTAATTTCAAGTTAACTTTTAGTTAATTTTTAATTAAATCCTCATTAACTTTAGTTAAATCCTAATTGTATCTTAATTAAATCTCAGTTGACTTTCAGTTAAGTTTCAATTAACTCATAGTTGACTCTTAATTAAAAAGGTTCTCAAGAAGCTTTTTTACCCAATGCACACATATAAAGCTCTTTGAAGGGTTCATTGAGCTAGGTCCCCAAAAGGGTATAAATAAAAATAAGACCCCTCATTTCCTTCAGTTTGTTCAACACTAATTTTAGGCACAATCTTACACCATAGCCTTGTCATGTTCTTTTCATGTTCATATTTACATATGTTAACATAATAAAAACTCATTTTCACATTTGTTTTGCACATCTCATGTTATTGTTTTTAATTTTTATGTTTTTGTTTTTGAATCACATAATCTTGTTTTGTTCTTCATTTAAAGTTAAAGTTAAACATTTTTTATAACCATTGTTTTTATGGATGTTCGTGTCCTCAATAGTTTGAACAAACTCCATTAGGTCTACATTTATTTTTGCGTCTATAAGTCTTTAAAAGTTAAATTTTTTTGGGAATTGAATGTGGATTACCCTTCTTTAATACCCTTTGCCCCTGATCTTAGGGTTATTGGACCAACTTAGTCATGCCAAGGTGTACACCAAGATTGATCTACATGTAAAATGCAATTTGGTGTGCATTCGAGAAAACAATGAACAGAAGAAAATGTTCAAAACCTATTATGACCTTTTTGAATATGTTGTGATGCCATTTGGCTTTACTAATGCACCTATTATTTTCCAACATCCGGTGAACAATGTCTTTCGTGAGTACTTAAATGATTTTGTGGTTTATTACATCGATAACATCCTCATTTTTTCAAAGAACATAGAGGACCGTGAGTGCCATGTATGTTTAGTTTCGGAAAAGCTTCAAGGGGTTGGACTTTACACCAAATTGGAGAAATGTGCATTCCATTAATCTAGAATGCATATCTTGAATTGCATCATCTCTAGAAATAGCATTCTCATGGCTCCACATAAGGTTCAAACCATTGTTGATTGGGCCATTCTAATTTGTGTTCAGGATGTTTAATGTTTTTTCAGATTTGCTAACTTTTACATACATTTCATTGCGCACTATTATTCAATAGTGCCCCTCTTACTTGATTGACTAAGATGGGTTAACCTTTTTCTTGGGGAATTGAAACTAAAAATGTCTTTCAATCTTTGAAGGCTTCTTTCACAATTGCCCCACTTTTCATTCATGTAGACCCTTCCAAACCTTTTGTTTTGGAAACGGACGCTTCTAACTTTGCAATAAACATCGTACTCTCACAACTTAGAGAAGATAATCTTCTTCATCCTATTAGCTTCTATTTCCATAAATTTCAAAGATTAATTACGAGATTCATGATAAAAAAACTTTTAGCTATCGTGGATACCTTTGAAGAATGGTACATTTGCTTGAAGGAACTCAACATGAAATCATTATGTATTTAGACCACAAGAATTTACAATATTTCATGACAACTCATGTTTTGAATTGGTGCCAAGTTCGATGGGCATTGTCTTCATATTGATTCCAGTTTGTCATCACATATTGCTTTGGGTGCCAACAAGGGAAACCTAATTGCTCGTACCTTGCGCTTAAGGAAGGAGATGCAACCTACAAGCAACAATGTGATGTCATTTTCAAACTTGAACATTTTCAATTTCAAGTGTTATTAGTAATTCGTGATGACACAACCTTTTTTTTCCAAATTCATCAAAATTTGAAAAAAAACCCTTTTTATTATTAACATCCAAGGCGAATTAAAAAGTTTTCATCAAGTCCAAGATTTTTCCAATGATCATGTTAAGTTCGAGTTTCAAGATGGTCTACTTTATCATGATGGTTTTTTGTATGTTCCTAATGGCCCTATGCCACTTCAAGCTTTCTAGGCTAAACATGATGCTTTGGCTAAAGGCCATTTTGGATTGAACATGACCATGGAGTTAGTGTTTCGAAATTATTGGTGGCCACAATTTTAAAAATATGTGAAGGAGTTTGTCGGATCTTATGATGTTTGTGCTCAAACAAATAATTTTCATCATTACCCTCATGGTTTTTTCCAACCATTGTTGATCCTTACATCCTTTTGGTCTTCAATTTCCTTAGTTCTTATGACTCCATCTTGGTGGTGGTGGACCGTTTAACAAAGATGGTTCATTTCATTCCATGTACCAAAACAATTACTAACAAAAGAACATTTAAATTATTCCTTGATCATTTTTTTGGTATCATGGTTTTCCTAAAGATATCATTTTTGATTGTGCGCTTTAATTTGCATCTAAATTATGGAAGTGACTTTTTGATCTTTCAAGTGTGAAAGTGAAATTATTATCAACTTGCTAACCTGTGAGGAATTCTTGCACACCTTCACCATTAAGATATGCATTCACAAAAAAAACCCGGTTGGAAGTGGAATTACTATGTAGTTGTATCTAACACATAAGGTGGTTCAAGGTAAGTAATGAAATTCACCAAGGATCTAATATGTTGTGTCTAACATCTACACATAACATCTTAATCTAACATGCATTGGATTTTTGAAAAGCTAATCTAAAAGGAGCCATGGTATAAAATCTCATAAGTTTTTTTTGTTTTATTTTTATTTTTTTATCAAGAGATAAACTTGAACTAAAAACCACTTTGCTTAGATTGAAGGAAAATTCAGACAATTCGACCCCCTCTACTTCTAACAAGTGTAGCTTCCTTACAACAACTCCGATGATGCTGACATTTTGGGAGAACCTTCTACACCTTCCAAACTAAAACTGATTTAATTTTGACACAAATCCAATGGTGGATTTGGGAGGAACAATTAATTGAACAAAAAATCCAGAGGCTTTGCTACAAATACTTGTTACACACAACTTCCTTCCATGTTTGATTCTTGCACACTCCTTTTCCGTGAACACCTCTCCACACAAAAGGACTAAACATTCTTCCTCACACTTCCTCCTCCCCTTTCTTTTTTTCCCACATACACACAATACCTTCTCCCTTGGTAAGCCTCCATGACCTTCCTTGAGTTTGTTCCCTTTGTCCAATGAAAGCTTTGCAATCCCTTGCTCCAATCAATGGCCTCCTCATCCTTCTAGAGCCCATGAGAATAGAGAATAAATTGCCATCCAATTGAGTTTAGGATGAGAATTCTTGGACCCAATGAGACACAAGGAAAATTTCATCCTTCAATCAAATAGGATGACAATCCTCATGACTAATGGGATTGGAGGATTCATCCCTTCCTTTATCTTGGATATCTTGATGAGGTCTCTTGAGCTTGATCCTTATCCTTTCCGTCCATTGACCTTCACATCCTATTTCTTCATCCAAATTATTTCAAGTAACTAACTATTAAGATAGTTTATCGGTAGTAACTAGTAACGTCCTTGAATTCTTACTTGACTAATTCAATGGTTGAACTAACATTCCTTGTACTATTTACTCTCTTGGTATCCCTTACTTATTTATTTTACCATGCACTAGTTAACTATGTAGTACATAATAAATTGGAAGTAAATTTACACCACAAAAACCCCCACATACTTCTAGATCCGCCGTCGAAATTAGGGTTTGATGAATCCCTTAGATCTAGGATGTTCGAGGTTTCATGAGGTTCCGCTGTCATTCCCACACCTTATGCCTACCCTAATTTGTTAAATAAAAAGGCCTCAACCCTTTCTAAACGCAAGTACCACATTGTTTGTACTACTTTCTTGGTTTTTTTTGTTGATGCATGTGAAAATTAGTCATGGCGGATGATGTCGCTACGCCTTCAAATCCTCCAGTTGCACTAGTAGAACAAGAAGAGCTTGAAAAACACCGAACGACGTGATTGTTTCTCAACGGTCGCGCGGAGAAAAACTGCCCAGGCGAGTGGTGCACACTCGAGTTGATCGTTCGGCATGGGATCGTCGATTGTCTCCTAACCCACATGCTTTAGCAATTTATTTATAATTCGTTCCTACTCATGGATCCGCGCCAAAAAAGTTCGAAGAGTGTCAATGCGAAGATGATGATGTCCGTCTCCATTGTCGAACGTGGGTTCCCGGTGATGGCCATTATCGTTGGCTACGAGGGCCAATCAACCCTCTTCCCATGGAGCACCGAGCCGAGTACCTCGCTCGCACCATTCATCGCATTTTAGATTTTTTGCAATTGTGATCTATCCTTTAAGTTGGTTATAAAGTTGTAATTTCACTTAAGGCTACTTAGGCGGAATTGTTAATACTTAAGTTTGATTTGATTCTATTTAAAAGTTTGATAGAAGTGAAATTAAATAAAGACGTATTAGGACTACATCCTAAAAATCTTACAAGTACATCATTAGTGCTTGAAGATTCTTTTACAAACTAACTTAACCTTGTCATGGCGAAATGCTATTGTTAATTATGGGTTTGAATTCCCTATATATCAATAAATCACATTTAATTTTACATCCCCTTACCCTTCTCTATAACATAAAAGGGATAATGTACTTTAAAAGGTTTATTAGGTGCTTAACTGATTAAGCGTTACATCAACTGGAATAAAGAAGTACTATATGCCTAGAAATATCACAAAAGCTGATTCAACTATTAATAATCACTACTTAGAAGCTTATAAACATTCAAATCATTAGTACTAAGGAAAATTACGGAATTAAAGTTTAACTAATTATTGAGCTATAATCCATGGCTCACATAACCCTAGACGAATGGGCAAATAGAACGGGTCAATCAAGTCTTGGAACAATATCTACAATGCATATTGGTCATAAATTTTTGTTATGGCAAAGTTTGCCTATAACAACATAATGCATTCATTAACCCAACAAACACCTTTCTTTGCAAATCATGGTTTGCACCCCAAGTTTTGACATTCAAGGTGTGCACAAAATCGTGAATCTAGTAGTTGAAGATCAAGCCATGCGGTTAACAAATGTTTGAATTCAATTTGCATCTAACATTGAAGAAGCGTAAAGGCGATACAAGGAGAATGTTGATGAACATTAAAATGAACAACCCAATTTTAAGGTCGAAAACAAGGTTTGGCTTTAATGATAACATATCAACAAGGCCATCAAAGAAGTTAGATCATCAAAGGTTAGATCCATTCCTTGTTATGAAACAAATCAATGTTGTGACTTTCCAACTCAAGCTTCTAGGTTCTATGAAAATCCATCCTATGTTTCATGTTTCCTTATTGGAACCTTACCACGTGTCTACCATTCTATGAACAATCCATGATCCCTTCCACCTATTGAAGTTGATGGTGAACAAGAATATGAAATGGAAAACGTTTTAAATTCAAGGATTTTTAATCGTCAACTCCAATATCTTGTTCATTGGCATGGGTATGATGTGTGACATGCCCCCAACTTTTTAATGAACCCAAATGTGGGTCCCATAGTGAAATTTAAAAAAAAAAAAAGAGTTGGAGCACATTACCTAGTTCGTAGCACTTCAAGGGTAGGAGGGTGTGTTAGAGTTCTGACTTGGGACTAATATGAACTCAAAAGCAAAAAATGAACTCAATTTGCACAACCAAGAAAAGAGGGTGGTTAATGCAAATTGAACATAAATGGTGCGATGGACTCAAAAGGGACAACTTCAAGCACAAGCTTTACATGGTCCATAACCTTTGGGAGGAAGCACTACTCCCTTACTTATAGTATATTTTGTGACTATCCACAAGAAACACATCCAAGTGGCACTTTTTTTCAAGACTCTTAATTGGGAGTCCCCAAAATTGAGATTCTTGTTGTCCCAAAACTTTGGGCGTTCATATCTTTTTCAAATCAAACCTTTTTGGAACATGCGAAGACATTATCTTATAACCTTCAAAAAGATTTTTCCAAGGTTATCACATGCCCTAATTGGAGATCATTTGACCCTTGTTCTAATGGGATTTATGGTCAGAAGTCAAATTCCTAATTTGATTTTTGCCCTTTTCTTTTGATCATAACTCATGCATAACAAGTCTAAATGAATAATGCAAAGATGCTTTAGGCATCTAGACCTTAAGACCTTTCTAATGGCATCATGCAGGCCTAATTTGGTGCTTGTTTGCCTTTCCAACCAAGGCTCCAAACATTTAGGACTCCCACACGAATGTAACTCCCAAAGTGGGAGTGCACTATGGAGTCATTATGCTCCATCCCTTACATTCTCCCCCATTTGCTTTTGGCCTCATGGGCCCTTGCACTCTACATTTACTCGTGAACCCAATGTTAAAGTTGCAACAATGTAAGTGAACACATTTGGGAACTGATTAAAAACCTATCGAATGCCATGGAGAAGGTGCATGAATTTTATTGATGATATCCAAACAAAACCAAGTTTGTTCATTGTGGAACACATCGCTAAAAGGGGAGGTGATGTCAAGAATGTTAATGCCATGGAATTCATTCATTTGAATGTTCATCCATGTACTTAACTTTTAGTTTAATTTCAATTCACTCTTAATTAACTTTCAATTAATTTTTTGTTCATTTCTAGTTGATTTTTAATTCATTTTAATTAAGTCTTTGTTAAGTTCTAGCTAAGTCCAAGTTAACTCCCAATCAACTTCGAGTTAAATCCTAATTAATTCCAAGTTAACTCAAATTAATTTTTAATTAATTTTTAGTTAAGTCTTAATTAACTATAATTAACTTTTAATTAAGTTTTGGTTAACTCATAATTTACTCTTAATTAGGAAGGTTCTCAAGAAATTTTTTTACCCAATTCACACATAAAAGCTTCCCTAGAAGTTTTTTTGAACTACGTCCCCAAAAGGGTATAAATATAAATATGGCCCTTCATTTCTTTTAGTTTGTTTAACACCAATCTTAGGCACAATCTTACACCATAACCTTATCATGTTTTTTTTCATATTCATGATTGCATATGTTAACATAATAATGATTCATTTTCACATTTGTTTTACACATCTTGTGTTCTTATTTTTAATTCATGTTTTTTGTTTTTGAATCACATAATGTTGTTTCATTCCTTGTTTAAAAGTTAGACTTAAACTTTTCCTTCAACCTTTATTCTTATGGATCTTCATGTCCTTGACAATATCAGTACGTGAAACATGTGAATTATGATTGAACAAATTTTGCACAATTTCCATTATTAAATCGTGAAATGTTAAGTTTGTGATGAAAAGAAATGGCTAACTATATAGTGTAAAGCCTTAAAGTGAATTAAGGTGAATAATGCCATCCCAAGGGATCACCTTAATGAATTCCCATGGCCAACGTGATGACCCTGACATCACTTTCACGAATATGGTGATTATGAAATAAGAAAGATTTGTGCATAAAATGCATGAATAAAGGGGATGACGTGTATGACATCCCCACATGTTGCACGAAATTTTTGAAATATGACCCCTTTGAAGATCAAATTGAAGACATTTGCAACGTGCAATTGGATAACAACCCAATTGGAGTGAAAGTCCAAGGTGCATTTGATGGCATAGATTATTTGTTCACATTCACCCTTGGTTGCAACTCCAAATTTGTGTGAGGAAAAATGTGTTGGGTTTAACACAAATTGAAAGCATAAAACGTGGTTTGTGAATTGATATAATGTTTTCCCCATGACAATGGGATGAATTCCATTTAAAAGCTTCATCATGGCTAAGAAGTGGGCTACTCCAAAGACATGTGTAATTCAACATGGAATGTGACCTTGTGCCATATGAAAATAAAGTTGAAACAATTGTGAAAATCCATTTGCAAAATCTTTAAGGTGAAAACAATCCCAAAAGTGTGCAAAAACCATCCTAAAAGGACCATTTACAAATAAATGTAACATGTGTTATAATGTTAATTTAAAGAAGCTCAACGAAAGTTCAAAGTTCTAATCTAGTTCTTAGTCTTTTAGGAAAAACGGAAAGAAACCATAAAATTCAAAATGTGAAGTGATGAAAACTAAAGTGGCGTCAAAGGACATGGGTGCAGGGGAAAATGGTGCCAAAACGTGAGTTGCTCGAAATTTTTCCTTTACACATCCAAGAACTAAACTATGAAAAAAACGTTTATGTGATGGAAAATCATGTTGGGGAGGAGGCCTAAGTTTGAACTTGTTGCTAAAACTTTGACCCATAAAAAGAATTCCTTTTGCAGCTTTTCCAAGTCACTTGTTTAAAAACATTTGAATTGGATTCATGTTTCACTATGCCCTATTGTAGTGTCATGATGGGGCAAAACAAAACACCATTGGGGTAACAAAAAAAACAAATGCCAAGTTGCCACATCACAAGGGTTCTTTGTTATTTTATCCAATGGAAAACAAAATGTCACTTGTACATCACGCCATAAAGTAATAGATATGTGGTTGTATAATCAAGGACGATGAAAACTTAAATGGAAGGACCCAAGGACATCCAATGTTGAAACTCAAGCCCAAATTCATGTAGACAAGGTGGGAACAAAATAAGGTATTGAACTAAGATGGTCATAGGCAAGCATGCTTATATTAGGCAGTCGCCTAAATTACCTAAATTAACTTGATTTAGGCACATCAGGAATGGTTAGTTTAGGTGGGGGCCAAATGAAGGCTTTATTTAGCATAAAATGATTGGTTAGCATTTATCAATGCTGGAACTGCTCTATGAACAAGAATTATTTTGCCTGCATGACTCCTTTTAATCCAAAGTTCGATAAACGCTTGCGGAACAAATCCTTCTCCCAACGTAGGATTGAAAAATCGGATTCTACAGTACTGGTAATTCCAGGAAAAAACGTTGCAATGACACCACAATATTCCATCAAATTTGGGAATCAAGCACCAAGTAAAGACCAACCATCCTTGAAACTTGAACTGTTGGAAAGCGAATCGATGTCGTCCTTCAACAATGGCTCACATCTGTGAGCATGGATCAGGGCTTTGTGCTCATCAGCGATGAGATCGATCTAAGTTGATGAGTAACAATGATCCAATCGGAAAACATGTTGCCGAATCTTTCGAATGAAGTCGGCTGCAGATAGCTCGATGAGTTCATGTGGTAGCACTAGGGGAATAGAACCGGGATCGGCCATTGCATTGTTGTTTCAATCTCAATAGGCAGAAATTTCATGAATTCAATTGCAGGCGGTGACGTAAACGAGGGCGATGTCATGCTGAAGGTCGGTCTGGTCGCTTTCATCAGCTTCATTAAGTAAGGTGTTAACCCAGGAAGCCAGACCAACCAGAAATTCTCGAACACTGGATAGAGCAACTACATAACGACCACTAATGACGTGAGTCAATGGGTCGATATTTGCAATCAATTCTGCAGTGAGTGGCCCAATCACTCCAACATCATCAATGAAGGATGCAATGAGGTTATCCAGGGCATTTCGTTGCTAAAGCACAAGAGTAGTTAATCCCTGGATAAAACAGAAAGTGACAGCTGCTCGAGTGGTGAAATGATGCATAGAAAAAAGTGCAACCCACAAAGGCGAGGTGGAGCGGAATCTGGCTGCTTTGACTCGATATGAGCGAGCAACTGTGGTCGATGGATTTTAAACCAATTGATGACCTTCTCCGTCGAAAGCCAACGATTGACGACGCGAGGGCACGTAGTTTGCATTTCCATGATCAGATTCTGCTGCCGTGCTAAATGACTTATAAATCCAGTCATGACTAAGAAGAATCGTTCTTTGATGACATTATTCATTATGTCCTCCATAACAAGATCTAGTTGATGCGCCCCACACCAAATCTAAATCAGAGAATAATCGCTATGCATTGTGGCGTCGAGGCGAGTGACGACACCAGCAACCCGCCCAGTCATATTGCGGGCCCCCGTTAGACGTCAAGCCAAGAAGACGAATTGTCCAATCAGGACAGAGCACAGTCAAAAACTTGTTCACCATCGTGGACATGATATCCCCTGTATGGCGATCAAACATCGGAAGTGTGCATCCATGCAGGTTAACAATGGAATGATAGTTGGGAATGAAAACCCGGAAACGTAAAT
>Ga0116229_10003697_pt1 | contig 25186 bp, 17 predicted proteins | sample S1TSphgellanicum_3_FD_87313 | JGI IMG/M metagenome (GOLD analysis project Ga0116229, IMG submission 87313) | Host-associated microbial communities from peat moss isolated from Minnesota, USA - S1T2_Fc - Sphagnum magellanicum MG | ecosystem: Host-associated > Plants > Peat moss > Unclassified... | reverse complement strand
TGTAAGTAAGAAACCGGGGTGGTTCTTTTATTATTATTATTATTATTAGTTTGAGAGCTGTAGTTTGGTATCCCAAGAGCTGTCATGATAACCTCCGGTTCTATTTTTCGACTTTTGATAACTGTCCAGCGCCGGGACATTGCCCCAACCCGTCACCCAGGGTATCTCAGCTGATAACTGCGACTATTGAGAAATCAAATACCCGGTTTTCTTGCATGTATCCGGTTTTCTCACTCTTTCCAATGAGCAATCAAATGACCGCCGGTTCTTTTACGAAACCCCTTGGTGGTTCCAAAGTTTGAGGTCTTTGAAACACCTGGTTCTTTGATGCGGAAGATTATTGTTTTCTCAAATACATGGAACCCGCAGTTTCTTCGATGCTGGAATCCACCCCCTTCCAAAATACCCGAAACCGTCGGTGGTGCTTTGATCCTTATTTACCCGGAAGCGAAGGTTTATTAAAATCATGGCACCGCCTCCACCCTGTACATTACCTACCTACAACTCACTGGAGATTACCTACCTACTTATCTACCTACCGACCTACCCCCAACTTGGACACTACCTACCTACCCACCAACCCCATCGAAGTTTTACTTCGATTTGTTTTGCTGTTTGCTTCTTGTTGGCTGGGGCCCTCAAGGGGAGGGGGGGGGCCTCCAGCCAATCACGAATTATCGCATCAAGCACGTGGACACCCATTTCTTTATAGTAGTAGATAGTCTGTAATGATTATAACTAATATCCTTGCCTTGGTAGGCACGGCCAACAATTTGTAGATAGGTAGATGTGCTTGCAAGCAAAAATCATGCCACCTCAAAGAGAGTGCCTTATTAAAATGAGAGACATCCACCATCCAACACAATGAAGTTCTTTTGGTGACAAGAGTTCCTTATACAAAATGAGACACACTCACCATTCAACTCAATGAAGTTCTTTGTTGGTTCTTTCATGAAAACTGTCCATTCTTTGATGTTTGTGAAGTATTTGAAAACCTATGATTCTCTTACTTCTAAAATTTCCTCAAAAAATCAAACCAACTATTCATTAATTTTTATTTTTTTTAAAGAATTGGAAACCTCAGATTACATTAAAATCGAATAACTGTACAACAGTGATAAAAACCTGCCCTAATTTCCAGAGGACGTGCGCTGAAAGATTACTTCCATTTTACCAGATCAAGGAAGAGAGGCCCTGAGTTCCTGCGCTTGACAATGAATGGTCATCTGAAAAAATACACTACGATAATTAGGGCGGCCTCAGGAGCAGGTCGAAATTCACTGAAGGGCCTGTACTCAGGTCCTTTTCCTACGTAAAGCAGCGCTGGGATTTTTTCACGGTACAGCCTGGCTGGTACCTTCAACCGCAGAAGATCGCGCTTGCTGAAAACAGGTTTCAAGGGAGCTGAAAATACAAAGGAAAAATCCAAGCAGTCCTTTACGGTAGCTTAAGGGTTTAGGGTTTTAGGGATCATATAGAATAGCAAAAAATGCAAAGAGATACAAGAGAGATGGACAGTGCGAGAGCCATGGTGTTGTAACCCTTCTGCCCCCCTAACTTCACTCTATTTCCATGCTTTTGATGGCTGCTGTGCAGTGAGCTCTTGGTAGTGTGGAGCTGCAGCAATGGTGGACAAGCGGAAGGCTGTGGTCGAAGATGATGATGATGATGAGGAGGACTTTCGCACAGGCCAGGGAGCCAAAAAACAAGCACAGGCTGCTCTCGGCTTTAGAAAGAAACTCAAATCTGATGCTGTGATTCTGGCATCTGTAAAAAAATTCTCTGAGACTGCAAAAGATGTCAGGCAAGAGACTCGCACCCTTGCAGACCTGAACCTCCCTCACGCCTGTAAAGAAGTCGTGGACCTGAACACCAGCAGTGTTGTGCTGGAGATTGAGAGAAGTATTTTGAGCATCGCGAAGTCGATTCTGGCAGGGAATGGATTCGGGTACAGCGTGCCAGCAAGGAGCAGTGCCAACCAGCTTTATGTTCCTGAGCTTGATCGCATAGTTCTCAAGGACAAAGCGTCATTTCGACAATTTGCCAACATCTCCAGTGTTCGGAAGACGGCAATCACAACGCGGATCCTTCAGCTTGTGCACCAGCTTTGCACAAAACAGATCCATGTTACAAAGCGTGACCTCTTCTACACGGATGTGAAGCTGTTCCAGGAACAGGGACAGTCAGACACTATCCTGGACGATGTGTCATGCATGCTGGGGTGCACCAGGTCAAGCTTGAATGTTGTAGCATCGGAAAAGGGAGTGGTTGTAGGTAGACTGATCTTCATCGAAGATGGAGATAGAATCGATTGCACAAAAATGGGAGTTGGAGGTAAGGCCATTCCTCCCAACATTGATAAGGTGCAAGGAATGGAGAGCGATGCACTGTTCATCCTGTTAGTTGAGAAGGATGCTGCATTCATGCGGCTTGCAGAGGACAGATTCTACAACCGATTTCCTTGTGTGATCATTACAGCCAAAGGTCAGCCTGATGTTGCCACAAGGCTGTTTTTGAAGAGAATGAAGACAGACTTGAAGCTGCCTGTGTTAGGGTTAGTTGACAGTGATCCTTATGGTCTAAAGATCCTCTCTGTTTACATGAGTGGATCAAAGAACATGTCCTACGACAGTTCCAATCTTACCACACCTGACATCAAATGGTTAGGAGTTCGTCCCAGTGATCTTGACAAGTATAAAATTCCTGAGCAATGCCGGTTGCCGATGACTGATCAGGATATCAAGACAGGGAAAGACATGCTTGAAGAGGATTTCATCAAGAAGGACAAAAACTGGTACAAGGAGTTGGAACTGATGGTCAAGACCAAGGAGAAAGCTGAGATCCAAGCCCTGAGTTCCTTTGGTTTTCAGTACCTTTCTGAAGTTTACTTGCCACTTAAACTACAAGAGAGAGACTGGATATGAAGAGCAAAGGGAATGATGTTTATCTCGACTAGCTCTACTAAAGCGCAGCTGCTGCAGGTGTTCAGCTAAGGGAGGAAAATTGTCACTGATGCAAGACGCTTTTGAGCTTGCTGCAAGGTAATTACACTATGGAACAGAAGAGATTGGACAAATGCATAGTTGTGGGGATTCCTCTCTTTTCAAAGTTTTTAGCACCACAGCCTGATTTACATTATATGGTTGGAAAATTTGAGTTGAGGGTAGGTCGCAGAGAACGGTAGATTACATGTCAGGCAGTAAACCCTAATCTGGCCTTTTTGTTTGGTGTTATGATTTCGTTTGGTGTCATGCCCCTTCTGTTTATTGTTTGTTGATTGTACTTGTTCAGTGCTCTGCAGTTTGAGATGTCTCTTCTTTTTGGTTCATTTTTAGTCTTGGATTTGCTGCATGGCCATGGAATTTTGGTTTTGGATTAGGGTTTTTGGACCTGGTGTCGGTACTTCTTCAATGCACTGCAGTTTGAATTGTCCATTTTTTGGGGTACATTTGTAGTGTTGGATCTGCTGTCTTGGACATGTTTGTGTGTATTCTGTCTTGCAGATAGCAAAATTGTGAAATGCTTGCAGGGTTGCCTGCAACATGTTGGATGCAGCAGCAAGAGTGATCAAGCCAGGGGTAACAATGGATAAGATAGATGAGGTCATACATCAGGCTACAATTTCTGCTGGGGTTTACCCTTCTCCTCTGAATTACCATTTCGTCCCAAAACCATGCTGCACATCTGTGCATGAAGTTGTCTGCCATGGCATTCCAGATGCCAGGCAATTGGAGGAGGGTGATATTGTCAATGTGGATGTGACTGTCTGCCTGGATGCCATGCTGAATTGAATGAGACATATATTTTGGCCAAGTGGATGAAGCATCAGAAACTTTGGTTTGAACTACCTACAAAGGCCTGGAGAAGGCCATTATCATTTCAAAACCTGCTGTGCGTTACCATGAAGTCAGGAAAGCCTAGTCTGCTCTTTTCATTCTTGAACCTTGAGGTTGAACTGTAACATGCTGAAGATGGCTCCAGACAAGGATATTTCTGGTCTAAAGGTGTAAACAGATCTTACCTTGTAACAAGTTGACAGGACAAGCTGCCTGAACAAATGTCAGATTGCACAGTTTAACAAAACCTGAATGTCAATATTCAACCCTGGCTGCAACTTGGTAATAGTCTACACCTTCTGTGTTTTGCTTTTGTATGGTAATGACAGGCAGTGCAGTTCTTCACTGGATGTGCTGTGTAAATTCTAATTTCTTGAAGATCTAGAGCTAACATGTGAGCCAAAAGACTGTACTGGATTCTTCAACTCCTTGGAGAGCCAAGAGTCGCTGCTGGATGACACAGTTGTGTCCCATGCCATGGAGCAAACATTAGGCAGGTTTCTCTGATAGAGTCAGTCTAAGACGTTATATTTTGTGTCATTACTGAAAGGTCAAGTAGAGAGCTAAGCAACTGATTTCAATATTTATCCTTGAGTTTTTTGCAGTATTATGGGACATTCTTCATACTGATGTAATGTACTACCAAGAGCTCTTTCATGCTGGGGAATGCTTGGTGCATGTTTTGTCTGTGCTCCTTATGTAGGTTGAAGGCCTCCTTACCATGGCACCTTGCTGTTGTAAAGTCTTCAGGGCATTGCTCAAAGAGCAGGATCCACTTGTCTTCTTTGAACTAAGTGGCCATGATTCATGATAATGGTGAGGACTTTGTTCATAGTGGTGCTTCAAACTGTAGATATAGTTTCTGCTAATGGGTCTACTTAGAAATAGACGCTTCCTTTGGCACACAGTAGTCAAGTTAGTCAAAACATGCATGCCATGTGGCACCCAAACATTGGCATGCATGTTAATCCAGTTAGTCACAGCAAAGATGCCATTTGGCAGCCATGTTAGCTAGGCATTTAGTCATGTTAGTCAACATGGACACCTATATGTCATTAGATACCTCAATCAAAACAAACACTTTAGTAAGCACTCAATCAAAACACTCAGTCAAGTTTGTGTTAAAAACAACTGGTCTGTTTTGACTTCTGTCATTTTTAACTCATGTTATTTTTTACTTGAAAATGTGATTAAAATGTAATACTTAAAATCAGCAAAAAAAACACAGATTTTTAAAAAATTTAAACCAAAAATATGACAGAAATCAATTATAAAAAGACAGATATGTAGTAATGAATCAACACACAAGTTTTTGTATAAGTAATTTTTGTTGGAGAATTTGGAATAGATTATCATACTCTTATGTACACCTATTGAGAGTTGATGAAGAAATTAGAGGAAGTCATGACAGGTAGTCCTTGTTGATGGTCCGGTACTATTAAGTATTGTCATATGGCAAATGTGAGTTTTCCATATCAAAGTGCATGCATAGCAGCTGAACACATTCTCAATACACTTAATTTGCTAATTTTTCTGATGTGGTACAGAAGGATCTTTTGTTCCTTTAGCTTTTGAATGATTCTCTTTTTCTGCATGATGGTATTGTGAATGACTAGTTTAGATTATTTTTATTTGTAATCTTGGTTGCAAAAGTGGATTAGAATAAAGTTGTCAACAATTAAAACTACCTTGAAGTTTCATCAAAAGAAAGGCTTTGAACTACTATTTATCTACTGTATCCACTTTAGGACTGTCATAAAGCATAAAATATAGTTCAACTGAAGGCTATCACTTGGGTCTTCAGCTCTGGATTTATTGATCAGCAGGCATGGTACCCAAGTAAACTGGCAAAGGAGCCCCGTAGTGTCTTCAGCAGAGGTGCCATTTCTTTGATTATTCTCTCAAGAGAGGCTACATTGCAAACAGAAGTAGAAGAGCCGGGCAACCAGCACAAATGAAAATTCTTCAAAGATTGGACTTCCAGAGGAGGTATTGCACCAGCAAATTATTGAACATCTCCGGCACAGTGCTAGACCAGGCTCATACAGATAACTGTGGGCAACATGCTGGCAATTGGAGCAAATGGGAGTCACCTCCAGCTGGAAGCTCTGCCAAAGCTTGACCATCCAATCACCTCAGCATGGTCTTATGGACTGCCCCAGAGTTGCCCTAGACTGGACAGCTTTTCTAAGGGTCTGGGACAGGTGGGAACTTGGAAGGCCCCAGCAACATCACTCTTTCTTGCCCCATGTTCACCCCATGTTTACTTTGTGGAATGGTGGAAGTGGGAGGTGGGGCAGAACTCCCCACCCAGCTCCAAATTGCGTGTTGTTGGCTTCTCTTACCTTAGGTAGGCCTTGGATTTCTGCTTAAGCTAAGTTTCCATGGCGAGAGTGAACCAGCAGCCACCAATGCACCAGTTGGTCGTTCTGTCCACTGGATGGGCTGCGTTTTTTCATTCAGTGCCAGATGGGGTTCATCACAATTCACTACTAACCATTGTACTTTTTTTATTTTTTTATTTTGTTCTTCATTGTTTTTCCCTAGACCTGACCTCACACATAGCTACCCTACCCACCTTCCTAAACTCATAAATATTGTACCAACCTTGGTACCTTACTAATTATTCCTTACTGACAGAGCTACCCTAATAATTAGTTATCCTACTGACATAATTACTATACTAACTATCCACCTTACTAACTTAGCTACCTTGTTAATTACATACCTATTAACTTAACTTCCATGTTGACCTAAACATTATAATAATAATTTATCCTACTAACCTAACTACCTTACTATTTAACAATCCTATATACACAACCACCCTATTGACATAAGTACTTCACAAACTTAACCACCTTGATAAGGTAGCTTGTTTTCTATGTACTAACTTGCCTATCTACCTAGCTACCTTGTTAGTGTAACTTTTTTCCTATCTACTAACTTGCCTACCTACATGCATTCTTACCCTAATAAACCTATTTACCTTGTTCCTTGAATTTCCTTTCTACTTATTAACTTGCCTACTAACCCAACAACCTACTTACCTACTTATGCATCCAACTTCCTACCTATCACTATGTTTATTTACTTACCTATGCTTTTTATATAACCAAATACCTAACTAATTACCTACTCACTTTTCCCACCCCCCCGATCCTACTTATCAATTTATTAAGGTTCACCCTAGTTCATGGATGATGAACATAGGTCCCCATATGTAAATATTACAAATAATTTATAGTGGAAATAATGTCATAATTGCAGTCATTTTGGTTTAGTTAATGCATATTTTACTAAATTTTGTTTACTTAATTTATTTATGGAATGGAAATTATAATATATATTTTCATGTAATTATTATAAATATGTTTTATTGAATTATGGTTTGGATTTAGGGTTGGGACACATAAATTAGTTAACAAGTTTTTCACAAATATATAGTAATTAACCTAAGCTAGGCTAAATTTGGGGGGAAATTTTTTAAGGTTTAGACATATGTGAAGTAATAGAATTTCATTTTATATTTGTTTCCAAAAAAATGAAAAAACTTGGCTTGGATATAAATCACACAAAGGTAAGAAACATATATTTTCTTTTGGTTTTTTATGAAAGTTTTATTTTTCGATCAATAAATGTTTATAATTTAAAAGCTTTAATATTTGGTTTTTAAAATTTTTTCCTATGTTCTTTTTTTAAAATTTTTTTTGCATTATATAATTTGTATATTTTCTATAGTTCTTTGGGTTTAAGGCATATATGATTAGGATTTTTTTTGTTAAGGTTTATATAGTTAGGGTTATAATAAGGCTTATGGAAAAATATCATTTGGATTTTTAGGGTTATGCCTTATGATTTAGTGTTTAGGAATTTGATTCATATATATTAAGGTTTATATTCTATACTTTGCTCATTGTATTGATTTTTGATCTTATCACTTATTTATATCTATAGCATAATTATAAATCTCCTTTGTTTTCATATGTTCCATAGTTGTTAAAGTTCAATATTTCCTAACCCACTTTTGTTTAAATGTAATACCTATATCATATTGTGATAATTCATTAACCATGAAACATAAAAATATTTTAAACATATTTGATTCCCCGCCAATACATCATGAAATTTATGTTTTCAAAATTATTTTTTCACCTTATAATATGATTTAACATATATAAGAATTGACATAATGCAAAATTGGTCACATTGATGGTATAAGGGGTTAAGGTTTAATGTAAAATTTATTACTTAATGTTAGAATTATGGTTTGGGTTTAGAATTTGGGACATTTTTTACAAATTTATAATAATTAAAATCAATTTAAGATGCATTTTGGGCAAAATTTTTAGGGCTTAAAAAAAGTGAAAGAATTCAGCTTGGAAATATTACTAAATATTAAAAGACATACCTTCTTTTGTGTTTGTCATAAATTTTATTTAATTATTCAAAAAATTAAATAGGTGTGTGGGTATTGTAAAATTATATGAATACCTAGCCCTAAATGCAATACCCATATTCAAGTTTCTTTTGATATAACCCATAGCTAATTTAAATAATTTAAAGTAAAAACCCAACCTTAAACGCAATACCCACATGTAGGGTCATTTCAAAATAATCCATAGGTCATTTAAGCAACCTTAGGTGAAGAATCGACCCTAAATGCAATACCCACACGTAGGGTCACTTCAAAATAACCAATAAATCATTTGGGTACTCAAAATATGTCTCTTTATATACCTAAATTGATTTTATGATAATTAATTATCATGAATAATTGTATGAAATAATGATTTGAATAACTTATAACATTAAAAAATCCTATTAAAATAATAAATTAAATATCAAATTATCAATTTGATTTTTATATTTAAATTTAAATTATTTGAATGGTTAAGTTTCAACCAAATAATCAATTAATTAATATTTTAAAAACTGATTGTCTAAATATGACAATTAATCATTTACATTATTTGAAATATTTTTTTAGTAATTTCTTAATTATGACATTATTTGTTGATACTTAGACTAAATTATTATGCCATATGAATCCCGTAAATATTCTAATGGAGACCTATATGTGGGTATTGCATATTTGAAATGGCCTTATGGAAGTTAAAATAGAAAGGATGTAGGTATTTCGTGTTTGGTTTCATGACAATGCCAATAGGTTAATTAGAATGTGAACATTATTTTTAAAATCTTTAAATGATATGAATCCTAATACATTAGATGTAAGTATTACACAATGTTCATTTTGAAGTTTATGAACCTTAAACAAATTAATTACAAAATGTGCATATGGGACATTTGAATTTTGATTTTTACATTTAAAACATTAAGAAGATGATTAAAAATAAGACATATATGATTATCCATATACCCATCGAACAAGTGTGACTAGAAGAAAATATTATATTGATAAAAGATGTACAAAAATGGGTGGATCAAAAAAATTTAAAGAACCCAAATGAAAAAAAAAATCTTTATAATAAAGCAAAAGACCAAAATTCAAAAAGTGGGTAGTCCAAAAAATGAAGGGGTTGAAAAAACCTAACTAATTATATGAATTAGAAACCCTAAACCATATCATTATTTACAATGTTGTGTTTAGTTCAATAAATAGTTACCACATTTACAACCCTTGTTGCATGACGCTAATATCGTCATTAGGGTATTCAATAATTAAACACCATGGGTCTACACTATTGGAGGGGTATTGTTCATGTTCAAAACTACATAATACACCTACATTACCCTTTATATGTTATCCCAAAAATACATTGGGTCCATCACATATTTTTCCAAATTTGGAGGGATAATGCATAGTTCTACCAACATGGGCTAAATTATTTTGGTCTACACTACCAAAGGGGTATTGCTCATACATAGGAATATTCAATGCACATGCATTACCCTTTTCAGGGTATCTTAGAAATCATTTGGGCTCCATAACATATCTTTTGAAACTTGCAAGGGTATTGCATAGCCATACCAAAATTTAAAAAGAAAGTAGTACTTCCATCATATTGCGATAATATCTTAAACCATGAAACAAAAAAATATTTTTAAAAATATTTATTCCATGTTCAATATAACATGCCTTACATATCGATTCAAGTAAATGAAAGTATTGCAAAGTTCTTCACATTGATGGTTAAAGGTCACTTGAACAAAGTTATGGAGTTAAATGCAATACCTTCATCATCATGGGATATTTGCATTCACCATGAAACATAAGAATATTTTTTAAATCCTTGATTCCCCGCCAATATATCATGAAATTCATGTTTTCAAAATTATTTATTCACCTTACAATATGATTTAACATACATAAAAATGAACATAATGGAAAATTGGTCACATTGATGATACAAGGGTGTAAAATTTAATGGAAAATTTATTAATTCATGTTAAAGTTCAACGATGTACATATTTATGTTTTTCCTTTTTAAAGTTCTAAACTCATTTCAAAAAAATAAAATATAAAGTCTCTAATTTAATAATATTTAAATTCATTTTTTAATTAAAAAATTAAAACAAATGATTTTCTGCTTCTTATAATGGTTTCTCCAATATATCAATCTGATGTATGATTCAAAAATAAATTTAAAACTTTTTTGACATATAATAAATAATTTATAGCCTAAAATAATTATATAGTAGGTCAGTAATATTTTATATTTTATAAAGATATAACACGTGTCCTTATGTAAATTTTATTTTTTATGATGTATAATATTGGCTTAAATGTTGATCTAAATATATTCTTATTTATAACATATTGAGTAATACATTATACATGATTAATGATATTATGGAATTATATTGTTGATTCATTTTAGTATATATAATTTTTTTCATGTTTATTTAAAATAGGATAAGAATTTATTTATATATATAATTTAAATTACATATATAAACCCATGGTTATGTATAATGCAAATTTTTGTAAATGTATTTTTATTGAAAATTAAAAATTCGAAAATATAAGTTATTAACATTGTATATTTTAGTAATGCATGTAATTGAATATTATTTCTATATAAATTGAAATATTTTAATTGAAGTTTGAAATATAAATTACTAACATTATGTAAATTTAGTCCTTGTAAATTTATTGTATGTAAATTTTAATTTACAATGCACTAAATGATGATATACTTAGTTTAATCATGTGTGAAATATATAATCATTATATATTTTTTCATTTCTAAATATATAATGTTTGCATAATTATTTTAACTTGGTAGAATTTTTAATTAAACACTTGATGGAGGAGGAAGGTGAGGCAAAAAAAAGTCTTTGACCCTTTGACCCTTGTGTAGACTCTCGGCCCTAATGTGGATGGATGGTGCATTAAGGTGGTGCTCTAGAATTATGAGTTGTTTTTTCTCTCAAAGTTGTTATACATTACTTTCCTTGCAAATCTTGAACATCTAATCTTGTTTCTTGGGTCAATTTTCAAATGAATTAGTCCACCATGAGGATGGAGGACGTTGTTACAAAGATGCAAGAAATCCTTGTTTCTAATCACTCCACCATGAAGGAAAGGATGTTCTTGGATCCTTGCAATCTTTTTGCAAGAATATGGACATAAGTTTGGAAAAAACATTCACCTCATGTTACCAAGTGGTGGACCATTGCCAGTTCATCTAAAGGTTTTAGAAAAAGCAACTTGTTCTAAAGTTTTTTTTTAACAAGGTTGGCAAGATGTCATTCATGTTGCTAGATTGGAGAAAGGTGACCATATCATCATCTCCCTAAAGGCACATTCAAAATTTCACATGTATGTCTTTGATGGAACTGGAGGAATCAAGAAGAAAAACAAGGCTTGGAGCCAAAAACACAAAAAACTAGATGCAACTTTAGAGAAGAAAACAATACCATTCTTAGCCTTTGATCGACCTCATGTTCAACAAGTAGGAATAAAAAGTTGCAATGTTGATGAAGTCAATAGTAGGACCTTTGGGTTCAAAAAAATGACGAAAAATTGTTTTAGTTCATGTTTTATGTTTCCAACTTTCGTCAAATACTTGGCTCCTTATAGTATATATTGTTTTACAAGGAACTTGTCATATTTGGTGAACAATATTTGGACATGTTAACGATGACAAACCAAAACCATGAATGAAAGAACATATTAAACAATTGGGTTTACAAATGTCAAACATGTTTGAACTTACATGGGGAGTTTCAAAACAGTCAAGAAGATGATTGTTACTCACCTTAATGCTGACAAGCATGTTGCCTGATTTGCAGGAGATTCCACGTTGTTTCATGTAGCAACATGGAAATTTTCTTCAAAAAGGTGTAAATATGACATGTCCAAATTGTAAATAATGGCTAGTAAAGTTGGGAGGTGTGCCCATTTTTAGAATTCCAAGTGCTACTTTATAATTGGATGGACTGCATTTGCAATTGATGATGAACTCAAGGTTGACAATAAGCCCCTCTTCACAATCACCTCACCATCTAATATCATTGTGAAAGTTTTTGGGACGGCAGAAGCAGTGTGGAGTGCTAATGACAAGGTTGATAAAAATAATTCTGAGAATGACACTAAGGAGGAAGAAATTGTAGATGATGAAGACTACAAGGAGAACGATGAAGATGACGAGGATGATGATGATGACAACAAGGTGGTCAGGTTGGCAAGTAAGAATGAATAACATTTTTATCAAGAAGATTCCATGGTGTTGATTAGTTCTGACAAAGTCAAAGATGATGAGGAATTACCCAAGAGCTAAACCCCATGGTTGCATCAACACATCAACTGAAAAAATATTTTTAAATTTGATGGTTGCAACCAAATATGTGAATTACAATATAAGTGCCATTCAAACCTAGCTTAACAAGTTATGAAGTTAAATCAAAATGTCTTATGTTGTGAATGTCATCAATGTTTTGTTGTAGATACAATAAAAATTACAACATTAGGATGTTTGTTGAGGAGTTGGTAACAATGAACAAGGTTTTTTATTTCACCAAATAATGGATGTCACATGAATCTAATAACCATACTTAGTTTCATGAAGACATATGGAGCTAGTGAAAAGTCTTTATTTATGTTTTCCCACCTGTAACAAATTGGTGGCAAACTAATATCAATCTTGAAGAATAACTTTTGTTCCAATTTCCTTGATGAAAAATAGTGAAGTCAGATTAACCTTTTAAACAGTGTCTTTAAGCTTGTTACCATGAGTATTACAGATTGATTATCAACATTGTAGCACATAGAAGGACCCAAAATACTATCTTTAGATGAAAAATTTCCAGAAGTGGAATTTGCATGGAATTCTTCAAACTTGGCACATGATGCAAATACTTTATAATCTATGCAATTGTAATTGAAAAGGTGAAGTGCTACTTGTATTTGGTCACCAAAAAATGGACAAAGAGAGAAATCTCTAGCTTGGCCAAGTTCATGCCCAAGCACAACTAGGGCCTAGCACCAAATGCTACAAAAGAGAAAGACTTTACAAAAAAAATTGAAATCAATGTAAAATCAAGAGATGTAGCCACCTAATCTAAAGCTGACCCTAAAACTTAAACTCGACGCATCTACTTCACATATGTTGACACATTTTTTGCAGGTAGATAAAGAAGTTGGGCAATCTAAACATATATTGATAAAAACTGGGAATGTTAGAAAAGCCAACCATCTAGAGAAAGGTTTTTTCTTTCTTATGACCCACAATGTTTTCTTTAAGCTTCAACACCACTCACCTCAAACCGAGAGGGTTGAAATTCCAATGGGTTTTCGAAAAAGGTTGGATCATGATGTCTAGGATACAAATCCATAAACACCTTTCACCCCCTTTTCACCCTGAATCCTATCAATGAATTCCAACAACTTCATGACATGTTATATACATAGGACCATACTTACCAATCCATGTCAAAATGAAGGCAAGTTTTGGAAACAAAAAGACAAAGCACAAATCAAAAGATAGAAGTAAAATGCACCATGGATGTCTATCTTGTTGTTGGCTTCTTTTGGGAACCACTACATGAAACTCGATAGCCTTAAGGTTTCACTTAATAATTGCATTCTAGACAACCCATTCCAAATTCACACAACTTACTTTCCATTTTTACAAATGTTTTTCCAAATTTAGACATGCAAAAGAGTCTCTATCTAAAAGAGTTTCAAAAGGTCAACATGTTACAACCAATATGAAAAATGTCAAGGTGCTTTTTGAACACTGTTGATGTCTAGCCTTCTTCCTCAAAAGATTCATCTCTACGTCCTAGTTGCAAACAAGAATGGAATTGCAAAAAAATATCTTCTATGAAAAAACATCTTGCTTGAATGACGAACTAAGAAGGGTCTTGCTTGGGACTCTAAGTTTTGCTATGGCTATGCAATACGCTTTCAAGTTTCAAAGTGAATGCAAATATCCCAAGATGATGCAAGTATTACATTTAAACTACATAACTTTGTTGAAGGAACCTTCTAACATCATTGTGAATAACTTTGCAATACCCTCATTTTCTTGAATCAATATGTTTGGCATCATATAATGAACATGGAAGAAGTATTTTTAAAAACATTTTTTTGTTTCATGGTTTACGATATTATCGTAAAATGATGTGGGTAATGCTTGCCTTCTAGGTTTTGCTAGGGCTATGCAATACCCTTCCAAATTCCACAAAATGTGTTATGGAGCCCAACCCTGCCCCCACCCGATTTTATTTATTTTTCCTTTTGAAACTTTTCCCACCCACCCACCTACCCATTTATACATTTAAATTAAAAGGAGACTCTTCCCCATCTACCTAATCATTTATAAATTTAAATGTGTCATTTTCATCCCCACCCACCCTCCCATCCCCCATCTAGTTTTCTACTTACCAACTATTTTATTTTTATTTTACGTAGGCACCTACCAAACCCCACCTACATGGCTACACCTACCTACTTGGTTGGCACTCCAATAGACCTGTCAACAGTGAAAAACGGTTAAGAAGGAATAAAATAAAGGTATTGCATGGAACTTGTTCTTGTTCATTCAAACAAATAAATAAGGGGATGATTAAAGTTGTCTTCCCCCTATGTAAGGGTATTACAATTAGATATTGGTTGTAAACATGCAATTTTTATGTGTTTTTAGGGTTTTGCAAAATCTTTTGAAAATCTAGAGTATGTGAAACCCTTCAATTAAGGTACTACAAATTTTACGCTAGGAGTGTTTTTCACAATGGGGGGTATTGCAAAGCCAACACAATTAGTACATGTTGTACACATGGGGGGGTTAGATCAAACAATAGGGCCTAGATAAAATAATTTGATTTGCTTGTTTTAATGAGTACTTAAACAATGTGGATTAGATTTAACAATTGTTTATATTAACACCAGGGTTTTAGAATTTTGGGTTATGGAGACAACAAATATTTATGACTTTTTGCACCTTTTAAGCCTAATTAAAATTAGACCTTATATGGATTTTTGCGGGGGATTTGACATTTGCACATATATGCCACAATACATTTTTATTTTTATTTTTTTCCTCTCAAAGAAAGTGGAGAAAGGCTTGTAAGCAAAGACCAAAGTAAGAGGTAAGAAACACATTTTGGATTTCATTCATTTGTTTTTTTCATTTAGTTTTTTCAAATTAGGGTTTAATTAGTGATTTTTTTGTTCTTGCTTTTATTTAAGGTATTTTGTTCCCCCTTGCATATGAATGGTCATGGAAGTATCAATTGCATGTGGGTATTGCACATCTAGATTGAAAGCCTTACATATATTCAATTGATTGTTTCTAGGAGGATAGGGATTTGTTGTTTTTGAATAAGTCTAAATAGCCATAAGATAGTCACATGATTTTTTTTCCCATTTGGAAAAACTATTGCTTGTTTATGGGTTATGGTCAAGTTCATTTGTAAGGTTTAAAGGTTTTGTTGCTTAGGGTGTAATGGCTTTTGTCGCAACCCCACTTTGGCCAAGTGTGGGGGTGAAGCCCAACACTTGGAAAAGTTGGAGATTTGGAGTCCTCCGGGATTCCCGAATGTTTAGAGCTCGACAGCAAGGCCCAAAACACCTCTCATTGATGTGTTCTTGGTGTCATTGGAAAGGTCTTGAAACGTAAATATAGAAAATGGCCTTGCATTGGCCTTTTGGACATCTACAGCCCAAGTTATGGGCAAAAGAAGGGCCGGGAGTCAAACTGGCAGTTTGACTCCCGACCACTAAAAGTCGGGAATCGATCTCTTCCCGACATCCGAATTGAAAGTGCGACATGGCGTTGGAAAGATCTTGACGAGGGCTACAACTTTGGTTTAGCCCTCATTGTGATCAAACTCCACAGTTGGGAGTTATGGCCATTCAAAGTTCTGGGAGTCCAGCGCGGACAGTTTCGGGACTCCATTTCGGGAGTCCCAACAAAATGTGCCATTTGGATGTAGCCTCGGCGACAAGCTGCAGAGAATACTATAGGGAGTAAGGTGCTGGCTTACTCCCGAGTCCGGGCCGTGGTGAGTCTTGTGTGTCCAAGTGCCCGTGGCAAGTCCCAACACCCAAGGGTGTCCCGAATGCTAAACTAACCTCTTCTGGTTGGTTTTTAGATGTAGATTCACACGAGCTAAACTAGTCCCTCTTCCTAGTCTAATCCCTAGGCTCCCAACTCAACCCTCTACCCCTTTTTTTAGAGTTGGAAGTCGGGAGCGCGCCATTAAATCACAATTTCCGCAACTTGACTTTGTGAAACCCTCAAGTGGGTTTCGCCCCGTGACTTAGGAGTGCATCAGCTTTGTTGATTAGGGTTATTACAATTTGTAAACTTGTGAGGGTATTCCATGGGTTTTCACAAGTTGGGGACTCCTATTATAAGGTTATTCCTTCAATGATTCAAAGCATGGGGTGAACTCCATTGTCCTAATCCAGTGAATTCGAAAACCTAGCAAAGTCACATTTCTCCAATGTGGATTTAGTGTGGAAAGATGTGTTTAAACATGGAGGCCAAAACAAGGTGAAAATTGACACTCCATACATCCCCCATGCTCATGTCTTTGAGTTTGTGCGGGGTGAATGAAGGGATATGCAAATTGTGGTTGAATGGAACATCTCCAAGAATTTGTCCCCTCAATAAGATGTAAAAAAATTGACAATACAAAATCATCTTGGACATACTTAGTATGGTTTCAAAACCTATAAGCCCTTTTTCCATTGGTCATTTTTGCAAGTTCTAGGGTTAATTGTTTTTGTGTCTTTTGATTTGATCGAATGGAAATTTTGTTTTGTAGGTATGAATTTGGTTATGGGCTAAAAGACCACCCCAAGGACCTCAACCACATGAGGTTAATCAAACACGGTTATTTGGCCCACTTTTCCATCGAGAGGTTTTACACATGGCTAGATGTGGTGGAAATCATTTTTTACCATTAGATTCATGTTCAAGCCCATGGAGATCTTGCTCACGATGCATGTGACCCAAGGTCCACTTCACGAATGCTGGCATATGCTACACATGTATCTCACAAGTTGAAAGAATTTATATGGACCCAATTAAAATTAGGGTACATCGTGAAATAAATGTATGACAAGCATGAAGAAATTTGGTGGGCACGGGCAAATGAAGGTGAGTAAATGACTTAAGATGATTTCCTACGACCAAGATATCACCTACTTGGACCAAAAGCACAAGAGGGGCACTTGGCACTTGCACACAAACCTAGCGCATTCCATTCGATCATGGGTTTGTGTTCATCCTGATGATGTTTTTTATTTCCAGGATGTAGGTGAGGTGAATGGGATTCATGTCCCTTTCACTATAGGGATCTAAACACCTATGCAACTTTAGTCCATGCTCCAATTCGGTCACAATGGGCTTATTTCTATGGATGCCACATTTGGCACCAACGATGTGAAATACCACTCATTCACATTGATGGTGTTTGATTTCATTACACAAAGGTGCTAGTTGCTTGGGTTATCACAAGTTGGTAAACATGTGAAAACTTGGTGGAGTGGTTAAATGCCCTATTGGCAAAGCTTCTTTCACATATGCCAAATTGGAAACCATCACGTTTCATTATGGATGATGCCCCACAAGAACTCCGAACATTGTAGTAGGTTGTACATTGATTTTTGTTTTTGGATACATTGTCTCAAAACAATACCTAAGATTTTTTACTTAAGATTTCATAACATATTTATTTTCATGGTGAGAGCCACGGTAAACACACCAATGTTGGGTGTACCATGGCAGGATTGTGTGGGGTTAAGATCTTGTCTTAATTTTTCTTTACACATGGCATGTGTTGAAAGCATGGCATTTGTGCTCCATGGAAAAAATCAAAGATTCAAAGATCAGGCATGCAATACTTGATCACCTCCACATGGTGATGTTCATGTCCATCGACCTAGATGAGACCATTGATGATTTCAAGACACATGGAGGGAGATGGTGGTGGAAAGTTTTGATAATTTACAAACTGGTGTTGTTTGGACAAGATATTTTTGGGCTTATTATTGCCAATTTGGTAAGTAAAGGGTTCCTTTCCAAGTATGGCATTATTAAAAATATGCCATGGATGCACGTTCACTTTTCACACAGATTTGAATCACATCATCAGTTGAAAGTATGTTGTGCATGTCCATGCAAAGCTTTGGATGGTTCGACTTTGTCAAGTCCCACGCTTGAATCAAGATACAAAAGCTCACATAGAATATTTGTCATGGGGCTTTAAAATGTTGGTTATTTCTTGAGACCAAGGGTTTGAAATGGTGTCACATCAACTAGTTAGTGTGGAGGCTAACCACAAATGTAGCACGACATTATATGCACCAAGTCAAGATGAAAAGACAAAGGTTCATAAAAAACAAGGTCATGGCACAACTTGTGGTGGCTAATGTTGACAAAGCTAATCGAGTTTCACACACCAATGTGATTTCACCTACCTTTGAGGGGGATGATGGTGATGATGTTTGGCAAGTGCGAAGCCAACACCATGCTAATGTTATTTACAAGATCTATGCCCCTGTCACTGAGTATGCAAGTTGCACTTGTGAACGGGCATTACGAAGCAACTTTTGTAAACATCAAATTATTATTCTATTGATGTGTACCAACCTTACAACGAAGAATATCATCGAATATTGCAGCATCTATTATGGAACTATTCATGGCAGTTTGAAATGCATGTTTGCTAATTCGACATACTTACAATTGGATGATGGTGTGTTTGACGATGAAGATTACAACCAAGATCCGATCGATGAGGTTGGCATTGTTGACATTAGAAGGTTTACAACCATGGATGAGGATAATTGTTTTGATAATGTTGATGTGTTAGAAGGTTCATTTGCACCCATGGATCAAGGCCTAATTCACTTGCATGAAACAATGGCCGATATCATCGTGGAATGCACCATGGGTGTAAACATAGAATTGTGCGACCATATAACATCACTTCTTTGAGGAGTTGGATCAATCATTCACCACCTTTATTTGGCTCCAATTAGCGAATCCATGCACTCGGGAATGGTATTTTGTTGGGTGGATGATGGTTTCAGGAACTTAATCAATTGGATGAAGGATTGGCATGAAACAATGATGGAGCACTTTGATACCCATAAAAAAAAAACTAGGGAATAAAAAAAGGTTTGTCATTTGTACCCATATTTGAACTTAATATGTGTGTGGTTCAATTTTCATTTATATTTAACCTTTTGCACCTTTCACCAAATCAAAGTGAATTATGCATAATTTGCATTGGAGAAGAAACTCCAACACATGCATTAAAGTAATATCCAAATGATTTGGTAAGCAATATGTGTCAATGAATAATTGTTAATCACAACTAGATGTGATTAATAATGAAATCTAAAACTTCGAGTAATGCACAAAATAGTGAAAATTTCTTACTTGTATAGATCTAGTTCAACTTAAGTACCCAACATTGTGTAATCCAAAATGTCCAATATCCCTTTTTGAGTATCCAAGAAATGGTTTGGCGCCAACCAACTATGGTTAAACACTATGAAGGTTATTGAAATACTTGTTCCATGTTTATTCTATGTAAATTGAAATTTAGGGAATAACATATCAAATAATGGCATTAATGATCACTAATTGTCATACTTCAATTTGTATTCCTTTTTGTATTACAATAGATTAATTTTTTTCTCATCTTTTATTAAACCTAAAACACATATGAAGTTGATTTGAATAAATGAATGGTTGTTTATGATTCAAAAAATATAAATGGTGCATAATCTATCAATGGAACTGGAATCTTTAAAAGAAATCTTTTGTTTCATGGTTTACTATATTATTACAAAATGATATGGGTATTGCTTTCTTTCTACGTTTTGCTAGGGCCATGTAATACCTTTCTAAATTCCAAAAGATATGTTATGGAGCCCAAAGGTTTTATGGGATGCTTGAAGAGGGGTAGTGCATGTGAATAAAATATTTTTGGGCAAAAGCAATATCCTTCCGACAGCTCAAACCAAAATAATTAAGCCCATGGTGTTTATAGATTACCCCAAATAGGGTATTACTTCCTTTGTAGGTTTAGGTAATACCTTTCTAGGTTCCAAAAGATATTTGATGAAGACCAAAAGATTTTTGATATTCCTAAAGAAAGGGATTGCACACCCATTGAGTAATTTTGGGCACAAGCACTACCCTTCCAATAGCCTAGATTAAAATAATTTAATCCATGTTATTTATAAAATATCCTTATGAGGGTATTATGTTCCTTCTAGGTTTTTTTAAGGCTATGCAATATGCCTTTATGATTATTCAAATATGTTATGGAGTCCAAAGGATTTCAAATATACCCTAATAGGGGTATTGCATGTGCATTGAATAATTATAAGCATAAGTTATACACCTCCAATAACCTAGTATAAATAATACACCTCCAATCATTTCTAAATCATGGTATTGTGTAAAGAGGCTAGTCTCCTTACGTCACACTGTTTTATTTGATGCGGGCTTTGAATCCCACTCCATCCAAATGTTGGCTTAAGAACCTAAGGTGTGTACTACAAATCAATTTATAGCCTATCCCATTCTAATGTAGCTTGCCTCCTAGCCTTTACAATGGCCTTCTATTCATTATGACGAAACCGGGCCAAAGGGTTGTTCAAGACCCACACATTCATTGTTGTGTGATCTTGGACCTTTGGGCCCTACTTTTGAATAGATGGATGTTTGGGCTTGCCTGATTCCATGGTCACATTATTGCGTGCCCGCAAATGTCGTACAAAATTGTATTTGGCTATATACAATGCATCACACCCATTAACCTTACAAACAAATTTGGGCCCATCCTTTGCTTAATGGACACCCTCTATGGCAACTGGAGGAAGGACAACCACATTTGAAACAAAAAAAACAAATACAATAAACCTAATGTGAGAATTAACAATCTGGATGAAGGTTAATTCTACATGATGAAGGTATTACAATTATAAATAAAATATTAAACACACCATGAAAGTATTGCAAAAATGGATAAATAGGCAAAAACCCAAGATGAAGGTATTGCAAAAATGGATAGATAGAAAAAGACTCAAAATGAGGGTATTATTAATGACGCACTCCCAAGTCCCTAGTTAGCCCCAAATTGGGGCTAAGTTACTCAAGTTGCGAAATTGTGGGGGACTCAGGGCACGTTCTCAGCTCTCATCATTAAAAAGGGTAGAAGGGGTGTGTTGGAGCTTCGAGATGGGACTAGGAAGAAGTGACAAACTATTCACTTACTCAAACATGCATCAAACCAACCAACAAGTTGGTTAGTTCACATTTTAGAGCACTTTTGGTGCTAAGACAAGCCACGGGCAACCTTGGACTCACTTGACTCACCATGGCTCGAACTCGAAGGAAACCACCACCTTCCCCCATATAGTATTATCTGTGACTCTCCGCTGCGCTTGCATCTGAATGGCACTTTTTCTCGGGACTCCCAAAGTGGAGTCCCAAAACTATCCCGGTTTGGACTCTCAGGACTTTGGGCGTTCATAACGTCTTGCTCCAACCTCCAATTGGGATGAGGTCTAAAGCAAACTTGTAGCTCTCCTTAAGAGCTTTCCAACGGTGTGTCACACTTCACTTGCACACACCGGGATCAGGTCAATTCTTGACTTTTAATGGTCGGGAGTCAAATTGTTAATTTGGCTCCTGACCCTTCTTTAAACCATAACTTGTGCTACAGATGTCCAAATGGCTCATGCAAGGTCATTTTGAGCATCTACACTTTAAGACTTTTCCAACGGTATAAAAATCATCTCAATGCAAGGTGTTTTGACCCCTGCAATCGAGTTCTAAATTTTCGGGAATCCCGGAGGAATCCCAAGTCCCATTTTCGGGAGTGTGAGTGGCGACCTCACACTTCCCTCAAAGTGGGGTTGCGACAGTTAAAACCCAATTTTGAAATTTACATATAATGAAGCTAACTTTAAAAAATAATATCACCTATAAAGCTTTAAGGTATTGCTTAGAGATTTAAACCAAAAATAAATGCCCCACTCACTTTTTCACATGGAGAAAGAAGGTGGGGCAAAAGTTTGAAAACTAGAATTAATAAAAGTATTGTAAACACAAATTTGCCAAAAAAAACCCACCCATCTTTTCAAATAGAAAGGATGGGTGGGAAATAGATTATAAGTTCAGATAAAAATGTGCCCTACATCAATTTCAACATGTCCTATAACATGTTCATTTTTTTTGGCTTTGAAGCAAAAGTTACACTTTCTTGCTCCACTATCATCTTAATAATTTTTTGCAAATCAATTTCAATTATAGCAAGATCTCTTATAGATGACGCGCTCCCAAGTCTTTAGTCAGACCTAAGACGGGCCTAAGTAACTCAAACAACGGAATCGGGAGGAATTTGGGGCACGCTCCCAGCTCTCAACACTAGAAGGGGTAAAGGGGCGTGTTGAAGCTCCGGGATGGGACTAGGAAGAGTGACAAGCTATTCACTTACTCGAACCTGCATCAAACCAACCAACAAGTTGGTTAGTTCACTTTCTGGAGCATCCTTTGTGCTAGGACAAGCCATGGGCAACTCTAAAGTCACTTGACTCACCACGGCCTGGACTTGGGGGAAGCCACCACCTTCCCCCATATAATATACTCTGTGCCTCTCCGCGGCACCCACATCTGAATGGCTTTTTGTCCCAGGACTCCCAAGGAAGAATCTCGAAATTATCCTGGTTTGGACTCCCGGGAATTTGAACGATCATAACTTCTTGCTCAGACCTCCTATTGAGATGAGGTCTAAAGTAAACTTGTAACTCTCCTTGAGAACTTTCCAACGGTGTGACACACTCCACCTGCACGCACCGAAGTCGGGTCGATTCCCGACTTTTCATGGTCGAGAGTCAAATTGGTAATTTGACTCTCGACCTTTCTTTTTGCCATAACTTGTGTGCTGTGATGTCCAAATGGCCCATGTGAGGCCATTTTCGACATCTACAATTCAATAGCTTTTCAATGATATAAAGAACACCCCAATGCGAGGTGTTTTGACCCCTGCAATTGAACTTTGAAGTTTTGGGAGTCTCGGAGGACTCCCAAGTCCCAATTTCGGGAGTGTGAATTTCATCCTCACACTTCCCTCAAAGTAGGGTTGCGATAGTAGAGGTTTCCCCAACCTCAACACTTGCTTGCATTTGCTTTTCATTAATGTTACATAGAGCTAATGCACCATCTTCAACACTCACTTGCATGTGCTTTTGCATCCTCCAAACCTCCTTCACTCATGACACCTCTCATGCCATCTACCAATTTAGTTGAAGCTTGCTCCTCTTTTCTAATAGTCCTTGTTTTTTTTTCGAGTTTGCATTTACCACAAAATAAAATAAGAACCACCATTAGTTGGTTCATTTCAAACATTCTTATTAGTCCCACAAAACAAAACAAAAAAAACACCCACACCAATTACTACTCCTACCAAGCATCATTTTTAGCAGGCAACCACTAAAGAAAAAAGGATTTCACCTTTCTACAAGTACCAACAAAGACAAACACAAGCTAGGAAAGAAATTAAAATAGAAGGATGATTAAAGTCATGGTGTTTCTATAGTTAGCAATAGAGAAAAAGAAAAACCCATGGCCACTTTCTAGTGATGGAAAAAAAACCATGACGATTTGAATCATGCTGGTGGTGAATATGTAAGTAACCATAAAGGAAAAAAAAACGTGGCCATGGCCCTTGTAGCCTTGGAAACAAGAACCATGATGATAACGAGCTCACCTTCGTCGTCGTTGTCATTTTGCAAACACATGCAATGAGGATGTTCACATTCACGCTCTTCATCGTCATGGAGGTGGGATCTGAAATAGTAGACAAAATGAATACCATCACAACAACAAACCAAAGCTTGTCATTGTCGTGGTTCTACAAGCACAAATGATACAAAAACAAATACGATGATGATGAAAAAATCATGAATGACACCATTATCATCATGGTGTCAGAAGCTCACACAAAGAGAAGAAAACATGATGATAAGGAGTCAAGCTCCTCATAGTCATGAAGCTTGGATTTGCAACTCTAAAAGCACAACGACGAGCTCAATTTGTCATCGTCATGGACCTAGGCTCTACAATGCTAGAAAACAAAACCATGACAATGACAAACTTTGGTTCCTTGTCATCATGGTGTCGAAAGCTTATGCGAAAAAAAGAAAACACAATGATGAGGAGCCGAGCTCCTCATTGTCGTGGAGTTTGGATTTGCAACTTTAAAAGCATGATGATGAGCCCAACTTGTTGTTGTCATGGACGTGGGCTCTATAGTGTTGGAAAACAAAACCATGATGATGATGAACTTCGATTTGTCATCATCATGGTGCGAAAAGCTCAAGTGAAAAGAAGAAAACATGACAACAAGGAGGAGTTCAGATATGTAATTCTAGAAGCATGACAACGAACCCAACTTGTTGTCGTCATGGACCTGGGCTCTACAACATTGTAAAACAAAATGACAATGAGGAGCTTTGGTTTGTGGTTGTTGTAACTTCAGAAGCTCACATGAAGAGAAGGGTTTGAAGCACATATTGAAAAAAAAGATAGAAGGGAGGTGAGCTTACCTTGTAGCTTTTCTTCATGCTCCCTAAAGCTTGTCGCAAATGAAGCTCCTCCCACATGGGCACTCCAAGCCCCTCTTCTTTCTCTTCACTCCTCTCGAGACTCAAAGTTCTAAACCCTAAACCTAGTCCCATTGAATTTCAAGCGCTAGTGATGGAGGAGAGTGCGAGCGAGCATAAGCACAAAAGAGTGATGATCAGAATGGGGGAGGTAGGAGGAAGGGTGGTAGGTAGGTTGGAGGGGTAGGTAGGAGTTCCAAAAAAAAAAATGGTGTCAAGGGTGGTGGGGGAAAAAAAAATC
>Ga0116229_10003696_pt1 | contig 25186 bp, 26 predicted proteins | sample S1TSphgellanicum_3_FD_87313 | JGI IMG/M metagenome (GOLD analysis project Ga0116229, IMG submission 87313) | Host-associated microbial communities from peat moss isolated from Minnesota, USA - S1T2_Fc - Sphagnum magellanicum MG | ecosystem: Host-associated > Plants > Peat moss > Unclassified... | reverse complement strand
GCCCGATGCCGCTGCCATCGAGCCGCTCCTGATGGTGAAACCAGGGTCCGACGGTCAGAAAAACCTTGCTGTTGTCGGTATCCTTCGGCTTCAGCGCCTTATAGACGTGCAGCGCGCCGTAAATATCCTCCTGGTCGAACAGGCTATCCACCAGCATCACCGGCACCTTGAGCGGCTGTTGCGCCAGGATGCGGTCCATCGCCTGGTCCTGCCAGAACTGATCATAGGCGGGATGGGCGAACAATTTTTGCACGAACCCGAGCTTTTCTGCGCCGTGCAGCTCGGCCATGTTGGCAACGTTGCCCGCCGCCATCCAGGTTTCGTAATCGTCGTAATGATCGCTGTACCAGGTCAGGCTGGCGGCGCGATTGGCCTCCTGCTCATAGGCATAAACGATGCTGTCCTGCCGAAAGGCGCCATTGTGAAACCAGTCGTCGCCCATCCAGCCATCGACCATGGGGTTGATCGGCACCGACGCCCGCAGCGCCGGGTGCGGATTGACCAGCCCCATCAGCGAGGTGAAGCCGTCGTAGGAAATGCCCAGCATGCCAACGCGCCCGTTGCTTTCGGGCACGTTCTTCACCAGCCAGTCGATCGTATCGTAGGTGTCGGTGGCATGGTCCACCTTGGTGGGGTTCTGCGGACCCACCAGCGGCCGCGTCATGACGTAATCGCCCTCGGAACGATGCTTTCCCCGTACATCCTGTAGCACGCGGATATAGGCGCCACTGGTCACAAGCTCGTCGGCTACGTCGCTTTCGCCAATCACGGCGGCGAGATGGGCGCTGTTGCGATCCTCGATACGATCCTCGGCGCCATAGGGCGTGCGGGTCAGCAGCATGGGGGCGTGCGATGCGGCCTTGGGGATCAGAATGAGCGTATAGAGTTTTACGCCGTCGCGCATGGGGATCATGGCGGTGCGGCGGATATAGTCGAAATTCGCCTCGGACGGCTTGAAATCGGCCGGCGTTTCCGTCGGCAAGGTTTTGGTCTGGGCCGTGGCCCCACAAGCGCTCGCGAGCAGAACAGCGGCAGATAATGCCGGAACGATAAAACGCATGTTTCCTCCAATGGTCCGCCGGCGCCGCGTGCGAGGCCTTACACGGAAATTTCGAACGTAGCCTCGATCTCGACCGCCGCATCGAGCGGCAGGCTCGGCACACCCACCGCGGCCCGGGCATGGCGGCCCGCATCGCCAAACACCGCGACGGCGAGATCCGAAGCGCCGTTGATGACGGCCGGGTGCTGTGTGAAACTGGGCGCGCAGGCGACAAAGCCGCCCAGGCGCACCAGCCGGATCACGCGATCGAGGTCGCCCCCCAGGGCCGTGCTGGTGTGCGCCAGTATGTTCAGAAAGCACTGCCGCGCCGCCGCCACGCCATCCTCCAGCGCCACCGACCCGCCAAGCTTTCCCGCCACCGCCAACAGGCCGTCTCGCATCGGAAGCTGGCCGGAAATAATCAGCAGCTGCCCCGCAATGGCGAACGGCACGTAATTGGCCACCGGCGGCTGCGCGACGGGCAAGGAAATGCCAAGCTCACTCAACCTCGCCGCAACGCGTCCCGCCATGCCCCGCCCTCCTGCGCATGCGCTGCTTGCACCGGGTTTACCGCGATTTCAAGCGGGCAGGGCGAAGGAAGGAAGTATTTCTTTTTTGAAAAAAAGAAACAAAAAACTTTTGTTTTGTTGGCCGACACAGGCGGAACGAGAATGCACCTTGAACAGAGGAAAAGTTTTTTGGTTCTTTTTTTCAAAAAAGAACTGCTTCCTTGAACTTCTACTGACCTTTCCCCCAGTCCTCAAGGACCAGCACGCGCTCCAGAATAACCCCCAGCGTCGCCCGCCAGGTAAACGCCTGCGCCCGTTCGCGGCATGCCGCGCCGAGCGCGGGTCCGCGGCGCGCCAGCAGTGCGCCGATCGCGCGGTGGAAGTCGGCGGCGTCGAGCGGGTCGAAATATTCGCATACGTCGCCGCCGACTTCGGGGATGGCGCTGCTCCAGCTTGCGACACAGGGCGTGCCGACCGACAGGCTTTCGATGACCGGCAGGCCGAACCCTTCGTAAATCGAGGGGTAGAGGGTGGCCTCGGCATGGCGCAGCAGCGCGTATTTGCTGGGTTCGTCGATGAAGCCGGGAAACAGGATGCGTCCGCTGGCAACGTACGGCTCCAGCGCGCGGGGCAGGGCGTGCTGTTCCTCCAGCCAGCCCATCTTGCCGGCGAAAACAAAGCGGTGCGTTTCGAGGTGGCCGGGGTATTGCTCCAGCAGTTCGAACACTTTGGTGATGTTCTTGCGCGGCTCGCGGGTGCCCAGGATGAGGAAGTAGGGCTCGGCGCCCAACGGTCCGCCCAGGTTGCCGGCGGCGGCTTCATACCAGCCGGGCCAGGCGACCCCGTTCGGGGCCGCAACGACGCGGGCCGGATCGGTGCCGAGATAGGCGAGCAGGTCGCCGCGCGTGGCTTCCGAAACGGTCACGGTGAGATCGTTGCTGGCCAGGTCCGCCAGCATCGCCTCCGTGTGGTGCACCACGTTGCCGCGAATATGCATCAGCGGCAAAGTCAGCGTGGAGAGATCGTGGAACACGTTTATTTCAGTATCGAAGGCGCCGCGCAGAGGTTTTACCGAGGGAAAAAACCCGATCGTGTGCCCTGTCTCGCCGAACACCGGCAGCTTGCCGGCGTGCGCATAGCCCTGATCGATGTCCCGGTCAAGGAACAAACCGGTGTTGCGGCGCAGCGCATCGGCCACCGCGTGGGGATCGATAATATCATAGCCGTTGAAGAACCGCAGGTGCTGCGGCAACGTGTCGAGCATGGCGCGGGCGAGGCCCGCGGCGACGACGGGAATACCGGTCCAGTTGGCCTCGCGTAACGGTGATAGATCAAAATAAATGGTCGTGCCCGCGTGCCGGAACGCGGCAGTGGCGCGGTTGAACAGGGCCTGGCGCGCCAGGCGGTCCGGACGCGATGTGTGGTCACGCGCCATGGCGGCTGGGGCGTGTCCGTAAACGGGGCGGCACGTCCCGAGCCGCCGCTGGGACCGCCAGCGATCGGGTCAGCGGCAGAAGCTGCCGCAGAGCGCGCAGGGATGGCAAATGCGTACGGAATGACAGCAGACCGAAACGGGTTTCCGCGTTCACGGTCAGCGCCTCATCCGCCGCAATGCAGACAATGCCGGGCGACGCGGGCGCATCGTCCGCCGCGAGCAGCAGCGGCGAAAAGCCGCAGGCCGCGAGGCGCCGCGCGGTCCAGTCATGCTCTGGGTCGTTGCCATCCACCCAGGCCACGCGTGCCAGGCGGCGCAGCGCCGGCAGCGCGTCCAGCCGCGCCAGCCGGCCGAGGAAAACACGCGGCAGATGGTCGGACCCGTTCGGCAGTTCTTCGCGCAGGCGGCGGATCAGGCGGCGGATCAAACCCGTCTGTCCGGGATAGTTGAACGGCATAATCAGCAGGCGAACCGCCGGCTGCCCAGGGTTTTGCAAGTGCAACGTGCGCTCGACCAGAGCTGGCACAACGCTGCCAGGATGGTCCAAATTCCATGGCAGCAGCACGAACGGCGCCCGGTCGCGCGCGGCGGCGGCGATGGCGGCGCGCAGATCGGGCGATATGGCGCGCACCGGCCCCACCGAAAAGGCATGCGACCGGAATTCTGCCAACGAAACAATCTCCAGCCCGGCAGCACTTTCGGGACCGCCATCAGGGATGGTGTCGAGGTAGGCGAGATCGGCGCCGACCATGGTAGACGGCAACTCGGAAACCGGCAAGGATTTGCCGCCGAACGACGCCGGGCGCGCGGTGAGCGTTGCGCAGGCGAACACGCGGCGCATGAGGGCCGGCACCGTGAGGCCGTCGGCGAACGGGTGGTTGCTGGCCGAAATGGCCGGGACGGCGTGGTTTTCCGCCAGCACGAGACCGTTGCGCGCCTCCTTCATAATTCGGGCCGAACGGGTGCCGCCGAACCGCAGGTGAACCAGGCGCGCCGCATTGGGGGCCACGCCACACATTTGGCGGACGCGGGCGACGCTTTGCGGGTTGCCGAATATCTCCGGCAGCGGCGCGAAATAGGCGCGCGCGGCAATCGCAGGCGCGCTGGCGGCGAAGGCTGCCAGTTGCGCTTCACCGCCGAGCAGACATTGCGGGAGCGTGAGTTGAGAAATCGGCAACAAGGCCGCATGGTGCCGGCGCAGCGGCCCGGGGCAGCTCAGAACAAAGGCGGGCGCGTCGCTCCAGGGGCGAAGCAAAATGGCGTGTTCCAAATGAGGTTGGCCGGCAAGGGTGGCGGTTCGGATGATTGAAGGCGGCCTGGAGGAATTGCAACCGTCGGGCGTGTTCGTCGGCTGGTTGCGCGACACCGCGGCGCGCGAGCCGGTGGTTCTGCACATACGCAGCCGGGGCCAGACGGTGGCGGCGACGGCGGCGCGCGCGTTTCGGCCCGACCTGCTGGCGGCGGGCCACGGCCATGGGCATTATGGATTTGCCGCGCGGTCGCGAGCCGCGCTGCCGCCGGGCGCGGCCGATTTCGAGCTGTTCCTGCCGCCGGGCGACGAGGTCATCCACGTGTTATTGACGGTGCCGTGCCTTGAACCGCCGCGTGCCGCCTCGGTGGGCGATCTTGTCCGCGGCGAGACCACCTGGACCGTGGCGGATCTGATGCAGGCGCCGGCCTGTTTGGGCCTGGCGGCGCAACATGCGGCGATGGGGACCGCGCGGTTTGTGGATGTGACCTATCGGTTCGTGTTGCGGCGCTGGCCGGCGCCGGCGGAAGCGCAGGTTTTTACCGTCGCGCTGGACGAGGAACGCCTCTCGCCGGACGGGTTCCTGCTGGAGTTGCTGGGTGGTCGCGAACGGGCGGATCTTGGTGATGCGTTGGCCTCGCCTTGGGATCCCTCGTTCCCCTACACGCTCGGCGGTGAGATGCTCCCCAAGCCGGCGCGGCGGGGTGGGGCGGCCGCAAGACGGCAAAGGGTGCGGGCGTGAATGACAGCATAACCCCGTGGGAGGCGGGCGACGCGGCGGCCCGGTTGATCGCGGATTTGATGCCGATCGCGGTCGCCGTGTCGGGGCCTGGGGCGGACAAGATGGTGGCCGCGCTGGCGGCGGCCGGGGCGGAAGCAGAGGTTTTTAGCGGCGGCGGGGAGGCGGCTTTCGACCTCACGGTGCTGCTGGCGCCGGCAGGCGAGCCTGGCGTGGCGCTCGGCGCCACGGTGGCGGCACTGGCCGGCGCCAGCGACCGGCTGCTGTTCGTCCCGGTTTCGCAAGGCCAGGCGGAGGCGCCGGATCTGGGCCTCTGGTTCGAGCTGTTTGCCGAGCAGGGTTTTCAGCCCGTGGTGGATTATGACGCGGGTTTTCTCGGTGCCGGCGCGTTTCTGGTGGACCGGAACGCGACCGCGGCGGACTCCGATCTGGCCGACTTTGCGGCGCGGGTGTCGCTGGGCGGGGCGCCCGAGGAGAGTGCCGCGCCGGTTGCGGCGCCGCTGACGCACGCGCAAGCCGATGAGCGCAGTGCGTTGCGGGAAGCCGTTGCATCGCGGGAGGCGGAGCTGGCGGCGAGCCGTGCCGAGTCGGCCGCGTGGCGTGCCAGGGCCGCGACGGCGTCGGCGGAGGCTGATCGGCTGAAGTTCGAAATGGGTGCGTGGGACGGGCTCGGGCGATGGGTTTGGGCGGCATGCGCCGATCCTGGCCGCGATACGCTGGCGGCGTTGCGGGCGGCAGCGGGGGGCCGGCTGGGGCGGCGGAGCTGGTTCGCGCGGTCGGGAGACCCGACGAAGGCGGAGCGGCGGCTGCTGGAGGATGCCGCGCTGATCCGCAAGTCGCGTCATTTCGATGCCGCGTGGTATATTGCATCGCATCCCGACCTCGCCGAACGCGGGGAGGATCCGGTGTGGCACTACGTGTTGCGCGGTGCCGCGGCCGGCGCCGAGCCGGGACCCTATTTCGACAGCGCACCATGGCGCGACCGGTATCCCAACCGCAACCCCTTGGCCGAGGCCGTGCGGCAAGGTGAAGGTTAGTTCCTAGCTTCCGGTGTGTCCGCCCGATGCCCCATTCGGTCATCGCGCCATGATCGCAGGCACCTAGTGGGGTTGCCGACTTCAGGCCTATTCATTGTCGCTACGCAAAGGGTTGTCACGTGACAACCCTTTCCGGTTCTGTATTGATTGCCCAGGGCGGGCGGCCGGATGGAAGGTGGCGTTGGCGGTAGCTGCGGGCGACGTGGGGTGCGGCGGCCTGCATGAGGCGCCCGGTTGCGGACCAAGCATTAAGACCAGCGTAGCACGTTGCTGCTGGGTGGGTAAATAGTCCTGGTGGCGCCTTTTGACGAAGCGACGATTCTGCCCCAGGCTGCGGCCTGGAGTTGCCAGCATGACCAGTCCGCTTACGTTTGCCGCCGGGGATTTGACCGTCTACCGGATTGTGGAAATCACCGGCGCGACGATGGGCATCCGGCAGATGCTGCCGGGGCTGACGGACGAGGTGCTGGCGGAGCACCGGGAGTGGCTGGCGCCGGAGGCGCTGAGCGAGGACGACCGGGCGATCATGGTGTTTCAAAGCTACGTCGTGCGCACGCCGCACCATAACGTTATGATCGATTCCTGCGTGGGCAACGACAAGACCTTGCCGCAGATGCCGGATTGGCAAAACCGGCAGGGGCAGGAGTACGAACTTGCGCTCGGCGAAGCGGGGCTGCGGTACGAGGATATCGATTACGTGTTCTGCACGCATTTGCACGCGGATCATGTCGGGTGGAACACGCGCCTGGTGGACGGCAAATGGGCGCCGACGTTTCCGAAGGCGCGGTATGTGTTCTCGGCCGATGAGGTGCGGCACTGGGAAGCGGCCTATGCGCAGGCGGGTGTGCCGGTGTTCGCGGAATCCGTGCTGCCGGTGCTGGAGGCGGGGCGGGCCGATCTCGTTTCGGATGACGCGGTGATCGGCGACCATGTGCGGCTGCTGCCGACACCCGGGCATACGCCGCACCACGTGGCGGTTCTATTGGGCAAGGGACGGGACGAGGCGGCATTCGCAGGGGATTTGCTGCACTCGCCGTTGCAATGGCGGTATCCGGACCTGGCCTGCGCGATTGACGGGGATGGCGCAGCGGCGGCGTCGCGAAGCCGGCGCGGGTTTTTGGAGCGGTTCGCGGAGACCGGCACGGTATGTTGTTTTGCGCACACGCCGTCGCCGAGCGCCGGGCTGGTGCGTCGGCTGGGGCCTGGGTTTACGTGCGTGGGGGTTTGAGGGCACGGAAACGGCCGCGCAGCACAGGTGAAGCCTATCACACGAAAAGTCTTTTGGTTGTTTTCTTCAGAAAGGAACTGCTTTCTTCCTGTTTCTTCCTGGCAACTTCGACCGCGGCGCAACCATGGATTGTGGAGCGCGTTGGCGTTCGCGTGGAGTGCGGGTCCGGTAGCCCGCTGCCACGCCTTGATTGACAGTGAGGACCAACGATGACCGCGCAAGAGCTGACCGACTGGGCGCTGGCGAACGGGTGGCAGATGATTGGCGGGCAGCCATGTCTGACCAAGCCGCGATCGCCCACCGAGGCAATCGTTCGCCTGGTTCTGAAGGCGACCGTGGTCAATCTGGAGGTCAAGAAGCCGGCCGGGAAGTGGGAGAAATTCTCCGGTGTCGCGTATGGCAAGGTGACCGCCGACCCGGAGACCGGGTTGCCGCTGGGGCTGGGGATGGAGAACGTACCGGGATTTGCGATGTTGATGCGGGATAACAAGGATCGGCAGGTGTTCGCTGCAATGAAATAGCCGGGGGATGGACCCCCGGCTGTCCGATTACGGCTTGCCGGATCAGGCCGCCTTGCGATGCGACGATTCGGCGAACATGCTGATGAGCTCATGATTGAACGCATCGAGGTCGGCCGGCTTGCGCGATGTCACCAAGGTGCCATCGCGCACCACCTGCTCGTCCACCCAGGTCGCGCCGGCGTTCACCAGGTCGGTGCGCAGCGACGGCCAGGATGTCATTTTGCGGCCGCGGGCGGCGTCGGCTTCGGCCACCATCCAGGGACCGTGGCAAATGGCGCCGACCGGCTTGCCGGCGGCGAAGAACGACCGGACGAAGTCGACGGCCGGCTTGCTGACGCGGAGGTAATCCGGGTTCGCCACCCCGCCCGGCAGCACCAGCGCGTCGAACTGGTCTTGTGTTACGCTGTCGAGGGCTGCATCGACGTCGATTTTTTCGCCTTTCTCGCTATGGTTCATGCCTTGGATTTTGCCGCTCCTGAGCGATACCACCGTCACCTTCGCGCCTGCTGCTTTCAAGGCTTGCTGCGGCGATGTCAGCTCCACCTGCTCGACACCGTCGGTCGCCAGGATGGCAATGCGCCGCCCGTCCAGTTTCGTGTCACTGCCTGCCATGCCAAGACTCCTTTGCGGTTGCAGTCTTGGCCTGAACGGAGGCTGCAAGCTGAGGGTTGCTGGCGTATGCGTCACAAAGGCGCGAGAGGCGGGCTCGACAATGTCATCATCGGCAGGAGTATTGCGTGTCACTTCCATCAACGATGCAGCAGATCGGGCTCGATGCCCCAGGCGCGCCGGAGGTGCTGCGTCTTGAACCGGCGATGGTACCGGCGGCGGGCGCCGGCGAGGTATTGATCCGCGTTCAAGCCGCCGGCGTGAACCGGCCGGATGTGTTGCAACGACTTGGCCGCTACCCGGTGCCGCCTGGCGCCAGCCCTGTCATTGGCCTGGAGGTGGCGGGCGTGGTCGCGGCAATTGGCGAGGGTGTTGCGGCCTGGCAGGTGGGCGACCGGGTTTGCGCGTTGGCCAACGGCGGTGGATACGCAGAATATTGCGTGGCGCCGGCGTCGCAATGTTTGCCGTGGCCGGATGGATATGACGCGGTGCAGGCGGCGGCGCTGCCGGAGACGTTTTTCACGGTGTGGGCGAATCTGTTCGGGCATGGTCACCTGCAAGCCGGCGAAACGGTGCTGATCCATGGCGGTACGAGCGGCATTGGCACCACCGCCATTGCGCTCGCGCTGGCATTCGGGGCGTATCCGATCGTCACCGCGGGCTCCGCCGAAAAATGTGCGGCGTGCGAAGAATTGGGCGCGCGGGCAATCAATTACCGGGCGGAGGATTTCGTTGCGGCGGTGCGGGCACTGACGGACGGGCAGGGGTTGGACGTGGTGCTCGACATGGTGGCGGGGTCGTATCTTTCTCGCAACATTGCCTGCTTGCGGCAGGATGGGCGGCTGGTCGTGATTGCGGTTCAGGGGGGTACGCGGGACGAGAAATTCGATATTCTGCCGGTGATGCGGCACCGGCTGGTTGTTACCGGCAGCACGATGCGTCCACGCAGCGTTGCTGAAAAAGGAGCGATTGCAGCGGAGTTGCGTGAAAAAGTGTGGCCCAAGCTGAATGCGGGGCAGTGCGCGCCGATTATTCATGCGACATTTCCGCTCGCTGACGCCGCGGCGGCGCACGCGCTGATGGAGAGCGGCGCGCACATCGGCAAGATCGTGCTGATTGTTGAGTGACCGGGCGCCCTTGTTGCTGAATGTCATCGAGGTGGGGCAGGGGCCTGCGGTGGCGCTTCTGCATGGTCTGTTCGGGCGGGCACAGAATCTCGGCGGCGTGGCGCGGCGCCTGGCCGGGTCGCACCGGGTATTTTCGTTGGATTTACGCAATCACGGCGCCAGTCCGCATGCCGCCGGCATGGATTATGATTTGCTGGCGGCCGATGTGCTGCACACGCTGGCGGCGCGGGACGCGTTGCCGGTTTCGTTGCTGGGTCATTCGATGGGCGGCAAGACGGCGATGCACGCCGCGTTGGCCGCACCCGGTCAGGTGACCCGGTTGCTGGTGGGCGATATCGCGCCGGTGCCTTATGGGCACAACAACAGTGCGATCGCCGGGGCGTTGTTGAGGGTGCGGCTTGCGGCTGGGATGACCCGCGCGGACGCCGGAGCACAGCTTGCGGACGCCATTCCGGATGCGAACATACGGGCGTTTCTGCTGCAGAATTTTCTACCGGGTGCGTCGCCCGGGTGGCGCATCGGCATAACGGAGATTGCCGAAGCCATTTCGGATATCGAGGGATTTTCGGCGCCGTTTGGGGCGGTTTATGGGGGGCCTAGTCTTTTTGTGCGAGGTGAGGGGTCGGACTATGTTTTGCCTGCGCATCGGGCGGCGATCGAGGCGCTGTTTTCAGATGCGCGTGTGGTAACGGTTCGGCGGGCGGGGCATTGGCTGCATGCGGATCAGCCTGAGATTTTTGGGGATATTGCGGTTGCGTTCATGGCGGGTCGGATGTGAAGAGACGTTTTTTGCCACAGATGAACACCGATAAGCGGGGATATGAAGGGATGAGGCGGGACCCGCTAGACCCTTCTGGCTATCCCTTCTTATCCCTGCTTATCGGTGGCTATCTGCGGTAGGACTTCTTCTTTCCGGTATTTAGGGGAACAAACATGATGATGGGACATCGTTGGACCGCGTTGGTTACGCTACTGGCGTTGCTGGTGTATTTCTGGATGAGCCTGCAAGTGGGACAGGCGCGGGGCAAATGCGGTATCAACCCGCCCGCCATGACGGGGGACCCGCAGCTTGAGCGCGCGGTGCGGGTTCATTACAATACACTGGAGTGGCTGCCGATCTTTCTGGCGAGTCTGTGGCTGTTCGCGATATATTGGAACGAACTGGTTGCGGCCGGCTTGGGCATTATGTGGATCATCGGGCGGCTTGCGTATTCGGTCGGCTACATGGCCGATCCGGCGAAGCGGAGTACGGGTTTCCTGATCCAGTTGCTGGCCTGCGCGATTCTGCTGTTCGGGGCGCTTGGCAAGATTGCCTATGGGTTGGCGACGGGCGTTTAAGGAAGTCGTTCTTTTTAGAAGAAAAGAACAAAAAAATTTTGCTGCTTGTGTTGCGCGCCGTTTGTTACCGGATGCAAACACAAAAATAAAAGTGCTTTGTCTGTTTTTTTCAAAAAAGAAATACTTCCTTCCTTTTCGTCCCCGCTCTTACAACCCAAACGGGTAGAGCTGAAATCCAATGCGGGCCCTGGTTGAACCGCTCATGCACCAGCCGCCTTAGACAATTTGCATCATCCATCGGGATTCGTTTCGTCCCAAGGTGGGTGTGTCGCGATTTAACCCGCATGTGGCGAACGTGATTTCAGGGACGCATTCAGGAGAACCGCGCATGTCGATCATGAGCGACGTGGCCGCGCCGCGCGTGGCGGAGAGTGGCATGGCAGACAAATTGTTCGTGTCAGTTATCATTCCGCATTACAATGACCTGGCTTCACTGCGTGTGTGTCTGGCCGGACTGCGCCGGCAGACCTGGCCGATCGAGCAGATGGAAATCATCGTTGCGGATAATAACTCGGCTTGCGGGCTGGACGCGGTGGCGGCGGTCGCCGAGGGTTGCCGCGTGGTTCATGCGCCGATCCAGGGGGCGGGGCCTGCGCGCAATGCCGGCGTGAGGGTGGCTCGGGGCGACATACTGGCCTTTATCGACAGCGACTGCGACCCGCGGCCGGATTGGATCGAGCACGGTGTTCGCGGGTTGCAACGTTACGATTTCGCCGGGGGGCATGTGGTGACGGCGGCGCGCGACCCGGCGCGGCCGACGCCGGTCGAGGCTTGGGAGATGGTGTTCGGGTTCAATTTCGAACGCCATATTCTGACGGAGGGCTATACCGGCAGCGGCAACATGTGGGTCTGGCGGCGGGTTTTTGACGCCGTAGGTGGTTTTCGGACCGGGGTGTCGGAGGACATGGAGTGGTCGTTCCGCGCCACCGAAGCGGGTTATCGGCTTGGTTACGAGCGCGGCGCGATCGTCAGTCATTTCGGGCGCGCCACCTGGCCGGATCTGCTGCACCGTTGGCGCCGCGTTCTGACGGAACATTACGCCTTGACGCGGGAGAAGCCGGCCTGGCTGGTGCGCTGGCTGGCGTGGACCGCCGGCATGCCGTTCTCCATTGCGCCGCACGTCGTGCGGGTATTTCGGTCCGATCGGCTGCCTGATTGGCAATCGAGGTTCGCCGCGGTCTCCGTGCTGGTCGCGCATCGGATTTGGCGTACGGTTTTCATGGTGCGGCTGCTGCTGGAAGATGGGAGCGCCGCGCGATGAGCGACGCCGCATTGCAGCTGAACGAGGCGGTGAACTCAGCGGGGTTCGCCGGGCTTTCGTTCGCCGATATGGACATGGCACAGGCGGTGGCCGCGATGCAATTTGCGTCGCGGCGCCAGACCTGGAGCTACGTGGTGACGCCGAATGCCGCGAATTTGGCGCGGCTGAACGCGGCGGATGGGTCGTTGCTGCGCCTGTATCGGAACGCGCATTTATGTTTCCTCGACAGCCGGGTTGTTTTTCTGGCCGCCCGGCTGCTGGGGCGCCACCCTCCCCGCGTTATTCCGGGTGCCGATCTGGTCGAGCAATTGTTCCGGCACGCCATTACATCCGAGACGCCGATATGCCTGGTGGGCGGAGGCGACTTGGTGCCGGCGCGCATGCGGGAGCTTTTTAATGTGGGTGTGATTCATCACATCAACCCACGCATGGGATTTTGGCGTGACGAGGCGGAGATTGCGCGGACCGTCGCCTTCATCGTGGCGAGCCAGGCGGATTATACGTTCCTGGTGGTTGGCTCGCCGGGGCAGGAGATCGTGGCGGCGCAGGTGACGCAGGTGGGCGGCGCACGTGGGGTCGCGATTTGCGCGGGTGCCTCGATCGACTTCCTCACCGGCGCGCAGCGGCGGGCGCCTCGCCTGTTGCGTAGCCTGGCGCTGGAATGGGCGTATCGATTCTGCAAGGAGCCGCGGCGGCTGGCGTATCGATATCTGGTGGAGAGCCCGCAGGGCGTTCTGTTCGCGTTGCGAAGGGCTTAGGCGGGCGGCGTGGGAACAGGTAGACTCAACGATTACGCGGATTAACACGATCAAAAAGGAAGGCGATTAGCAGGCGCCACATTGATGGCATGCCGCGGGATCGAGCAAGCGTTTGGGTTTATTACCGTAATAATCTTTAGTCTGCCGTGCATCTGGCCGGCAAAAAAACAATCTGACCACGAAGACTCGAAGCACACGAAGGTAGGCATTAATGTCGGCCTCACAGCCCGGCCGTGGATGCCCAAGCGCATTAAACTCCTGGCTTTGCGATGGCAGATGGCGCTCCGCTGGCCCGCCATACGTAACAAAAGTTTTTTGGTTCTTTTTTTCAAAAAAGAACGGCTTCCTTCCTTAACCTGTCGCCAGGCGCTGCAAAATCCCCGCGTAAGGCCGTTCCAGCCGCGTTTCATCGAGCGCAGAATTATCGTTCCATGTGGCAATCACCGTGTGGCGCGTTCCGTCGTGGGCGACGAGGGAGGTGGATAGATTCAGCACGCCCGCGTCGCTGCCACCTTTGAAGGCGATGCGTTGCCAGTCGGCGCGGCTGGCGAGGCCGGGGTTGCGGTCGAAGGCGGGGAGGTGGGCGACTTGTTCGAGCAGGGATTGCAGTTCGAGGGCGGAGAGGAACCATTCCACGTCCAGAGTGGGGGTGGCCGTAAGCGCCTGTGGCGCGGGGAGGGTTTGGGTGTCGATGGCGGCGAGCAAGGTTTGGCGCGTGGTTGGATCGGCGGCGGCCCATTTTGCGCGCAGGGCGGCGTTTGCATCGGCTTTTAGAATGAAGAGCTCGCGGGTGGTGAGGAAGGGCGTGTTGCGGGGCGAGATGGCCTGGATGGCGGCGCGGCCGGCGGTGGCGATCAGCGTGTCGGCGGCGGTGTTGTCGCTGATGGAAATCATCAGGCTGGCGAGGTGCTCGATGGTCATTTCGGTCCCGGGGGCGGCGTTCTGCAGGATCCCGGAGGGGAGCGAGCGCCAGGAAGGATCGAGGCGCAGTGTGTGGTTCCACGCCAGGCGGCGTGCGTCGCAGGCGTCGGACACCGCTTTGAGGACCGCGAGTTTGAAGGCCGAGCCGACCGCCAGCGGCGTTTCGGCGTTGACGCTGGCGAGCGGGCGGCCGTTGGTGGTGACGAGAAGGGCGGGTTTGCCCGGCAGCGATGCGATGGCGTGGATGTGGTCCTGTAACGTCCCGGGGATCGGTCGGTCGAGGTTGGCTGCGTCCTTTGGCCGGATCAGCAGGCCGGCGATTTTGCCGTTGGTGTCGAGCACGAGCTTTGCGCTGACATCGCCGTGGTCGAGATGAACGATGTAGTCGCGTCCGCTGCCTGAGGCGCTTTTGAAGTTGCCATATTGCTGCTTGACGGTGGCGAGGACGGTGTTCACCTGGTCGATCGGAATATGCGCCAGGAAGGACGGCGCGAACCAGTCGGCGCTGGCGGAGGGGGCCTGGAACAGGCGGGTCAGCACATCGATGCCGCTCGGCGTTTCCGCGGCGGCGGCCGTGCTGGCGGCGGCGAGAATAAGGCCGGCGACGCGGCGCCGGGATAGTTTCAATTCATGCGGCATTTTGCCACCTGTGGTCGAAGCAGCGGAAGCGTTCAGGTTACGCAATCAGGCGAGGTGATTCAAGGGTGATGTTTTCACAACGCACTACCGTTTTCACGACGCACCACAGTCAACCGGGGAAGGTTGGTGGGTTGCGAACGGCAACCCACCCCACGGCGTCGTTCTTCTCAGGCGCCGGCAGGCTCAGCATAATCAAATGTTTCCTGGTTCTTTTCCTCAGAAAAAAACTGCCGCCATGCTTTCAGCGCGCATCCACAGGCACGTAATTACGTTGCACATGCCCGGTATAAACCTGCCGCGGGCGGCCGATGCGTTGGGAGGGATCCTCCATCATTTCCTTCCACTGGCTGATCCAGCCGACGGTGCGCGCCACCGCGAACAGGACGGTGAACATGCTGGTGGGGATGCCCATCGCCTGCAGAATGATGCCGGAGTAGAAATCGACGTTGGGATATAGTTTCTTGCTGATGAAGTAATCGTCGTGCAGGGCGATCTTTTCGAGTTCCACGGCGAGGTCGAGCAGCGGGTCGTCCTTGATGCCGAGCTCGGTCAGCACTTCGTGGCAGGTGGCCTGCATGATTTTCGCGCGGGGGTCGTAATTTTTATAAACGCGGTGGCCGAAGCCCATCAGGCGGACGTTGCTGTTCTTGTCCTTCACCTTCGCAATGAAGTCGGGGATTTTGCTGCTGTCGCCGATTTCGGCGAGCATTTTCAGCACCGCTTCGTTGGCGCCGCCGTGCGCGGGGCCCCACAGACTGGCGATGCCGGCGGCGATGCAGGCGAACGGATTGGCGCCGGTTGAGCCGGCCAGGCGGACGGTGCTGGTGGATGCGTTCTGTTCGTGGTCGGCGTGCAGGATCAGAATGCGGTCCATCGCGCGGGCGAGCACCGGATTGACGTGATACGGCTCCGCGGGGACCGCGTTCATCATGTAGAGAAAATTCTCGGCGTAGGCGAGGTCGTTGCGGGGATACATGAAGGGCTGGCCGAGCGAGTATTTATAGGCCCAGGCGGCGATGGTTGGCACCTTTGCGATGAGCCGGAAGGCGGAGATGCGGCGGTGGTCGGCGTTATTGATGTCGAGGCTGTCGTGATAGAACGCCGAGAGCGCGCCGACGACGCCGCAGATCACCGCCATGGGATGCGCGTCGCGCCGGAAGCCGTTGTAGAACTGGCGCAGTTGCTCATGGACCATGGTGTGAAGCATGACGCCGCGGTGGAATTCGTCGGCTTCGGCCGCGGTGGGGAGTTCGCCGTTCAGCAGCAGGTAGGCGACTTCGAGGAAGGTGGATTTTTCCGCGAGTTGTTCGATCGGATAGCCGCGATGCAGCAGGATGCCGAGGTCGCCGTCGATATATGTGATTTTGCTGTCGCAAGCCGCGGTGCCGCCGTAGCCTGGGTCGTAGGTGAATACGCCGAGGTCCGCGTAGAGCTTGCGGATGTCGGCCACCACGGGGCCGATGGTGCCGGGCAGCAGCGGCAGCGTTGCCGTTTTTTCCGACCCGTCCATGGTGACGGTGAGAGACCCGGCTGGGGTGCTGCTCATGTGTGTCTATCCTGTCTTGGCGCTGGCGCCGGCCCGAACTTGGGCGTGCGGTTGGGGCGTGCGGTTGGGGGTAAGCCGCGCGGGCGGCATGGCTAAACGATAACGGCTGTCCACTACAACGCGCAACCTTCGCACCCGCAGCATGGCTTCCGCCATCAGGTGACGCAAAAGCGCGCCCGGTGATGACTTACCAGACAATGGCTTCCGATGACTTAAAGCTGGCCGGCCCGAGGCGACCGGCGAACTTGACGTTCTGGCCTGTACCGTCTGTAGGCGGGTCGGTGAACTGGAAAAATTGTCTTGCCGTGCCGGCGCTGCTGGTTGGGGCCGCTGCACCGTTGTCTCCCGCTGGGTCTCCCGCTGGGCCTCCGGCTGCACCGGCTGCGTTGGTGGCCGCCGTGCCGCCGGGACCGGCGCACGACACGGTGTGGAAGCTGCTACTGAAACCGTATGCCGAGGCCACCCAGACCCTGATCGCCGATCCTGCCTGGAACGGCGACAGTCTCGACACACTCAAGAAACTGGCGCCCGACCTTGCTTTGGTGGACGGCGAGCAGCTGGTGGCGGGCTGCCGCAGCGGGGTTTTTCGCAAGCTGGATTGGGCGCGGCTCAACCGTGACCGCTATATCGCGCAGGCCGCCAGCGACTGCGGGGCGGGCGCCTACCTGACGGCGACCGCGCTGGCCTGGGACCGGGAAAAGTTCATCACACCGCCCTCGTGGCCGGATTTCTGGGATGTGGCGCGTCATCCGGGTCGGCGCGGCCTGCAACGCAACGCCCGCGGCACCCTGGAAATCGCGCTGCTGGCGGACGGTGTGGGCGCCGGCGACGTGTATCACGCCCTGCGCACGCCGGAGGGACTGGATCGCGCGTTTCGCAAGCTGGATCAGCTCAAGCCGTTCATTCAGTGGTGGGACAAGCCGTCGGAGCCGGGTCAGTGGCTGGCGGCGGGGAAGGTTCTGCTGACATCCGCGCCGGCGGCGAGCTTGCCGGGCGTGGGCACGGCGGCGCACAGGCGGCTTGCGGTGCAATGGGCCGGCAGCGTCATCAGCGTGGCCAGCTTCGTGGTGCCGGAAAATGCGCCCGACGCGGCCGTGGCCGGGATCGCGCTGATCGTCGCGGCCGACCCGGTGCGCCAGGCGCTGTTCGCCGAAGCGACCAACCTGGGGCCGGCGGTGCGCGACGCGGTGGACCTGCTGCCGGTTTCGGCGCGCGGACAGAGCCCGTCGGCACCGGAAAACATGGCCGGCGCGCTGGCCATGGATGAGGGGTTTTGGGTGGATAATCGGGCCAGGCTGGAGGCCCGGTTCCTGGCGTGGGTGGCGAAGTAAGTGACCAGCCATGGCCAAGGTGGCTGTACGGAAAGTCGTGACGGCGTGTCGGCTGGCGTGGTTTTGCCGAGCACCCGGAGCGGCGTAACCGCGTGGCCAGGAGCACCGGGGCACAGGAAAACCGCGTCAGACGGCCGCCAGCGCGGCTTTCCGGACAGCCGCCGGGTTCCTTGACATGCAGGGGTGCCGTGGGCTTGATCCGCGCGCTCTGACACCCGGTGCCAATTCGTATGCCTCCTGCCAAGAAAGCCGCCAAAGTCCAAGCCGCCAGCGGCTGGATCGAGACCATAAAGACGCTCCTGTATGCCGGCCTGATTGCGCTCGGCGTACGCACCGTGGCGTTCGAACCGTTCAATATCCCGTCCGGCAGCATGATCCCGACGTTGCTGGTGGGCGACTTTCTGTTCGTCAGCAAATACAGCTTCGGCTATTCGCGCTTCTCCATTCCGTTCGCGCCGGCGATCTTCGGCTGGAGCAAGACCGGCCGCATTTTCGGATCGATGCCCAAGCGCGGCGACGTGGTGGTGTTCCGCTACACCCGCGATACGACGGTGGACTACGTCAAGCGCGTGATCGGGCTGCCGGGCGACCGTATCCAGGTGAAGGGCGGACATTTGTTCATCAACGGCGCCGAGGCGCCGCGCACGCCGCCGGGCGGCGTCGATTACGAGGTGCCGGACAATCGTACCGGCACCCGCATCCTGGCCAAGGAATATACCGAAGCACTACCCAACGGCGTGGAACACAAGATTCTCAAATATAGCGACGAGGAACGGCCGCTCGATGTTGCCAGCGAAGTGGACGCCAATAATACGCCCGAATACGTCGTGCCGGCCGACGATCTATTCATGATGGGCGATAATCGTGACGATTCCAGTGATAGCCGCTTTCAGAACGATTTGGGTTTTGTGCCGGCGGAAAACCTGGTTGGTCGCGCGCAGTTCATTTTCTTCAGCTTCGATGCGACGCGGCCGTGGTGGCAGTTCTGGATGTGGCCGTTCGAGGTGCGATGGAGCCGCCTGCTGAAGCCCGTGGATTGACGCAAGCAGACGACAGCGGGCGGCTGCGATTGGCCGAGGACCTGCTTGACTATCGGTTTCGGCGGCCCGAGTTGCTGCGCGAGGCGCTGACCCATCGGTCGGCGGCCGGCGGGCGGGCGAAGCGGCGTGGGCAAGGTTCCAACGAGCGGCTGGAGTTCATCGGCGACCGGGTGCTGGGGCTGCTGGTGGCCGAGTGGCTGGCGGAACGATTTCCCGATGAGCAGGAGGGGCAACTGGGGCCTCGCCACGCCTATCTGGTAAGCCGCGACGCCCTGTTCCTCGTTGGCGAGGAAATCGGATTTTCGCGGGTGCTGTCGCTCGGCGCCAATGAGGCGCTGACCGGCGTCGCGCGGCTTGCCAATGTGGTGGCGGACGCCATGGAGGCGGCGATCGGCGCGATGTATCTGGATGGCGGGCTGGAGGCGGCGCGCCGGATGGTGCGCGCCGCGTGGGGCCGTGCCATGGAGGCGCAGAAACTGCCGCCGAAGGACCCCAAGACGGCGTTGCAGGAAAAGCTGCTGGGGCGCGGCGAGAAGTTGCCGGTGTATGATGTGGTGGCCAGCATCGGGCCGTCGCATGCGCCGAAATTCCTGGTGCGCGCCAGCGGTGGCGGCCGGACGGCGACCGGCGAGGGGGGCTCCAAGCGCGGTGCGGAACGGTTGGCGGCGGCGGCCCTGCTGGCGTTGCTGACGTGACACGTTGCGGCTTCGTTGCGATCGTCGGCGCGCCGAATGCGGGCAAATCCACGTTGCTGAACCGGATGGCGGGGGCCAAGCTGTCGATCGTCAGCCCGAAGGCGCAGACCACGCGTTTTCGCGTGCTCGGCATTCTGCGCCGGGCCGATGCGCAGATTTTGCTGGTCGATACGCCGGGGATTTTCGCGCCGCGCCGCAAGCTGGATCGCGCCATGGTGGCCGCCGCCTGGACCGGATCGCAGGACGCCGACCTGACGTTGCTGTTGGTGGATGCGCGCGCGGGGCTTACGGCGCAGGTGCGCGTTATTGCCGAGCGGCTGGCCGCGCAGAAGCGGCGGACCTGGCTCGTGCTCAACAAGGTGGATATTTGCGACCGTCCGGCGCTGCTGCCGCTGACCGCGGAATTGGCGGCGCTCGTTTCGGTTGAACAGATTTTCATGATCAGCGCAGGCAATGGCGATGGCGTGGAGGATTTGCTGGCGGCGTTGCCGCCCGCGCTGCCCGAAGGACCATTTCTGTATCCGGATGACGAGCTGACCGATCTGCCGGACCGTCTGTTGGCGGCCGAATTGGTTCGGGAGCAAATTTTCTTGCAGACGCATGAGGAAGTACCCTATGGGACAACGGTGGAGACTGAAACATTCGCCGAGCGTCCTGATGGATCGGTGCGTATCGATGCGACGATCTATGTGACACGCGTGGGGCAGAAGGCGATTTTGATCGGGGACGGCGGGGCGCGGATCAAATCGATCGGCGCCAAGGCGCGCGGCGAACTCGGCCGGCTGCTGGAGCGGCATGTGCATCTGTTCCTCAACGTGAAGGAACGCAGCGGCTGGGATGACGAACGCGCCCGCCTGCGCGCCATCGGGCTGGACGACCCGGATTGATGGTGTGTGGGCGCATCTTTCTTGCCGGCATCACGACACGCCGGGAATATTTTTCAGGCGGTCACAATAATGGATGACGGCCCTGTCGCGAGCCAGCGCGCGACACGCGCGTGGCTGCGTGGCCTGGCCGAGGACGCGCTGGCCGGGCCGGCGACGATGCGGCGAATGGGCAAGCCGCTGCGTGATCGTTATGAGATCGCAGGCGCGCTGTCGCGGTCGGTAGAGCTCCGGCGCGTGACCGGCGTCAGCGTCTGCATTTACGTGGCTTCGGTGCTGCTGCTCAACCTGATGGTTGTGCTGCATCCGAGTTGGATCGATGTGGCGATGCAGATCGGGTTTACGCCGGGAACCGCCTTGTTGATTGCCAGCCTGTTTTATCGCCCCGACACGCCTTCCTTCGCGCGTGAGGCGGCGGCTACGGTCGCCGCCTGCTGCTTCAGCCTGGCGACCGTGCTGGCGGTGGGCAACAGTCCGATCGATACGGCACAGATCAACTTATGCATGATTTCGCTGCCGGTGATCTACGTGCTGGTATTCGTCCGGCTGCGTCTGGCCGGGGCGCAAATCTTCGTTTTTGTTTCGGTCGCCATGCTTGCCATTGTGCTGGTTATGCGTAACGACCTGACGCAAGTGCAACGTGCCTACCCGATGGGGTTCATGCTGGTGGCAGTGGTGCCAGGGCTGCTGGCGGTGTACTACCGGGAACAGGCTGCGGCCCGCAATTTCCTGCGCTCGCTGCTGCAGGCATTGCGGATCGAAGAACTCGAGGCGGAGAACGCGCACCTCGCGGCACTTGCGGCCGGCTCTCCCGTATCGCGGCCGGACCGGGAAAGCCTGCGCGGCGACGGCGTCGCCTGACGGCGCCTCGCGGTGGAGATCGTCGGCCCCGCCATTCTGCTCGCCACCATCCGGTTTGGTGAAGGCGATGTTGTTGCAACATTGTTCACGGAGGCGGACGGGGTGTTCCGCGGTCTCGCGCGGGGCGGCCAGTCGCGCGGACACGCAGCAACCTGGCAGACCGGCAATCTGCTGAACGTGCGCTGGATCGCGCGGCTGGAAGAGCAACTCGGCAGCGTGATGGGGGAAATGCTGCACCCTTCCGCGGCTTTGGCCATGGCGGACCCAATTGCCCTGGCCGTGCTGTCCGCCGCCTGCGCGGTGACCGAGGGTGCGTTGCCGGAGCGCCAGCCATATGCCACGATATTCCGCGGCCTGCTGCATGTCATTGCGCATTGCGAGGTTGAGGGCGCTTCTGCGCTGCCGGAACTGGTGCGGTGGGAGGCGGGGCTGCTGCGCGAACTTGGTTACGGGTTGGATCTGTCGCGGTGCGCCGTGACCGGATCGACCGAACACCTCGCTTACGTTTCCCCGAAAACCGGCCGCGCCGTGTCGGCGACCGCAGCGGGGCCTTGGAAGGAACGCTTGCTGAAGCTGCCTTTGTTCCTGATGTGTGACACCGACGGCGATATGTTGGCGTGGGCGGACGGTCTGCGGCTGACAGGGCATTTTCTGGCGCGCGATGTGTTTGGGTTGCGGCATCGACCGCTGCCGGGGGCGCGGGTCATGTTGGCCGAGAGGGTCGGGGGAAAGTAGGAAGGAAGTATTTCTCTTTTGAAAAACGCAACAAAAAACTTTTGCTTTTTTAGGTTACGATCGCGATGGCCAGGCCATCCCAGCCTTTGCTGCCGACCGTTTGCAAAGCGGTTGCGGTGACGCGGTTGTCCTGCGCCAGCGCATCGAACATGTTGCGGATGCCGTTCACGTCGGGATCGGTGCTGCTTGCGTCCAGGATCGCGCCGTCGCGGACAACGTTGTCGATTATGATCAGCGTGCCGGGGCGGGAGAGCTTGATCGCCCAATCCAGATAGAGGGGGTTGTTACGCTTGTCGGCATCAATGAAAATGAGGTCGAAGGGCGCATCGATTTCCAGCTTCCGCAGACTGTCCAGCGCTGCACCGACTTGGATCTCCACCAGCCGCGCCAGGCCGGCGCGTTCGATGTTTCCCTGCGCAACCTTCGCGTGCGCGGGATTGAATTCGAGGGTCATGAGCTTGCCGTCGCTTGGCAGGGCGCGGGCAAGCCAGATCGTGCTGTAGCCGCCGAGCGTGCCAATCTCCAGTATGCGCCGCGCCTGCGCCAGGCGCGCCAGGATGTGCAACAATTTTCCCTGGTTGGGCGCCACGTCGATCGCGGGCAGGCCGCCTCGCTGGTTTGCCGCCAAAACGTCGTGCAGCACGCCGTCGGGCGGCACCAGGCGGTCGACAAGGTAGGCGTCCATGTCAGTCCATTGTTGGTTCACGTCACGCGGTCTCCTGCGGTAGGGTTGGTCCGACATTATGAACATGCCTGCAATTTATAGCGTTGCAGGCGCTGGTAGATCGCCTGCGCGGCATCTTCAATCGAGCGCAGTTCGGCGTTCAATTCGACCGCGCTGTCGGATTCCGGCGACGCCTGGAATCCGGTCGAACGTTCGACGGCGCCATACCAGGCCGGCGCCCATACGCCGTCGGTAGGGCGCGGGCCTGCCGGCCAGGACAGCATTTCGTTCCGGAATGGTATGTCCAAAGCCCGGCACAGCGAAGTCAGCATCGCGCGCGGATCGGCAAGAACGTCAGCGGCATCGATGACCGGAGGGACCTTGCCAAGTCTATCGCATACCGCATCGAACAGCTCGGCCTGCTGGACGTACCCAATATCCTCCAAGGTTACCGTGTCGCGGCGCGCGTGATACGATAGCAAAACCTGTTTCGGCGCGCGGATCAGGAAGGCATTGCGGCACGCTGCAATCCAGGCGCGGTCGATGTCGGGCAGCATGTGATGGGTCATGTGCTTCTGGTAGAATATCGCACGGGCACCTGGGGCCGGGCCGAGCAGCGAGGTGATAACCTGCGGTGCATTTATCGGTTGTGACGCCAGGACCGCCTCGCGCAATGGATGATTCTGGCCTGTTGCGGACAGGAAGGCCGCATAGAAGGGTTCATCCACCACGGCGCAATCGGGTCGGTTCTCGAAGGCACGCATCATGGCGGTGGAGATGTTACGCGGCCCGGACCACATTGCGATCCGGATTGATTCGGCGGCGCTGGTCACGGTGGCGGTGCGGCTGCGGCATCGCTGTCCATCAGGGCTGCGTAGAGTGTGCGCAGGCGCGTTGTGACCGGGCCCGGGGTGGACGGCATTGGGTGCCCATCTATGGCGCGCACGGGTGTGACGCCGCCGAGCGTTCCCGTAACGAAGGCCTCGTCCGCGGTATGTGCGTGGTCGATCGTGAAATCACCGATCTGGAGCGGGATGTTGTTGGTGTGGCATAGCGCGATGATGTTGGCGCGGGTGATGCCGTTGAAGCAGAATTGACCGTTGGAGGTGAGGATCGTTGCGCCGCGCACGGCGAAGAAGTTGGTGGCGTTGCAGCTCGATACAAATCCGTGCGGGTCGAGCATGAGCGCCTCGTCGGCGCCGGCATGGATGGCATCGAGCAAGGCGCGGATGAGGTTGAGGCGGCTGTGTGAGTTGAGGCGCATATCGAACATGTCGGCGCCACTGCAACGAATTGAGGATGTCTTGAGGGTGAGGCCGAGGCTGGCGTTTGCCGGACTTGGTTGCTTGTATTCAGCGGTGATGACGATTGTTGGCTGTCCCAGCGCGTTACGGGGATCTTGATTGACGGTGGATTTGAGGCCGCGTGTTACCATCAGCCGCAGGTGCACGCCGTCGGTCATGGCGTTGGATGCGAGGGTGGCGTAGAGGGCGGCGGTGATTTGGCGGCGGTCGAGGCCGATATCGAGATCGATCGAGGCGGCGCCGGTGAGGAGCCTGCCGATATGTGCATCGAGGAACAGTAGGCGGCCGTTGTGCGCCCGCAGCCCTTCCCATACGCCATCGCCAAGTGAAAAGCCCGCATCGAAGATGGAAATTCGGGCTTCGTCACGCGGCACGAACGCCCCATTCAAATAAACGAGCGTATGTGCGTTCCGCGGGTCCGCCGCGGTATCCTGGCTACCAGCCATAAAACAAATGTTTTTTGGTTCTTTTTTTCAAAGAAGAACTGCTTCTTCTTCTATACGTGAAAACTCTCTCCGCATCCACAACGCCCTTTCTCATTTGGGTTCGTGAACGTAAAGCTGGACGTGAGGGTCGTTGCTTCGAAATCCATGGTGGTACCGATGAGAAAAAGCGTCGCCTTGCGATCCACCAGCACCGTAATGCCCTGATCGGTCACCACTTCATCGCCGGGGCCGGCGGCGTCGACCCAGGACATGTCGTAAGAAAGTCCCGAACAGCCTTTTGTGCTGAGAGCGACACGAAGAAGTTTGCCGCTTTGTCCTGTTGCGTAAAGGCTGCGCAGCCGGTTCGCGGCCGCATCGGTGAGCGTCATCAGCTTGGGCAGGGCGCGTTTGCGGGGCGGGGCGGTTTCGGTTTGGCTCATGGCGATGATCCGATCAGTACATGTTGAGCGAGAGGCGGGCTTCCTCGCTCATCCGGCCGGGATTCCACGGTGGATCCCATACGGTATCCACGGTAACGTTACGCGCGCCGGGCACTTTCAGCACGGCGTCGCGCACTTGCTCGGGCAGTTCCTGGGCGCTGGGGCAGCCTGGCGCGGTCAGCGTCATTTCGACACGGATATCGCCGTCGTCCTTGATATCCACCGCATAGATCAGGCCGAGTTCGTAGATATTCACGGGAATTTCCGGATCATACACGGTGCAGATCGCGTCCAGCACCGCGGTTTCCGGCGGCGCGGCCACGACCTCGCCATCGGGTGTCCAGGTGCCGGTGCCAGGTGTGGTGGGCAGGTTCATGTCATTCACTGCTGGCCTCCGTGTCGCCGTCGAGCGCCGCGAGCAAGGCGGCCCAGGGGAGCGTGGCGCATTTGATGCGGGATGGGTATTCGGCGACGCCGCAGAGCGGCTTGAGCGCCGCGAGAGCCGCGTTGTCGCTGGCCGTGTCGCCGGTGCGGACGAGGCCGAAGAAATCGCTTGCCAGTGCGCGAATATCGCCGGGCGTGCAGCCGGTGGCGGCCTCCACCATGAGGTCGGCGCTGGCCATGCTGATGGCGCAACCGCGCGCGTCGAAGCCGATTTTGCCGACGGCGCCATCAGCGGCGTATTTAATACGTACTTCGCAACGGTCACCGCACATCGGGTTGTCGCCCGACGCAGCGGCATCGAACACTTCGAGTTTTTGCATGTGAACAGGATTGCGCCCATGCCTGAGAATGACGTCCTGGTAAAGGTCGCGCACTTTGTCGAAGCTCATTGGGTCGAAGCTCATTGG
>Ga0116229_10003693_pt1 | contig 25196 bp, 27 predicted proteins | sample S1TSphgellanicum_3_FD_87313 | JGI IMG/M metagenome (GOLD analysis project Ga0116229, IMG submission 87313) | Host-associated microbial communities from peat moss isolated from Minnesota, USA - S1T2_Fc - Sphagnum magellanicum MG | ecosystem: Host-associated > Plants > Peat moss > Unclassified... | reverse complement strand
GGGGGGGGCTGGGGGAACACTTGGTTGTAAAATCAAAAAGCCCCGGGGGTGTTGGTGGGGGGGGGGGTGGGGGCCCCCGGGGGGGGGGAAAGCGCCTTTGGGGGGGGGGGTGTTTAAAAAAAGGGGCCCCCCCCCCCCCCCTTGGTTGTATGTACCTTAGGTGGGCCCTTATTTCAAGAACACCCTATCCCTCCTTAGGTCTTACCTTACCCATAAAGACCAATGTTGGGTGGGTATTAGGGCCCACCTAAAGATTGACAAAGGTTTTGGGCCAATTTTCACAATGCAACCCACTGGTTCTCACTTTCTGGTAAGAATGAGGAATATCATGGTAGTGAGAATAACCATTTTTAAAATCCATTTAGGGTATCATAGGTTAGTCTAAGGCCTGATACCTATGAGTAGTGTAAATGTGATTTCCAGGGTGATGTCTAGGCGTTTACACGTTACGTTCTTTTTTTTTACTTTTCTTGAAAATCAGTTCAAATGAAAATAAATGAATTTACAATTTAAAAAATCAAATGGTGTTTTGGGAAACTGATGAATGATAACCGATTATAATGAAAAATGTGAAAACCGGCCTACCTAAAAGATTGACTTGTAATTATTTGGGGGAAATCTGAACCCATCATGTGTAGGCGTATCACAATATAAATAAATAAAATTCCAAGAACGGGGACAATTCTTGAAAAGTATTGTGAGAACAAACCTTAGTGGTTCTTTAAAAAAATGAGAACTGCCCAACATTGATAAAGACATGCTCCCATTTTATTTTAGTGTAAATTGAGGGCATGTTAACCAATGAATATTTTTCCCTCCACCGTTTGGGTGACCAGAGCATGCATTCATCTTTTAAATTGTCCCCCATTTTATTTTATTTTTTCCCATGATACATGGGGAGTATCACAAGGGAAAAAATTCAAAGCAACTCTTTACCCTAGACAAAGCCCTCAGCCATGGGCTTTACTGAAAACGAGCTCTTATTCCAGTAAAGCCCATGGCTGCAGGCTTTTACCCTATACAGAATATGCTCCTAACAGGCACTAGGTACATAAAAACCTGCCCTAGTTTTTGTAGGGTATTTGGACGACCATTGCCAGGTACAAGAACTCAGCAAGGATCTTCTGAAGTGGAAGCTCATGGCCTCTGAAAATTAGGGCAGTTTCTAGGATGGAGAAGGGCCTCTCAGCCCTTCCTTGTTTTGCGGTGGCCATTACGCGCGCTATTGCCCTGCGGTACCTCAAAACAAGGAAGGGCCTCTGGCCCTACCCTTCTCCCATACATGAAAGTGTTAAAATAACAAGGGCTTTGTCACACTATGGCCTTGCCATTTAAAAGCATCTTGAGGCAAAAGAAGAATTATGGAAACTCAAATATTTCATCATGCAAAAATGTAATCTTCAAAAAATCCTCTCAAAGAAACCAAAATCCTTCAAGATATTATAACTCTGTAACTAATCTCAAGTTTCAACACAAGCCAAAAATATCATGTTTCAAAAATCCTCATATAAAAATAAATAGACCTATTATTATTATTATTATGACCTAGGGGTCAAAATCCCTCAAGCTACTATACTCTATAATAAATCTAAACACAATATCCTTGCCATGCTAGGCAAGACCAACAAAGTGGGGGTTATGTTTTGTCACAAAACATAATACCCACTTTTATCTAGAGTTCCGGTGGTGAGAGAAAGAGTTCCTCAACAGCTCTCTCTCTCAGAGACTGGAATAATAAAATAAATAGAGGTTGTTGTACTAGACCAGTTAGTTTGTATTTTTAGTAGCCAGTTTCTGAATCCTACCGTTGCAGTGGCTGCCATGCTTTCCTTCTATTCCTCACATGTGTCTCAATTCTTTTCTAGCCTTGTTTAACTAAGTACTTGGGATTATGATGATTTTGGGGTTTTTTGTTGTTGGGTTGGAGTAGCAATTCAATTTTTGTTGGGGAGAGTTTGACAGCATCGTTTGTAGTTGTGGCAGTAGTTTGGTCATCAAGTTTCCTCCTCTTTCTTCTTCATATACAGCCCTTATGATGATGATGATGATGCAGTTTGTCTTAGCTGGATGTTGTTGTTGCTGCTGCTGCTGCTGCTGATGAGTCCTTTGAAGGGGAGGAAGGAGGAGGACTAGGACCAGAGGAGAACCAGAGGAGGAGGAGGAGGTTTTTTTAATTGAATACCCCCATGCATCCATATGGAGGTGGAGCTGCTCCTCCTCATGGTTGCCAGAGTTGTTGTTTCCCTCTTGTGTGCACTGTTTCTGACATTCTAATTGTTTATATGAGATTCTTCTTCTTCGGTTGCGCTTCTTCCATGATGCAGATGATGATGCAGCTGCGGGTGTGAATGATTCCACATTCTTTCCATTGGGTTCCAGTTTTTTTTCTTTCTTTCTTTCTTTGTTTTTTTTGGGGGGGGTGGTTTGGAGCTCATGGCGTCCGACATTTCCACTCTCCTGCTACTTAGTGTTTCCGATGTAAATATCTCTCCTGCCTCTGCCCTTCTTTTTGTACTTCGTCATAAGATGAATGCCGTTTATGGGTTCTCACATCTAGCTTCAGTCGAAACTAAAGAGCTTGAGTACTTTGCAAATGCACAGATTGTCTGTCTCTTGCTGTTATTTTTTGGTGTATAGTAGTGCCTGAGAAAACCCAAATTGCTACAGGTGGAGCAGGTGGTGGCAAAGATGCAGGAGCTTCAATGCAGTATATCAGCATTACATCGTCCTGGAGATCCAGCAAAGAACGCATCCAACAGGTGCTTCAGAGGATCCATTATCCTCTCACATGTTTGTTTGCCTACTACCATTTGTCTTCTGTAGAATAAAGGTAGGTTTTGGTCAAGTTCCATTTTTGCAACAAAAGTGTTTTTAAAAAAAAGAAGGCACACACAATCGAACTCAAGAGGAACAACAATTTGAACAACAAGGAAAAAGCTCATAAACTCTCTCGTCTCCAACTGAAATCAAAACCCAACAATAATCGAGAACAGCCCACTGCTGGTATGTGTGCAGGATAGTGAACCTCTTGAGAAAAGCTGAGGCAGAAGAAGAGCCATCTCCAGGTACAATCCTTCAGTGTCAATCATGTCAAAAAAATTTGTCTCAGTTGCAGATTGCAGATTTCTACATCTTTTGTAAAGGATGGCAGCTTGAATCTCTGGTATCCACTGAGAGAGATAGAGATCTATACAAGAGAGAGGGAGATTTAGGGTTTAGGGGGTGGTTTAGGGGCAAAGTATAGTAGTCCTGAGGAATGTAGTACAGTAATGGGGAGTTCTGTTGCTGCAGCAGCTACATGGAGCCAGTGGTCAACAGCTGCCAAACAAGTGCATGAGGTTGTCTCTGAGATTTCAATGGCGAGTCAGTTTGCCAAGCAGATTGCAAAGAAGGTTTTTGGAGGTGGCTCTATCCAGGATAACTTACAGAAGAGCTTTGATGATGACTCCTTCCAGACAGCACATAGACTGCTACTACCATCCTTGATGGCATCTGACGGGTATGGTAATGATGCTGATGCAAAGTCCCCAGAAACAGTGCAGAAAACAGAGATGATGACAACTGCCTTTGTGGATTTGAGCAATGACAAAACTCTGCTTCCAAGTGCGACACTGCTGAGCATGAAAACTGCAACTGCCAACAAACAAAATGTAGCAAAACCACCACACCTATTCAAGGTAGTTGTGGGTGCAAAATCGGGTTCTGTTGCAGGCAGCTTTCAATCTTTTGAGGCACACAAAATTGCTCCTTCTCCCGTACTACCACCTGAAAGAAGATCTGGCATACTTGTGAGCAAGTCGCTAACACCCAAGCACATTCCAGCTCTGGCATCATCATGTCGCAGATCTTATCCTAGTCATGGAGCGGCAGTGCGTTGTAGCATGGAGAAGAAAGTGAAACTCAGGCGTTCATCAGAGCTGGGCAGCATAGATGGGAGGACAGTTCGTCTCTGCAAACTTTCCACCACTGAGGGAACTGCAGTTGTGAAGAAACGAGCAACCAAAGAAGAACCAGGCAGGGCAGCAGCAGACATGTATTCCTCCAAGACTGGTGACAATGAGGTGATCATCAGTCACTCAGTAAATCCTGTATCCTTGTTGCCACCACCCTTAGTACTACCCCTCAGTAGTGCTGTGAAGAAGGTGGAGGAGTCATCATCAAGAAGCAAGAAGAAAAAGAAATGGCTCCCTCAACGGTTCTCCTCCAAAGCAAAGCCAGAAACTGCAAAAACTGCAGCTATTACAAGACACAAGACAAGAACTCCATCCAAGCCCCTCCCAGCTTTGATAACTAAGCTTCCTCCCAGAAAGCTGATGAACTCTTCTACTACAACAACAGCAATCCCATCTGCACAAGCATTACTGGATCCAGCAGACATGAAACTGAGCAGCTCCAAGACAGTGCCACCACCTCTTCTTCCCTTACCACCTGCCCGCCAGGCAGCGGAGAGGAAGAGAATTGCAGCTGAGGCTGTGATCAAGAGCAGCAGTTCAGTGGTGACAGCTGGAAATGTTCAGGTTGGCACAAAAGCGGTGGTGGCTGTGTCCCCTTGCAAGTCTGTGACCGACTCCAGGATTAGCTTGAAGAATGACAGCAAACTCTTGGAAGAAGCTGACAGTGGTATTCTATTGACAAGATCAAGGGAGCAGCAAGAGAAAAAGGTTGAGGTGAAAGACAGTGCTGCTAGTCTTAAATCAACTTGCAGCAGCATGGATTTGAGAAGAAGGGATGTGGAGGAGGGACTGGAATTACCTCCACTAGGAGCGGTAGTAGTACCCAGCTTGCTGAGAATGGGATCAGGAGTTGGCAAGGAGAATAAACACAACAGTAGTAATTTAGTGCGAAGCTCATCTGTTGGGAACCAACAACAGAAGAGCAGTAGTAGTAGGAGTAATAAGCCACCCTTGACTGTGGAAAACGGTAGAAGCTCCTCAGGTCAGCAACAAGCACTCTACCACTCAGAACCTTATTCTTTCTTCTTTACCTTTCGGATTTCTTTGGAAAAATTTGCGCTTCAAAAAGCTAATGTCTTGGCAACAAGATCTCAGCATGCTTGGTTTTGGCATTGATGGCTTGATGCAGGAAAATCACTACTGACTCGTGCAAAAAGCTGGATGAGTCTCCAGTCTACTAAGGATCATCATGACAATGGAAGAGGAGTTGGAGGCAGCAGAAGAGGAGAGGTGGTGTATGGTTGTTTGTCATCATCATCATCAGCAGCAGCACCCAAGGCACTTCTCGCCAGATGAAAACATCTCTCTTACTCAAAGCAAGAAGCTATCTTACATTGCTGGATGTGGTCTAAACCCTACACCCTTCACACTGTCAATTGCTATAAAGGTAAAATTTCTTGAGAGAGCCTGTCACAGCTTCCCATCTTGGTGGCAGCAGCCTTCAATTCCATCTCATTGCAGGTTTCTCATCTTCAACAGAGGCAAAAAAGTTTTGTAGATAGAGCTTCATGTTGCTTGTGGGAAAAGACACTTATATATATATATATATAGTCAACTGGAAAAGGTGCAAGTGTGCCTGCCTTCCTACTGAGGCTCCTTCTTTGGAGCGCTGATCGTTCAGTGACCTTCAGCTGAGAGATTACTGTATCAACTTGAGGTTTTTGATAAGCTCTATCCAAAAAGACCCAACAGAGACAGGAAATTATTAGCATGGCCTTTCTGGTCTTTATTTACATAGTTGCTTTACAACAGCTTGTGTAACATTTTTTCTGGCAAAAAGCTTTTGCCTGCTGCTGCTGCTGCATCACTGATTCTGTATAGATTGTACCCTATGTGTGAATCTGTATAGATTTCTACTTGCATCTTGTGACAAAGCAGATTGTGAGTGTTTGTGATGTCAATGAGAGCGCCCCCTCTTGTGATTCCAGCACTGGTTTCACCTTCACTGAGCAGTGAATATGAGAATTTCTGCAACATGAGAATCATCATAAAAATGGTGTTAGTGATGTGGATTTTATTAGTCATGTTCATTAGTTCATCATCAGTTCATCATCGGTTCATCATCAGTCATGTTGTGAAAAAAAATCCACACGCTTTATCAAACTTCTAATGTTGCTGAATCCACACACACCACCACCACCATTAAAGAAGAAAGCTAGAAGTCTACAACCTGAAAAATCCTTCTGATCAGGAGGTACAACAGCAGATGATGGTGTCTCACTCTCAGAGAAACCAATCCATGCCTCCTGCCGCACACCAATTCATTCTCTGCCAATTGTCTCTAAGAATGCCCTAGGCATCCCACAAATGCACAGACATCTCTCTCCCATGCATATCCTCTGAGCATAGCCAGCAAGCAAAGCTTCAAGCTGTTTTCTTCTCTTTCTGTCTTCTGCTCTCCTGACTCCACCAATGTATATACTACGCATATGTTTTTCCCTTCACCTTTCCCTTCCTCATTTGGATGTTCTGTCGCCTTCCTTTCTGCTGATGTTTGCAGGTTTTTTGCTGCTCTTTTGGATCCATCCATCAATGGCTGCACTCTGGAAAACTCCTGACAGGAAAACTGTGAAGTGGTGAAACTACTTAGCAAAAGTGCAAATTGGGGGGAGAGACACATAAACTAACAAATCCTGATTGAAAAAGGGAAGGGACACAAGAAGATTGGCGGCAAATGGGTTGGTTTGCCTCTCTTGCTTCTTTTTTCTTTCTTTCAGAGGCGCCAAGAATTCAGCAGGATAAGATTAGAGAGGATGCATGCAAGTGAAGGAATGGGTCATCAGAAGAAGAATGAGTGGACAAGCAATCTATGTACAGCAAGCAATTGTTGTGGGTCCTACAACTTCTGATCCTGTTGGGTATATAGTTGTGCAGAATCAAAAGAGAGGATGAGAAAATGCGGTAAGTCGCGGAAAAGTTGTGGAGAATCTTTCCGCTGTTTGTTTTGCAGATCTCGAGAGTTTCTGTTTCTGTTTTGCAGAGAGATCTCCGTGTCTGCCTGTGTCTGTCTCTCATTGAGGAGTGGAGGATATAGAGAAACAAACCAGAGTAGAAAACGGAGGTGCGGGGAGAGAACCTTTTTGGAGGTCTACATGTGTGTTGCTCGGAGCGTCAGGTATTTGCACATTCATCAGGATCCAGAAACGGAACTGGGTGGAAGCAGAAGAAGAGGAGAGAGAGAGAGCGCGAGATATTGCGAAGGAGGGGATGATGATGATGTCGACCCATTTGAGCACCACAACAGCAGCGAGGATTGCAAACTTTGCCGGCCACGAGAATGGGCGGAGGAATGTGCTGCAGCAGCAGAGCAGGCAGCCTGAAGTGTTGGTTTCGAGCTTGAGAAACAAGAGCAGCAGAATGGAGACGAAGAAAAAAAGCTTACAACAGCAGCAGCAGAGACAATTGCGAAGGAAGTGCAGCGGATTTGAGACTGCGACAACAACAACCAGAATTAGGGTCTATGGAAGAACCACCACCAAGTGCAAAGGGGCACCAGGCATCAGCGAGAAGGAGTTTGATGAAGTTGTGTTGGAATCAAAAGTACCTGTTTTGGTGGATTTCTGGGCTTCTTGGTGTGGACCTTGCAAGCTCGTTGCACCATCCATGGACAAAATTGATCAGGTGTTTGTTCTTTCTTTCCTCCCTTCTCCATTCCCCTTTCTCCTCCTCCTCCTGAACTCCTCCTGCTCCCCCTGCTCCTCCTGTTTCAGACTAGAAGAAGAAGCATCACAGTTTCTGTACCCTCTTTTGAAGACTGGCAGAAGGAAGTACCATTCTTTGAGCACTCTCAAAGATGCTGGAGGGAGACATCCATAAACATATGGTCTGTTGTTTCAACTTTGCAATGGATTTGCAAACCACATGGGTACTATGTATACCTATAAAACCTGCACTTGCTTCTCCTGCAAAAATAACAGAATCATGACAATGTAAGGAAGAATTCAGCTTCATCATATCATCAGCATCTTCTTCTTCTTCTTGTTTGTGGTTTGAGATGAATTTTCCAGCAAGAGCATGGGATTGCTGTGTTTTGCTTGATGGATCTCTCTGATCTTGTGTTTTCATTGGAAGTGCTTTGATCCATGTGTTTGTTCTTGTTCAAGAGATGTGCATCTGAACTCTAAAGAGAGGGCAGGGCTGGCGACTGACTGAGTGGGTGTGTGTAAAGGAACTCTTTATCTCTATGTTTTCATTGCTCCAGTCAATGTGTTTGTTGTTCAAGAGCTGTGTGCATCTAAACTGTGAAGAGAGGGGAGGGGGACTGACAAAGTGGGGTCTTTGTTTTTCCTATCTGTGCAGAAATATTCTGGACAGGTGAAGGTGGTGAAGGTTGAAACCACAGATAATTCAGAACTGGTGGAAAAGTACAAAGTCTATGGTCTACCAACCTTGATTTTGTTCATAGATGGGAAAGAGGTACCTGGAAGCCGTCATGAGGGAGCAATTTCTTTTGCCAAAGTTGAATCCTTGTTGATGTCTTTTCTTCCTACTCTTGTACCTTCTTAGACAGACAGACAGACAGATATTCTCTTCAGCCAATGGTGTTTTTTTTTCCCCCATTCCTCTTTCTTAGAGTGTCTTCTTAGTGCATCGTCATCATTATCATCATAATAGATGGGCACTGGAACTAAAGTAATGCTTCAGGATTGCCATTTGTGATTTTTTGATGATGGTCCAAGGAAACTTTCATGTTGTTTCTTGCAACAATGAACAAGGCTTCATCTTATATGAAATTGGGTTAAGCCCATCAGAGCTTCTTTTCCAAAGTATAGTAAACTTCATGTTGTTTCTTTGCAACAGTGAGGTTTTGTGTTGTATGAAATTGGGTCAAGCCCCATCAGAGCTTCTTCTTTTTTGAAGTATAGTAGACTGTGTCTTTTGTTGCAAAAACTTCATGTTGTTTCTTTGCAACAGTGAGGGGTTTTGTGTCATGAAATTGGGTTCAAGCCCACAAGAGCTTTTTTTTGCAAAGTAGAGAACAGTTTTGTTGTCACATAAACTTCATATTGTTGCTTTCCAACAGTTCAGTTTTGTGTTTTATGAAAATTCAGTCAAGCTCCATCGTATCATTCCTTCTCAACAACAAAAATTCAAAGTTCGTAACATGGACAACTGTTTATTGATACCTACCTCGAAAGGCGGAAGTAGGACACTCTCTAGACATATCTATGGCATATGTTATTTTGCAGTGGTTCCATCAGATGTGCATAAATCCATTCGGAGAAACAACAGGCATCACTACTTCCTGTTGCACTTTGTTGGCAAACCTTCTCAAGGGAACTGAACCATATTCAATTGTCTATATTACTCCCTGTCCCTTGTATACATGGCAAGGAAGCTCATAGGAAGCTCATTTTGTAAGTAAATGTGTCTGCTGCTGTTTGTATAAAATATGTGGTGTGTAGCTAGCTGTATGCATGGCAAACAAGGGAATCACACTACAAACTATTTCTAACTTTTCTAAATTTCTGTCAAGAAAATTCAACTTGTGCCTCTTGCAGTAAGCATATGTTATTAGTCAGAGTATAAATATTTCCATGTTTCTTCTAAAGGTGAAATCCTTTTTTCTGGTAATTTCTAAGAGGAGGATGCCTACGGTACTTCTCATGTGGTATGGTGGCCAATGGGAGGATCAGATTTTTTCAACTGTCAGTTATTCGAGAAATCTTGCTGTTTTGAGCAAAAGACCGAAGCTTTTCAAATGACTCTACAGTTGCACCACTGAATGTCACCATGGAAAGGAAGACTTGAGAGAGTCCGGTTTGCATAGAATTAAGGGTCATGAACCGAGTGTCTTGAATAGACTTGCGCTCTGATTCTTTTTCCTCTGTGTATTTCCTATTGGCTGAGTCAACCCGAATCCTACATTCAGCCACCTCAGCACTCTCCTGAATTGCATTTTCTTCAGGCATCTGCTGCTGCTGCTGCCCTCGTTGCTGTTCAGCTGTGGAGTATGGTATGATGCTCTGGTGGTGGTCACGACTCCTTGCATTGGCAAGTGCAGCTTCTCTTTTCTCCACCTCCCTTTTATACCGCTCTGCTTTCTGTCTATGTCTAAATTCCTGCTCCTGTAAGCGAGCCATATCTCGAACAACAGCAGCAAAATTCAGAATAGCTTCAGGTGCATCTTTATCAGGAAGAGTGTCAAGTGAACACTGCCATTGTTGACAAAACGCATAAATTGGAGTAGTGCCTGCTTTATGGTGTGGGGAGAGAAGTGGTGTAGGTGATGTGAATCCATTTGTCAAGCGCACATTTCTGCTGTTTCCACGGTCATCAAAACCCATGTGGAAGCTTACACTGAGCCGTAACCACCCATTCAGATTCCTCATGTAATTTCTGAGCATTGCCACAACCTTGACAAATGCATCTCCCCACCTACCCACAACATTGAAAGAAACAGATGAGTGAGTGAGTTCCTCCTACTGATTGGTTGTAAAATTTCAGGATTTTCAATATAAACAGAAACCAGAAAAAGAAAAAACAGAGAACAAAAGGCATATTTTTTGAGGACAAGTGTAGTACTTGAAAAGTGAAATTTCAAGGTTCAGAGTGGACTGATGATGAAAGGCAGTTGTAGGTTCTGCAGGTGCTCCCTTGTGAATTGAGTTCATGGCTTCCAATGCTCTTCTCTGGGCTTGATGACAATCCCGCATGTCCTTCCACATTGCAATCAACCTGCCCAAGAAAGCAACAATCAATGAGGTTCTCTCTCTCTCTCTCCTCAGCCCCTTTCAACATCAATTTTACACTTTCAGTAAGGGGAGAGAGGACCTGTTCCACAATGTACATTTTTAAATACAATGGATGTACTTGTGGATAGTTATGAGATCTTTCTCCCTTGTGGCAAGGTACAAAACTCCGCATCAATTGTTGTGGAAGTAGCTGCAACTGTGCGCTAAGCTTAATTCATGCAGCTTGAATCAACACAGGTCCAGAGAACAGATGGAAACTCACACAAGTAGCAGTTCTAACAGTTGTGGATATAGTTCTTCATCCCGTAGTCTTTGGATGTTGACAACAGCTGCATCAACAGCTTGACTGGCAACATGCTTGCGGGTTTGGAGGTTTTTTATAATTGCCTTGGTTTTCTCTGTCATAGTTGACTCCTCGCCCTTCTTCTCTTGTCGTGCAAAAATCATATACTTCTTCTCCAGCTCAAGCCTCAGCACCTCTTCCTCCTGCCAGTCACAAACAAATGGAGGAGGATAAGTAGGCCACCACTTCTTCTTCCATACCAAGAAGACACAGAAACTGGATCTCAACAACCCAACTGAGATAGTAGACTTCTATGGATTATGCTTGAAAGGCCAGGTGAGAATTACCTTGACTTCATTGTAGAGCTTCTTTTCCCAAGCATATAAGCGATCCAGAGTCAAAACATGACTCCCACTAGCACCACTGCCCCCACCACCACTGCCTTCATCATTCCAAGTTATACTGCTCAAATTGCTCAAACTTCTCATGCTTCCACTGAAACTGCCATTGTCGTCCAAAATACTTGCGCTTCTCATATGACCTGGAGGTGAGTTAAAACTCCGGGAATTGAAAAATGTTCTTGCTGACTCACCCACACCTGCTCATATTCCAGAAAGAAATACAAAGTGCATCATCAAATAAGAGGAGGAAAAAACCTGAAGCACATGCAATGATGGATGCAACCTTTTGGCGAAGAAGAAGACCATGAAGAAGAAGAAGATGGAGAAGCAGAAGATCTGCCACCTTACCTTTAAGCCCATCAGAGTAAGTAGAAGGCAACTTTCTGGTTTCAAGAAACTTGGACACAGCATCACTACTCTCGACAGCCTTCAAGAAAATGTCATCAACTTCCCTAAGAACATCCAAAAGCTCTCGCCCTTGTCCCCTAGGTAGTACTTGTCCTGCTGTTGCAGCAGCAGGAGTGACAGCCATATTATGATGATGATGATCATGCTTCATTCCCTTTCCATCATCATTGGCACTTGTTGGAGCAACCACAATTTGAGTGACTGCCAATGCTTGAAGAGCTCTGTCACTTGTTGTTGACTCCGCACCCTTTGCATCATCAGAATCCTGAGGGGAAAACCAAAAACCCAACTCCAGAATTTAGCAGCAGGATGATGAGCATTACACTTTTTCTCTAACAAATCTTTTCATATGCAATTGTCCTGACAAATGGGTTTTAGACAAATTCTTGCAAGGAAGATATGCAAGCCAGGTGCCATGATTGTTGATTGATTGATCAGCATTCAAACTTGAGAAGAAAACATGCAGGGAGAAAGAAAGGGAGAGTGTTGTTGTTGTTGGGTTTACCAGAGGACGAGGTCCATCGATATCATCATCCTCATCATCATCATCATCATCGACTTCATCGTCCTCCCCATCTTCAAGGTCCGGAAGTCCTTGAAGTCCTTGCCCTTCTTCTTCATGCTCATGCTGCTGCATGTGGCAGAATTCTTGGACATGGCCATTCTCCTCATCATCACGATTCTGCAGAAGAAGAAGATGTGTTTCCGCCTTTGATGGTTGGTGCTCCATGTAATTCACATGGAAGGCAGAGATGGAGGAGATGGGTGATGATGGCCTGAATGGATCGAGAAAGTATTCATCCCAAGTGTTTGTGGAAGCAGCACTTGCTGTTGTTATTCTGCTTCTTGTTCTGCTGCTTCTTCTGCTTCTGTTGTTTCTGTTTCCACCATCATCCTCATTGCCACTACTAGGAGGTGGAGGAGGTGGTAGAGCTTGTGCAAGCCAGTCATCATCCCTCGGTGTCACTGGAGGTATCAAAGGAGGAGGCAGCTCTTGGGACAAAGGAGTGAAAGGAATGGGTGACAAAGTAGTAGAAGAAGAAGAAACTCGAGGTGAAGAAGCTCTAGGTGAAGCTTGAGCTGAAGAATCTCTTCTTGCCACTGCTGCTGGTAGAGGAGGAGGAGGAGGAGGAGGTGGTGGTGGTGGTGATGATGGTAGGCTTGTAGTAGCTCCAGGATCAGTATGTGGGTGGGGCTCAATTCTTGAAGGCGGAGGAGGAGATGGTGGTGGTGGAGGAGAAGGAGGGAGCATGGGAGACAGAGGAGAAGGAGGCATGGGTGGTGGTGGTGGTGGTGGTTGCACTAAAGCTTGAGAAAGACTAGGGGTATTGGGAGTGAGTGGAGTTTTGGGTTGTTGCTCCTCCTCCATGGTTGCTGCTGCTTTTGCTGCTGCAGGAGTAATAGCAGCAGGAGTAGCAGGAGGAGCAGGAGCAGGATGATGATGAGCAATTGGTGGTCCCCATGCAGAGAGTTTCTCTTGTCCTTCTGCAAATTGTCGCAGTGCAGAGCCTGTAGCTTTCAAGGCATGGACGTAGAACAAGTGTGCAGCTGCCAAGGAATGACGTGATGTCACTGCTTGCTTCATGTACCTGCTCCTTGCCTTGCATTGTGCCACTCCCTCCTCACTCTCCACCTTGGATCCCACACACCCCATCTCTCTCTCCCTCTCTCTCAGGGTCTCGATTCCTTCCTATCTTACTGATGCTCTGGTTTCCTGGCAAGAAAGAGAACTTCCGTCCCAATCCGAGCATCTGAAACACACAACAACAACAACAACAACTGAGAACCAACAACAAGAAGAACAAAATTGGCAACTGAAAACCCAAGAAAGTACATACAAGAAGAGAGTCCAGCATCTCCTCCTCAGGTGGAAAGATTTTGCAAAGCTAGTCCGTCTTTGGGCGTGGACATGGAGAATGGGAGTCGAATGAGGAGGACCCAAAAGAGGGAAAAAAAAACACTACAGAAACAACAACCTCCACAGCTACTATTACTACCACTGCTGCAGAAGAAGCCATGACTTGGTCTTCCTTGCAATCCAGGCAGAAGAAAGAGAGAAGAGAAACAAAAAAAAAAGAGAACTGGATTCTTCTGTGACAGACCCACAACGGAAAAGGAAGTGTAAATTGAGAATGCAAGTGCAGTAGTACCTCCGACTGAGTCAAGACTCAAGACTCTCAAAGTCTGATCTCCGAGTCTGCCTGCTGCTGCAACGACAGAACGGGAACGAGAACCAGAAGACGAGGAGGAGGAGGAGAACAGTGTGTCCTTCTTGCTCTACCGCTCTACCGCTTTGCGGTTTGAGACCAAGGTAGCTTGGCGGCTAAGTTGTGCCCAAGGCCAACTGCCCGTTTTCTTTCTGCCCTACTCAAATTTTCAAGGCAAAAAAGAACAAAGGGGGGGGTTTTTTTTTTTTTTTTTAAAATAGCACCCACAATATTATGTGTTTTTTGGTATTTTTTTTTTTTTTTGTAAGAAGGGTTTTTTTCTTTGGTCAATTTTTGTAGTGTAGTGATAAGTTTTTTTGGAATTTGTTTTTTGGAGGCTTGTGATTTTTCTGTACGCTCTTCACTAAATTTGGTGTTTTTATTTTTATTTTTTAAAAACACTTGTCATCACTTTTTCCAACCTCACAAAATTTGAAAAAATATATCCCTTTTAATTTAGTATTTATTTTAATTTATTATTCTTAAGAAGAAGAAAAAAAATTCCTTTCCCAATCCATTTCCACGCCACAAAGAAATTATAGCAAACATACCTCACTTTAGAATGACTTCACCTAAAAGACTTATTGCTGAAGTTAATATGATAGTTTCATGGTCCAAGGGTTTTTTATTGAATGTTGTGATATCACAAATATGGAGAAAATTTCCAAAAGAATAGAAAAAAAGTTGAATTTATAGTAGAAAAAACACATTTTCCCCAAAAATAGGGAAAACCCAACAAAATTTTGTAGACAAAAAAATCACCAATTTCATCATCAAAAACTATAGGTCCTATAGATGAATAACATGAACTCTTTACAAATGGCCATTTGTTGGTGGTCACTTTATCATTCACATCACCATATGCTACAAAGATAAGTACTTTAACATTTGTGCATGCAATTACTTGGAATTGAATAATGAGAATTATTTCAAGAATTACTGGATTCAATTTTTGTAACCATAATTTTTCTACAAAAAAAATCAAGTCTTCTTTTTTATGTGAAATTATGCATTGTCAATTTGTTACCAACCAAAGGTTGAATAATAATTTAATAATTAAAAAGTACATTTGACCATCATTTTGTAAGTAGACTTTACAGCAAAAGATTTTCATTGTCAAAAACCCACTATATAGTTTGGTGAAACATGATTAAATATAAATATGTTTAAGGTTGTTGTTGATCCATGTGTTGCTATTAATAAAACCTTACTTGATTTTGAATTGGTTTTGGGCACATTTTTATCCTGAATAAGACAAATTCTTATTATAATTTATCAATACATGAATGCAAATGTATGAATGCATATTTAAATATATAATTAGGTCAACAACATTTATGCATGGTTATCATAGTGAGATGTAATAAGTAATATATCTTTACTTTATAAAAGTGGTATCAAGGTAAAGAACCTTGTTAAATTTCTTGTTTTGTTGAAATGTAAATTTAAAGCACATTCCTTAACTTGCACCCCAAAAAAAGTGTGAGAGTTGAAGGATGAGACTAAAAAGAATTCACAAAGCATAATTTCATGTGAAGTCAATTTATCTTTTCTCCTAACATTTACCTGTTCATATCCATATGTTAAATATTTACTTGCACCCTTCGATTGTAAACAAAGTAAAAATCAAGCATTCACCTTTGTTCCTAATAGGAATGTAAACACAAATAGGGATCATGTTTAGGTTTGATTTTTTTTTCCTATGTCTTAGTTTAGGTTTAATCTTTAGTAATGCATATGCTATTGGGGGCTTTGGAAGAATTGGAAATTTGTCATTTTTTTAATCTTTAAATGGTGTAATAGTAGCTCTGCTTATCAAAGTACGTGAAATCTTTACTTTCCAATTGCCCTTTTTTTTTTTCCTCCCCCCCCCCTTTTTGGCTTTGTTATTTTTGCATGCAGACTTTTATAATACCTAGATATGTAGTTGGTTTGTATTTTATATCTCTTGACCAAGGTTCACAAAACAGCTGAAAAAACTTTTTGTCATAAAAAGTATGTGATTTTGTGGTTTTTGAACCTTCCCAACTGATTGGGTCTACATGGACCCAGAACCCATCAAGAACCCAAACCCTTTGGGTGGTGTTCTTGACAGGGCAGAGGTCATAGGGTTATGCAGCTCTTGGGTTTAGATAATGTCTAGAGCTTTTAGGTTTTAAGGTCCTATGTCTAAGTTCTAGAGTTCTAGGTGTTAGGTGCTAGCCCTAAGCTTCAATATATAAAGATATTTCCAATGGTAGCACTAAAATGGGTCTTTATACAAATATATTGTGATGTTCCCTAGATTGTTCCCTATGTTGGACAAAGGCCCAAATAGGACCCATGTGGGTGAAAGCCATTTTGGGTTAACTATTCCATATGTTATTTCTTCTTGTTGTTTTTGGAACATGTTGAGGAAGATTTTGGGAATTTTGGGCACTCGTTGGGAAATTACAAGACATCATGAAAAAAATTTGGGAACTTGATGTGAACACCAAAATTTAAAAGCATCAAACCATTTCAAAATCAACTTTCGAACCATCTTGAAGAACAAATCAAAATCAATTCTAACCAAAACTCAAAACCAAAGATTCTTAAGGTTAGGGATAGGCTATCATGGTGATAGGCCCTAACTCGAAAGTAGCTAGTAGGATTTTAGCTAGTAACCCTAATTCGTCTATCCACCTTATGATCATTAGGTTTACTTTACCTTTGTTTACACATACAGTTCAAGTTAGGTCACTCAAGTAAAGTTTGCTTCACCAAACTAGCGTTGTTCACAATTCCATCATTGTTGTTAGTGACCGAAAATGATAAAGCACCACCAACATAGCTTCGTGAAAATTTTCTCCTCTTCATTTCACAACTCAAACAAGTTCCATCTTCATTTTTCGTCCGCATTTTGCTCCAGGGAGCTCCATCTTCATTTTCATCGTCATTTTCGCATTGTTTGTGCAACATCTTCATGTTCTATTTCGTGTTTTTTACAATTTTTTAATCTCATTTTCTCTTCAATCTTTACATTTTTTTTGTGTTCTTGGCAAGGTCGTTTTGCAAAATTCTTCAACATGGTTAGCTTAGTAAAAATGATCCTTCTTGCTCAATTCTTTCAACTCCTAGTTCAAGCACAAGACTTGTTGGTCCTTGGTCATTCCGAGACAAATCCTTCATTTAAATCTTTTGGTTTTGTAGGTGAACAACTTGCATCTTTTTCTTTTTGTGAGGACATAGATTCTTTTTTTTTTTTTCATACAATGAATGTTTTGATTCTCAATATGTATAAATTATTTTATGTGTATGACCTTCTTTTGAATCAAGACCTTGGTGACTGGGTCAAAGCAAGATTAACAACTTGGTATGTCTAGTTTCTTTTAACTCAATATGATAATAAAAGATGGATTGAACATTTTAAGGGAAGCAGATCAATTCATGAAACAATTGTTAGAAAGACTGAAACATAAAATGGGAAAAAAAACACAAATTTGAGATGTGCAGTGCCCGTGAACATAAGAGTTGCATGTTCTTTGTATAAGCTTGCACATGTCACTGAAAATTTGTAGTGTAGCAAACTCTTTGCAATTGGGAAATCAATTATACATAGATTGTCTTGCAAAAGTTTGTACATGTGGTTAATGTTGTCTTCAAAATCAACTTCGATGGTTTAAATGTGATGCCCTATTACAAGTCATGGAAGGATTCAAGGATCTCTCAAGGTTGCCAAGAATCCAAGGTGCCATTGATGTTGCTTAAATACATATCCACAAGCCAAGAATCCAAACATATGTTGCAAAGTATTATTCATACAAATCCAAAGCATACAACATGCAACTATAGGCCATCGTTGATCACAAGAAATGGTTTCTAGATGTTTTTGTGCAGTTGCCAAGTTCAATGAATGATGCGTGGGTGTTGCAATTGTTTTCAATTTATTAGATAACAACATGGGGCAATTTTTCCAATGAGCTTGATTTGCATGAAGGCATTAAGCCTTACATTATTGGAGACAAGGGTTACCCCCTACTGCCATGGTTGATGGTTTTTCATAAACAAACGAAAGTTCAACATTCTATTTTGGAAACATTAATCAAGAAGCAATTTTTCCATGCTATAATTTTTATTGAAAAAAAATTTGGAATCTTGAAGAAAACATTCCATAAATTGATGATCAAATCCAATCTTGATGTGCAATTCCTTCCAAATGTGGTAATATGTTGCTACATGGTGCGCGCACAACATGATTTTGAATGGAAAAAATGTAGACATTGATGAATTGATGCTACAACTAAAGGCAGAGAATGTTGTAGAAGATAGACACCATGTTTTAACTGCTAAACATGTTATTGATCAAGTGAATGAACTAGACACAAAGACTACATTGGAAAGGGGGAAGTTTATGGGATTATTCAACGTAATGTAATTCAACAATATCTTAAGAACCATAGACCACAAGTTCGTAGACATTGAACATTCAACTTGCAATTTCATTTTAGATTTCTAAATTTACAATCTAAAATTGAATTTTGCAATTTTTCCTCATGTGTATTGTGGTCTAAATTAAAATTTGAAATGCAATTTGGAACTGAAATTTAAATTTGCAAGTTGGATCTATCCTTGGCAATCTAGAATCGAAATTTAAAATATATTCTAGAACTAAAATCTGAAATGCAATCTAGAATGGAATTTTTAAAAATTCCTTGTCATGTGTACTGCAATTTGGAACTGAAAATGCAATCAAAGCATGTTGTCATTGGGTTGAATGTTTTTTGCTTCCTCAATTTGATCATCTAGCAACTCATTTGATCTAGAATCATCTAAAGGCAAATCTACAACTAAAGGCATGTGTTCCTACTCCTTGATGAATGTGTGACACATAACAATACTCATATTGGAAAGCACATTGACCATTTTTTGGTTTACCTTGTGGATTTTTTTGTAATGTGATTTGAAGTATCAAAGATGTATTTTGAAGGTATGTTCCTAAACATTTGAATGATGCTTCTTGATCTCTAGCTAAGCATCTTTGATTTTGCACATTACATCCACAATCTCTTTACAATTTTTGCTTACAGATTCAATTACATGAGCAAAAGCTTGAATGCTGTGTTTTCTCTTAACTCATGTGCTTCCATATGCAAGTGTTAGTGGAGATCCAAGATTGATGACCAATGACTGGAATGGTTCAATTTCTTCATCGAATAAGTTCAGATAGTTTGGTGTCTTTGCACTTGGACTCAAAATAACTCTACTTGCAATTCTTACGCTTGGACCATTGGCAACTTTTGCTCCATGACTATTAACTACTCTTGTTTTTTTACTGCCATGATCTCTTGCACCTTGATTACTAGGAACTCTTGTGCCATGACTATCTGAGGCCATGATTGCATGTAATCATTTTCTTCATCTCTCTCTTGTGTTGGTGGGCAGTAGGTTTTGTCTCCTTTAGCATTTACATCCTTGGTATGTAGAGGAGCGGTGATAGTCTTCTCCCCCATGAAGGCCTCAATCACTTCATAGTACTCTTTGTTGAATTGATGGGCAAATGGAAGTGTTCCTTATTTTCAAACGATAAATCCCAAAAAGAGAAATGATTACCTATACCCGTGAAATAATATGATAATTCTTGAAATATAAATTCAATGAATTTCATTTGTCCTTGCACATGACACCGTTTCTTAAAAACTTGCTTTGAGTTGCTTTTTGCCATTCTTCAGCAATTATGACCTACCATTGTGCAACAAGAATCATAAACAATCTAGGATCAACAAACTCCTTTTGAGCTCTGTATTCTTTGTGTTTGCAAGCTATGATCATCACCTCATGATGATCTCAGTTCTTGTGTCACTACCGTGGAATTGCACCTTGTTCTACACTATGCCTTCTTGATTTTCCACCACTGCAACCTCTTCCATGAACTATGGATGATCTACTCACAAAATTTGTCTATGAGTTCGCATTCACACTTGTTTGCGCACTTGTGCTTGTATGTGGATGTGCATTTGAATTTGAAGCCATCTTGTTTTTGTCGTTTTTACTTCAAAATGTCCTTTTCTGACAAAGCTTTTGCATTCTTCTTATGTGTTGCGTTCTTCTTCAAAGCTTCCCACCACGATGGAGAAATGGAGTTTCCCTTCGCAATGGCACAACACTTTTTCTTTAAGCCATATAATTGTAGCATGGAGATAGATTTAACATATTGGTTTTGAAGTTGATACATTACCATCATGAAAACATGTTGTAAAAAGTAGGAATCTATATTTTTTAATAGATTTTAACATTTTCCTCTTTTACTATCAATAGACTATCACAAATTGTTAAACGCAATGTTAAGGTTACAAATCATATGTACACGTAGACTATTGATTGTTAAAGTTGAACAAGCATGAATAGAGTTTCAAAAACAACGATTTAACAACAACGCTAACCATAAGTGTGAATTGACCTTTATAAAGATTAGACTAGTTGGACATGGACCCAAAACTAGTGGGTTTTAATTTTTGAAAATGTTCTATAGCCAAAATTGGAAGGTCTTCCAATCTAAAAAAAATGCTCTAGACCCAAACTTGACAAGTCTTGTAAAAATAAAAAACCAGCCCAACATTTGCTTGAAATGGAGACCGACACTCATTCAAACCTATGACATAATTTTTCTTTGTGGTCAATTTTTGCCATTTGGTCTTTCTTTCCCAAAATAGTATGTTTTATAATATTTTCTTTTTCAAAAAAATCACCAAAAATAGATTAAAATCTCTAAATTTTTTGCATGTTATACACATTGTTGAGCAAGTAGCCACAACATACAAATACTAATATAATTATTTTACTTTCATAGCTGGTCTATAGCCAAACATGGCTAAAAATCCTTGTGACTGATTGCCAATGTGTGGAACATCACAATAAAAATTAATTTTTTTAAAATTAAAAAACTAACCACCATTAGATGATGCTAGATGTTATTTATTATAGGGAAACCATCTACCTATCGAATAGAGTCAATTGGACACTTGTTCACTTGAGAGCAAATTGGGGGGTTTAGGGTATAGGGCTTGAGGTGAAACCTTGGAAGAAGGTTTGGACTTTGGACAATTTCATGGCCTACTTCAATGTCCTAAAGAATGGGTCATTGATGCCTAATTCTTACCATGTGTATCACCCACTCAAAAGTGCTCATTCAGTTTTGCAAGTTTCAAAATAAACCCTAAAATTTGGCACCAAAAGAATCATCGATAGGAACCCCCTAAAAGGACATTAAGGCTCCAATTTTGCATTGGGAAATAACTTAAGTGGCCTTTTGAAGAGGTGAAAAGTTAATCAATCATGTTTAGATGGCAAACTAAAGTGTCTCCTTTCTTATTATTATTATTATGCTAAAAATTTGAATCCACTTCAGTCTAGAAAAGGCCACCCCCCCTCACTGAAAAGGTCTGCAAAGTTTTCAAACAGTTTTTTCGGACATCATGATAGTTAGATATGTGAAACCAGTTCTTTGATTTTTAGGAGGGTTATATAATACTTTAATTAATAAAAATAAAAAGAGAATTTAGAATGAAAACTTAATTAAATATTTGCCTGCAACCTTAACCTGAGAAGAACTGTGGGTTCTTGGACAAGGCGGGCGGCCCGATATACATGAGTCTTCTCTGGTTCTTTTCTTTCCAAAGAATTGCTGGATGGAAAGAACCACCTAGATATCTAATGGGTCAGGTGGTGAGACAAGTGATATCCACCCAACACTGGTCTCAACCCCCAAGTCCCAAACTTGACACCTTTCTTTTAAGAGTAGGATTCAACAAACATCCAAAAAGGTATATTACATCCAAAACCATCTTTGTGACCTGAAACTTATATTCAAAAAGTATATTTCATCCAAAACCATCTCTGTGACCTAAATTTTACATCCAAAATAACCTAATTTGATTACCTGCCACAACAAAAGCATGAGACAAAACCCTAAATTGTCACAGGTCACACAAAAGATGCTGCCTATCTGACATGTGATACTTTGTCATCTTTGCCGAAAAGAACCATCATTTTAAGAACCACATTGAGATTGACATTTTTTTTTAAATTAAATTTTTTTTTTTCCCCTCCCTTCATCATGTATCTTACTTTCTTTTAATTTATTCAACCTTGCAGAAAATGTCAGCAATAGGTAGAACCTGGGCATCATACATGATGCCACAAATCATTCCTAGTTTTTTTAAAAACACACAATCTGAACAAGTCCACAGCAGTTCAGCAGAGATACTCAAGCTCTTGGCTGCACTATTACTACTACTACTACCCTTTAGGTTTTCTTCCTTATCATTGATGTCATTTCAATTCGTTGCCATGCGTCCTATTTGCATAGGGCTTTTATATTTTTTTTTGTTGATTGTCTGCTTTTATTTTTTCTTTGAGTTGTGTCTACTTGCATTCTCAATTGCCTTGTACTTTGATGGATGAATTTCATCCTTGATTTTTATTTACAGGATTTTTCTTCTTTTAATGAATTACATATAGTAAATGACGCCGTGAAGCATCATTTCATCCATCTGTCCCTTCATCCATCCATCCATCCATCCATCTATCCCATCATGGTCTGTTTAATCCGATGGGGCGGAGAAAGAGTGGAATACAAACGCAGCGCGGCGGAGAAAGCAATAGGAAATATAGTAAAGGATGTCGTGAAGCATCATTTCATCCATCTGTCCCATCACCCATCCGTCCATCCATTCAATCATCCATCCATCTCGTCATGGTCTGTTTACTCTGACAGGGCGAAAAAAGAATGGAGTATAGACGCGACACGACAGAGAAAGCAATAGGAAGAGATGGCACACATGCCAAAGCCTTGCATTGATGGGAAGATGGATGAAATGATGCTTCACTTTCGTTTGGTCATCCATCCGTCCTGTCGTGGTTTGTTTACTCCAACAGGGTGGAGAAAGAGTGGAATACACATATATATAATGAATTGAAAATTAATAATATTTTTAGCGGATGTCATCAAATTAGAAATAAAATAAAATAAATTATCCACCCAACCCAGAATCTGACCAATTTGTTTCATGGTGAATTCTCTCAAAATTATGAATTAGAACTCTCAAAAAAACAAAAGAGGATTTTTCTTCACAAATTCCCTTTTCTCAAAGAAAAAAATTGCAATTTTTTTGAGAAATGCATTTTTTTTTTGGTAGGAAAAAAATACTTTGTCACATTTGGACACAGGTTTTAGTGTTTGGGACAGTTTTTTTTTGTTTTTGTCAGTTTTCTATAGTTCGGATAATTTTTTCCAAACATTAGAAAAATTACTGCTACGTGACTTTTTTGGCATACTCACATTTAGTGATTTAAAAAAAACAAATTTTGTGATTTGTTCGACCAAAAATATGGGAAAGCATTTTGTGTTGTCCGATAAGCTGCTGCATGTCGCCTGCGACACTTGGCCATCAATGCATAATATACTTTTTTGGCACATATGTAATGTACCGTCAAATACACACACACCTGTGCATTAGGCACGGGGTTCAAACTAGTATCTAATAATGATTCCGTGACCCAATGATGGGCCACAGTGAACCAGCACCCACCAGGGCACCATCCACTGGATGGATGCCTGTTATGACTCAGTTGTGGATGATCCTCAACTGAGTTATTACCCAGTTTCATCTTGGTAACCTGTTCTATAAGAAGTAGATCTAAAATATAGACAGGGAGGTAACAAAATAGGGAACTACTAGGTAAATAGATAGTTTATACGTAGTAGGTAGTGGCTGTTTTTACTACCTACCTAGTTGATAGGTAGTAAATAAAGCAACTAAGCTAACCAGCATGGTTAGCTAGGGAAATGGAACCCAACAGAAAACTGTTTCCTGATCACATATCATCCATCCTTGATGGTGCAATGGTGGGTGCTGGTTCACTGTGGCCCCAATGATGTTGTTGCCAAAGGTTATATGGAAGAAAGATCACATAATGAATTTTAATTTGTGCGGAGTATGTGAAGATTTTGTTGAACTAGAATTTCTGGGTCAAAAGGAATGGAGTTTTGATTGGTTGATTGATCAATCGGTCAGGCCTTAAACTTGATGGGTAGATTTGGCCTTTTGAGAATGGAGGTTGATCAATTGGGCAGGCCTTAAATTTGATGGGCAGAGTTGGCCTTTTGTGAATAGAGGTTGATCAATTGGGCAGGCCTTAAATTTGACGGGCAGAGTTGGCCTTTTCTGAATGGAGGTCGATCATTCGGGCAGGCCTTGAATTTGATGGGCAGAGTTAGCCTTTCATGAATGGAGGTCGATCAAATGAGCAGGCCTTGAATTTGATGCGCAGAGTTGGCCTTTGGTGAATGGAGGTTGATCGGTCAGGCAGGACCTAAATTTGATGGGCAGAGTTGGCCTTTTGTGAATGGAGGTTGATCGATCGGGCAGGCCTTAAAGTTGCTGGGCAGAGTTGGCCTTTTGAGAATGGAGGTTGATCAATTGGGCAGGCCTTAAAGTTGATGGGCAGGGTTGGCCCTTTCTGATGTTGTTCCCGTATGCTTGAACGTGAAAGTGTTGTGAGGGACGAAGGTGAGGCTTACCTCTTATTGAGAAAATATGTCACCGAAGAAGGCCTGGAACCAGGTGTTGGGTTGCGCAAGTGGCGAGTTGGTTTGGTCCTGGACCCATTGGTACACCTACCACACAAACTACGCACTTGGGCATTCAATTGGGGAATGCAGGGGGGAGTGTCCTCACACTCTCAAGACCTCACCCCAAAATTGAAATTTATGATATGTAACAACTAAAGACCTAGCTTTTTGTTGGCCTTGGCAAGGGATATTGTGTTTAAATTCATCATAGAGTATAGTAGCTTAAGGGATTTTGGCCCCTAGGTAATAATAATAATAATAATAATAGGTCTATTTTGATGTGAGGATTTTTGAAAGATGATATTTTGGCTTGTGTTGAAACTTGAGATTAGTTCTAAAGTTATAATATCTTGAAGGATTTTGGTTTCTTCTATTAGAGGACTTTTTGAAGATTATATTTTTGCATGGTGAAATATTTGAGTTTCCATGATTCTTTTTTTGCCTTAAGATACTTTTTAATGTAAATGACAAGGCCACAGTGTGACACACCCCTTGTTTAGAGTGTATTGGGAAGTCCTGTTACACGGCGAAAAAACTCATCCATTTCTTGCACGGGCTTTACAAGTTTAGTCCAGTCCGACTACCTACCCTCTCCAGAGGCATTACAAAACTTGTAGCCCGCTTCTCATCTTGTCACTGCCACACTGTGGTCTTTACG
>Ga0116229_10003691_pt1 | contig 25197 bp, 19 predicted proteins | sample S1TSphgellanicum_3_FD_87313 | JGI IMG/M metagenome (GOLD analysis project Ga0116229, IMG submission 87313) | Host-associated microbial communities from peat moss isolated from Minnesota, USA - S1T2_Fc - Sphagnum magellanicum MG | ecosystem: Host-associated > Plants > Peat moss > Unclassified... | reverse complement strand
GGACAATTTAACCAAAACCCCCCAAACTCATTATTTCACACATCGTTTGGTAGTTATCCTCGCAAACCTTTGAGTAGCCCACCTTCAACAATGCACAAGCAAAGGGCTAAAAAAATGTCTGGTGGGGAGAATATTTCATCGACACAATCCTAAAAATGTCAAAAGCTTGAGAAAAAATGACCTTAAATGAATCACCAGACAATGATTCTAAGAAATTGTCATGAGATTTTTCATGGAACACACAATAACATACCTCAACGGTGCTTTTGTGAACAAGTAAGAATTGTCTTAGAGAAATACAAACAGGTTATTGAAAATAAGTTTTTGGTGGAGCTAGACAATTCCTTATAACACATGGAACTTAAAATTCTGAGGGCTTTCTAAAGTGGTTTAAATGCAAGATTTTAGATGCAACCACAAACTTGTTGCAATGGTGTGATGTCATTTATCCACAAAAGGACAAAGCACATTAGACCATGGAAGTGGTGGAAGTTTATGGGAAAAAAGTTCATGGTGGGCCAAATTTTCAAAGAATTTCTCAAAAAAGAAAACAAGATTAGCACCATGGACGTAAGAAGGCGTTCGAAACCTTCTAGCCCAAATTGGAAACCATGGTGTCTTATGGATTCCAAACACAACAAATGTGTTCCCATTATTAGGTGGAGATAATCAAGGTGGTTATGGTGTGGTGTGTAAGGTGCAAATTGAAAAGTTCAATCTCATCCCAAGCACTATATAGTTGGTGAGGAAGCATTACTACAAAATGTGGGTGCAATTCACTAATCCCCGTTCATTAGGCCAATGAATTCATTGTTTCCCCACTAGGTCCTATTGACTATATATGACCAGTGAATTCACTCAACATTTAATGAAATCACTTGGCGTACATGGACACCTTTTGTTGTAATGAAGACACTTAAAACGAATTATAAACAGGAAGTGTGTAAGCAATGATCACTAAAAGTTTTGGCATGCTCGTGCGAACATCTAGGTTCATCAAATTCTTTGCCATTGATGCATAGACCATGCAAGCTTACACATTGTGGTGGAATGGGGGACCTCTTCAAAAAATGTTGGGTTACAACACGAAGTATTCCCCCATTATGGATAATCAAACCTTATTGCGCTAAGGGGGTCTAGATCTATGGAAAGGCAAAAACAACTTGTCACCTTTAAGCAAAATTGTGTGAAGTTAGCATGGGCATTCATAAATCTTATGAATGCAATATATCATTTCGGAATTTTTCACAACAACTTATCCAAGGACAACATTATGTTGCATTTTTTGCTAAACAAACTAGATGTTGTGTACATAGGTGTTTGCAATTGGGGTGAAGTTGGGCACTTGTAAGAGGTGAGGCCATCATTATATGGGTTTGCCAAGGAGTAAGATGCCACCAACACAAAGAAAGTGTATTGGTGGGTGGCCCCATAATTGGTTTTTGTTTACAACAAATCAGGAACTACAAATTCCCCTTGATGAATGGCCAAGCAACACCAAACAACTTTAAGGTTTGAAACATTTTTTATGGGCAAGATGACAAATGTCCCATGGGGTGAAGATTGGGATGCAAAATATTTTGTGGATAATTCAACCAAAATGTCATTTGAGAAAGTGATCCATGACATGTATGAGCTGAATCTAAAGGCACAAATAATTAATCAACACATCATGCACACATTAATGGGGACTCCACACAATTGGACTACACATGAAAAGTGTTATTGAAGGCAGCCATAAATAGTTTATAGTTGTTACATATGAAATTTGGTGTAATTTGCATAATTTTGTCAAATAATCATGTTGTCATGTGAAATTTGTGAATCCATCATCTTCACACATTTGAAATTTGTGAATCTATGTTCTATAATGATGATATTTTTCTTGTAAACATAAATACAATGATCATTTATAATATTACACAAGTATTGCCCATTTATCTCTTATATTTTTGAATTATGAATGATTGAACTTTGCATTGATAATGTGTTTCAATAAACATTTTCATGTAATTGATAGACATCAAATAATGAAAAAGACTCAATAAAAATTCAATTGAAGCAATATTTTTTAATGCAAATACAAATCATTCATTCATTCAACTTTTGCTTTAGTTTTTATTTTATTTTTCAATTTTGGGGACTTATATTGTACCCGAACTGTATTATACATTTTTTTATTGAAATTATTTTTTAAGGTATTAAAACAATTTAATCCTCTAATTTTTTTGGACCAAAAATGAATTTGAAACAACTAAAAAAATTGGATTAAAACATTTGAATAACCCTTATTGTCCATCGCCAAAAAGGTCATTGTCCAGTGATTGATCATGTTGGCGGCCAAAGATAATATTGACCCAAAATGGTTGTTAACAAAGAAAAAGTTAGAGACCAAAAATTCGACGATGAAAAATGTGGCGACCAAAACCTATGGCAACTGAGAATGTGTGGTGATCAAAATTTTGATGACCAAATTCTTGGGGCGATTGAAAGGTATTTCAATCGCCATAGGGTTTATGGCAATCAAAATGGGTCAAATTTTGATCGCTTTGAAGCCTATTTCAAGTAGCCCAAGATGGTGTTTGAGTTAAGTTAACCCTAGGTTTACCTAAGTTGACCCCACATTGATGTGACATAGGGGTGAACTTGCATCTAGATGTGTCCGTTGTGTCATGACATACGCATGAACGTGGTGACAACCTTGATAGGTAATCACATATAGTTATTAAATTTTATTTTAATTATACTTATAATCACTAATAATATTATTTACTAATTATTATTATATATTTCATTATAATGTTATTAAATATATTAGTATAACCTATGGTTAATAGGTTACATTAATTTGCTTGTAAGTACTAGGGCCTAAACTAATTACTAACCTAACTAAGTTATTAATTTAAATTAAGTAATAACATGATAATATTATTGATTATAAACCGTTATAAGTAATCATACTTATTAAAATGTATAATTATTTAAAATTTATGATTTATTATTTGTATACTATATTTTTACTACCTATTATTGTTATTAATTTTAATATAATTAATTTAGCTAATAGGTAATATAGTTAGTATGGCATAGTAACATGTAGTATTTGCATGTAAATTGTAAATACATCAGTTGCATTTACAACCAAATTTTTTATGATCCCATATCTTTTGCCCTATATTACAAATTTGCACACTATATAAGTAAATGCATTTGTGTTATTCACAAACCAAATACCAAATGCCACTTGGGACAAACCAATGAAAGAAGTTCAACCCTAAAGATTAAACCCAAACACAAAATTGGATTATTTTAAACCTACCTAATTAATTTAACCCTACCATCCTACCTACCTATGACCTCCTTACCTACCACTTGTAACCTACCTACCTACCTATAACTTATCTACCTATTTAATTAATTTAAAAAAATCAATGGGTTTTTTTTTTAATTGCCACATGTCACCATATAATTGGCCTTCACAAATGAACATGTCAAAATATGATACACATTTAATTGGATGGCTAAGATATTATTAATTTATTAATAGTGATGAATATTGAAATGAGGTTCACATACCATGTTTCACTATAAGCAACCTTCATAAATTAACATAGATGTATAAAGTTATAAATTCGTACCATGTATATTGTCCACATACATATTGTCATATGCAATTGTCGGTTGTGTGCAACTTGTCTTATGCAACTATGGAGTCTAACAGTTGCATGTGTCACATGTAATTAAAAATCAATTGCATTGAACATTTTCAAAATGACAATTTTTTCTTAATGTTACATAGTATAATATAATATATTATTTGGCCTTTCAATATTTAACCTTTAAATTTTTTATAATCTATACTTATATTTATATTGATATAATATAGGCCTCTCAATTATTAATTTTTTTATAATTTTTTTATATATTTAAAATATGTGTAAGGTGATCTAACACATTTGATCATCACATAAGATCTAATTAAAACCTTCCAAACTATAATTTTTTTATTTTTATTTTATTTTTCTAATCTAACCCTAATAAACAAAAATTGTAAAGCATGAATTGAATGAAATTTAGGACAAAATATCAAGTTTGAATGAAAATAAAATCTTGATCATGCAATCTTGATGTGAATGAATTTAAACCCTTGATATTCAAATTTGAAAATACATCCATCCACCATTATTTCTCCCAATTATCTCTCTTTCACATTTAATCTTTTCACACGCTGTCACATTTAACTTCAATTAGTCTCTCTTTCACCACCTTGCATTAAATTCTCACATTTTCATGTATGCACATTTTTTTACACTCTATCATTTTCCACCTTCAAATGTACTTTCCACTACATTAAAGTTTTCATTTGCATTAAAACAAAAAAGTTGTAAAACCAACCATTTCATGTAAAGTTGTAACATTGGTTCCTTGAAGTTCAAGCTATCAACAAATGGCACTATTTAAGGTAGTGGAACTTTGAAGCTTGGACAAAATGAGCATCTTCAGAAGCTTGCACAATCTGTGTACAACGTTAATTTAGATTTTGAAAAAAAACACAAGGGCTTAAGTTCAAACTGTTATATTCAATAAAATTTTAATAAGGATTTTGACCTAAAGAGGACATGAAAGATGAGGTAGAATCCCACTATGGCGATAGGAGTGAAAATAGCAAAAAGTTATGTAATTAAATATTCATGATCTTTTGAATTGTTGTTCAAACATTGTTATTGTTTTCTACCTCTTACCCACTTCATGTTATCATGTTCAAGCTTGCAATACTTTCTATCCACAAAATAGAGTTAGAACGTACTAAAATTTAAATCATTAATTTGATTTATATTTTAATGGACAATGTTTTCTTGAACATTATGTTTTCTTGGATAATGATTTCTTGGACAATGTTTTTCTTGGACAATTCAGTCCCCAAAAAATTAAAAGATTTTATTAGGCAAATAGGTGATGTTTTGTGTACCTTGAAATATAGAATTGTGGTTACCAAAAAATATATATATTACTTCATTTTCTATGAAAACGATAATAATATAGTTTGGTTGTTTGATTATAAAAAGTTCATTTGAACAACCATTTGGTCATAATGTTGTTGGGAAAATTTTGTTACATTTGTTATCCATGGACTTTATTTCCATCTTCTTTCATATTTATGCTACTACCAAGATATCAACTAGATGTATTAGGAATTTAAGAAATTGATTTTTGTAACAAAATATTATATTATTTGAGTTGGGTTGATCTTGTTGTTTTCAACATTCAATGTTCATAGTTGTGTGGGGTGCAAGGTAAAGTAAATGGTTCATTGCTTTGTGTAAAAAAAATTACAAGTAACCATGAAAAAGTTTTAATGTATTGAATTTTTAAAAAGTATTTTGTATAGTAATTAACATTGATAATCTTTCATTTTATATTTTAAATGTTGAAAAACCCAATCTTGAAAGTAGAATCAAGTAGAATTTTTTTTAATGTTTCTACTTGCACAAGATGTTTGAATAAATGTAAATGAAATATTGATTTTTTTAAAAATCAAATTAATGGGGCCCTAAAAGATACTTATGTATTATCAAATTATGCATGTTATAGTCATAATATATCATTTAAAAAATATGAAGTAGGTTTGAACACCGTATTGACCCAATTAGCTTGAAACATACTCTCAACCTACTTTTATGATACCAAAGTTGTTCCAACTTTGTATCCAACTTTCCATAAACTAAATGCAATGACCTATGTTTTCATATTTTAACTTTAAAATGTTTTGAATCTACTTTCTTGTGTCCCTATCAAAAAATGTTTCATTTTAAAATTGGATTTTGGGTCGACTACTTTTTTTGTCCACTTTACCTTGCCAACACCCCCGTATGATTATATTGCAAATGCCACTTGGAACACCTATGACTACCCCACATATGCTTACACCTAGAGGGTGGCCAATAATTCCACCTATAGGTATTACAACCTTGGGTTAATGTTCATAAACACTTGCATGATGGCATGCACCATTTCCCTAGCCATGACCCCATTTAAAGTTATCCCACATATGCCATCAAGATCACCTACAACAATCTCTCCAACAACTCCTCAAGGTACTCCAAGTGTAGCTTGAAAATGCACACAAGTTGGTGTTGCCTTTGCTAGAAATGGTTATGCCCACTAGATAGTGGGGTTGTGTCCACCAAAGGACATAACAATGCAAATAAAATGAGAGCTAGGCATTGAAGATTCAACAATGTAATGAAAATTAGGCTTCAGATTAAATTAATTATTGAGGGGTAATGAAGTAATACATGTGGTGCACTATAATGTAAATGGGAGACATGTATGTGGTGGGAAGACTAGTTGGCTAATGGCCTTTCAAGGTTATCCCTTACAATTACATCCCACAATTGATGACATATGGTGACAACCAACAAAATAAATCATTATTGTAGAACATGTCCTTATTCCACTCAACATTCCACCAACATTAATTGGAAAATACCCATTTCCACCCACATAGATTTTTAGTGGAAGTCATGAGTCATATGGAATGCATGGCAAGGTGTTCACTATGATACCACCATGCACCATTCCCATCACTGAAGTCCACCAATTTCCATTATGAATCCATTATGAATCCACTAAAAGTTCAATATGAAATCCATTAATAATCCATTATGCACACATTCAATTGGAAATGGTCCATTGAACAACCATAGGTTAATGGTTTGGATGAGCTCTTTTCCACTTGGCCAAATTTGGGTGGAAGTGCAAGATTTAAGAACATGTTTTGTAGTAATGAATAAAGGCCATAAAGGAGGCATTAGAGTGGCAATTTGAATACTTTAATTGCGCTTTTGCTTACAAATATGTCAAAGACTAAATTGCCATTGTGTTGAAAAGCAAACAATCTATTTTGAAGAAGAAGATTGAAAGAAGCAAAGATCGACCTCAAAATTGTGCAAAGGAACATTGGAGTTAGTTGAAAGAGGTATTACCCAAAAAAGAGACAATTGAAAGTGCCCAACGATTGACCAAAATTCAAGGGTTGCAAAAGATTAGCAATAGGATTGGATGAGTAAATGAAATTGGTGTTAAAGAAATGTTGATACATTTCTATCTTTTATCAAACATGATTTCTAAGGGGTCTCCATTATTGACTACATTTAATTTACAACTTGTGGATTTATTTATCTATTTGTGAAGAAAGAAGAATTGGGAAGACCTCTAACATTGGCCAAAATCCAACATGAATGCGAGAGGGACAAAGGTTCTAAATGCAAAAGATGAGTTAGAGATGATGAGGTTAGGCCAACTTCTAAAAACTCGATCTTATGATTCTAAAGCATAGTTGAATAACCTTAATTATAAGACTTAGGATGATTGAACTATTAAAAAAGATCATTATCTAATTAGTTTAGATTTTTATTGGGAACTTTAACATCACCTGAACATCATATTAAACTCCAAAAAACATGAACCAAGATTACATCCATGGCCAAATGTTATGTTTGTTTTGTTTTGTTCTTATGTTGGAGACCCTAAATCTAATACTAGTTATAAATTAACATGTTACATTCATAGATAGATGATGTACTTGTTATAGTTATAATGTAATCAATTCTTAGAAATTTTCAAAAAAAATTGTTGAAATAAATGCATTGGTAACATGTTGGTCATTCCTGATATGATTGAATCATAATTGGCGGCTTATAAGAAGATTTTGTTCATAATATGAAATCAAATAGCTATGGCTAAAGGTAGTTATATTTTGAACTAGAGATTTGACTAGATTTTATTGAGGGAAACCATGAAGAAATGCAAAGAGGACTAATGAGTTGGCATCCACCTAGGATGAACTAGTCAAGAACCAAGATGAACTAGTGAAAAGCCAAAAGGCCATGTCCACCATGATGGAAGAAATGTGGACCTTCATGCAAAAATTAAGGAATAATATGGTTGATGCCAACACACCCAAGTCAAAGGGAAAACTCAAGTTGATGTTGCCAAGGAAGTTGAAGGGAATATGGGAGTGGTAAAATGAAATAAAAAAGTTAGGTAATGTGTATGATTTTCAACAATACAATTGTCACATTAGATTTGTACTTTGTGCCAATTAATAGTGATTTGTAAGGATCACATTAATAGAGTTATTAGACAATATTTTTAAATGATGGTTTTAGTGTTTAATAGACGAATGAATGGGATTCAAGGTTGTGGCCATACTTCATCAATAAAAAAACCAATAAGGAAGTTAGTTAAATGCAAATATCTCTAGAAGACAATGGACCACAAAATCCCCTTTCACTTGAGACCAATATACAAGCAATTAATCTTGTGCGAGATGATCATCCAACAATGAACGAGAAGGTGAAAAATGAAGCATCAGTTGCTAAACCCACCTCTTCTATAGATGATAATTTATGAATGACCACATTAAATAGGTTCATACAATCACACACATGGGCACTTTAACTTGGGGTTGGTGGGAAGGTGGTCATTAGTACTATGAAGCATGCCAAAGCTATTGTAGAAAGCCCAATGGACAATACTATTGCCACTGAAGAGGTGAGCTTAGATTTAGTGATGAATACCAATGTTTTTTCTCCAAAGAATAACATCTTTATAGATAGGGTATGGTACCATCTAATCTTAGATGTCAATGGCTTATTGTGTATTGTTGTGCATTTGAAAAGCGATGAGTGATGGCAACCATTAGTACCTCTAGTAAGGTGTGGGAACAAACTTGTTACATTGTGACCAAGTTGCCATGAGTTTTTAAAGTTGTGTTATTCAAGGTTTGATGTTGGGATATGGTATACAACAACAAAACTCAATATTATTCCCATTGTCAAGTTTTATAATAAGGGAAAAATTGAAGTTGAATATTGTGTTTGTATGGGGGAATGAAAAATGCAAAAAGATTTGCATTTGCTATCCACTAAACCCAAGATGGATATTAGTGCTTAAAAACATGACTAGGGTTTTTTTATTAAATAAGCCATTTATGATGGCCATTGTTTCAACATAATACTTTGTTCATAGATGATTGCCCTTATAAGTGTGTTGGAAATGTGTCATTTTCATACATATTGCCACATCCATTTGATAATGAAATACACAACAACAATTATCTAATAGCATCATTATGGCTACACTTGATTGGACTTTCTAAGGCCTTAAACACCTTAAGGTATGTTGGTTTACACCATCATGGGCAAAAGTGGATTACAAGAGAAAGTCACATTGAAAATCCATAAAGCTTATGCTTGGTCACCTCTAACCTAGTTGATTGCCATACCTCCTAAACCCCATGTAATTGTGTTTTTAAATTCACTATTTTTAGTATGTAGTTAATGCAGGCATAAACTACAAATGTTTTATTAATCATATGTACATTTGCAAAACTCAAAGGTTGTTCAAGATGTTAAGAAGGTTAAGGTCCCACCAATTTTGGGGAAAGGACCTTTGGTTTGGGGTACACGCAACCCTACATGCAATTGGTTAGCTCTAAAGGCAATTGCAAAGGAGGGTGTTGCCTTAATAGTTCAAAAAATGCACTCAACAGTAGGTCCCCTCTTTCATTTGATCTAAATGCATGTAATGGTTAAATTTACATTCATGCAATTTAAGATTTGTGATATTGTTTTACTATGTAGTATGCCACTTTGCAAAATTAGTTTGATTCAATTTTGTGATCTAATGTTATGGAAAATTTACTAAAATGCCATTAAATTTGCATAAGTTGAATAGTTATGTTTTAGTAAATCCATAGAAATTTGTTTACTTTATATTCATTATTATATACTAGAATTTTTTATTGTTCTAACTTCATTTTAAATCTGTTTTACAATACAAGTTGAATGAAGAAGTCATCCTCATGATTGTCATTGGAGGAAGAGCTTGTGCATTTGGAAAATTTGGGGGTAGGGTAGCACATCATCGTTTAACATGCCTATGATAAGAAATCATTTGTCTGTTTGTATGAGTTCATGCTTAACACCAAATTCTTCCTTGCCATTTCCAAATTATGAACATGATTTGCCACTAATCATTGTAGGGGATGCAATTGGATACATCATCCTTTGGCCTTGGAAGCTAACCACCTCATATATGGGGTAGGTGAGCTATATTTATTTAACATTTACATGCACATTGTAAAACTTTGCAAACCTTCCATTTTAAATGAAAATTTTGTATTGGTATCAAAAACAATTTCCCAGAGTATTTAGATTTGTTCAAATTACGCCAATATTGTATGTGTGTGTTATGGATGTGCTTTCAATTATTATTTTGATAGGGTTTAACATTTAGGGTTATGTGTGGTATGCATATGTGTTTGTGTATATACTAATCATGCAACACTTACACACAACACAACATTTCATATTTGCACATAGTTTTAATTTGAAATCCTAACTTGTTAATTTAGAACAATAGATGTGTCCAACCATGTATGGGTAATTCAAAATCTCAGATGCATGCAACATGTCAAAATAGACAAATAGGTACCTAGCATATCAAACATAATATGTGGCATCCACATAAACGAACACAAATTAATATGTAATAAAAATAGACATGACACATGTCAATTTATGTCATCTATCAATATTAACACATTGGTAAAAAACAACATGACACCTATTAGTCCACATGTCATCTAGCAATCCTCACACTATATTAAAAATAATAGGACACACGTTAATCCACGTCATTGAATAATGAAAACTAGTTTGTCATAAACGACAAGACACATCAATTAATACTAGACTTAATCATATTAAACAACCGCGTCATCACCACATTAGCAACCAATATTAGATGATTTAGTCATATATTGTCTTAGTGTTTTATTTGACTAAAACTTAATCATAAAGAACATGATTTGTAGTCTTGATTACTGTAGTTTTTAGGCGGCTTCGACATAAATTAAATTATTTTCAACTTTGTTGAAATTTTTAGAAAAAATACAGCCCTTTTTGTCAAAATTTTCACACATTCAAATTGCCAACCAATTTTGAACTAGGGATTTGTTTAATCAAATCAATTACTCTACATCCATCTGACCACTAATGCAATGAAATATCTTTTAAATATCAATAAATTTTACTACACATATGCCAAAATTTTCAAAATTGAAAAAAGTAGCTGCCAAACCAAAAAAATTAAATTAAATTATTTATTTGGCAAAAAATTGCTGAAGCCACCCAAGTACTATAGTAGTCATCAATTATTCAAGTTATGAAATATTATGATGATTCTTGGCATTGTTGAAGGTGAAAGAACATTGTCCAACTTGAATTTCATGAAGTCCAACCTTAGAAATCACTCAACAAACCATCTAAACCTAGTGGTCCAAATTAATGTATGTTCAAGATCTCTAAAAGCTTGAAACATTTTCATTCTCAACACAATTAGGAAATGACATTTGGCCAAACTTCAATATAGAGTGAAGTTCTAGGAAGCTAGTTATAATTGATTCACATATATTGTAATACCTTTAAATTAAACTATTTTTGTTTTGCCAAACTTTTGAAAATCTATTTATTGTTTGTGTCGAAATTTTAATAAAATAAAAAAGTTCAACTGTCAGATTTTGAAGCACAGACCTCCCAAGACCTCCCATGACGGTGACTTAAATTTAAAACAGTCTAGACATAATAGACTGTTCCATGGTAGTGACAAAACTCCATTTATTATTTCGAACAACCATTACATTTTGAAATTTTCAGAATTAAAAAATCAAGTGACAAAGTTGAGATTTCAAGTTTAATTAAATATTCAACACTTTGTTGCTGAAATGGTAAAGGTACTATGGTAATCTTACAACATAAAACTAGTATAAGTTTTGTGACTACCCATTAATAGTTGAAGTTTTCACAACATTTAAAAAAACAGTTTTGGATGTGCTCTGGCTTGTAATGGACAACAACAATCTATTTTTTTTCAAATTTATGAAGAAGATGGGTTGGTGATCATGAACAAGATGACTTAGCCAAATTTGGGTAGAGGTCAAAGGGTCCCCCTTGTAATTTGGTGACTTGTTAGAACGTATTCTCTAATATGGTGACTTTAGCTTTCCTTTTTTTTGGTTTTTCCCTCATGATGTGGCAACTTGGGCCTATTTTTTTCAATAAAAAAACCCTTTGTACCTTTCACACCTTTATTCTTTTTTCTTGCCAGGTTGCCAAATTCGCCAAATACAGAAATACTTGGTTTCTTTGCGCTTTAGTTTATTGTTGGGTACATTTAAAGATTTTAAGCATAATATAACCCAAGCTCCCAGCTGATTTCGTTTTAATTAAAATCCCAATATTATGCCTGGATCCTCTACAAGTTATCGCTAATCCTGATCTAGTTCATCATAAATTGTGTTTTGAAATTTGTGCCCTGAAATTAAGCTGGTGGGTGGATATAGATCAGGCACGGTGTTGAATTCTTTTATTTAGGTCTAGCTACAGATCTGACTATCTGATTTTCGATCAAGTTTTGTTCAAGCCCCAAGGCGATCTTGTCAGTAGAGCTCCTTCTTTCCTATAAGGCCGTCTGATGATTGATCTGTGCGCCACTATACTAACCAGAGTGAACCGACACCTACACTTGTACCTTCACGATCTTGAGTGTGGCTATATTTAACTTGATTCTTGTTAGATTTGAACTTGGAGACCCTGAATTAATCTTACGAGGGAATACTCATAACACTTAAAAGCAGCCAAAATCTTTTGAGGTTTTTACCAGTGTTGGACAGTTCTTTGAAGTTTTAAAGAACCACCGGTTCCAGTTCTTCAAATACTTCATAATCAAAGAACCATCAGCTCCAGTTCTTAGTCATTTCAAAAACCTCAAAGAACTCACAGTTTTTGTGAAAGAACTGGCAAAGAACCGGACGTTCTTTGGCTGGTTCTTTGATTGTTTTGAAAATTTTGAGAATCGACAAGTAAGTGAGTATATACCCTGGTTTATAAGAGGTGAGTATCTGTACATCGTCTAAGAACCGCCCAACTGTGGGTTTTACCATGGCACCAGTTTACGTGCTGGTCACCCAATGGCCTTTTATACTGATGGAATTCCACTTGACGAAAACGGGGTCAGGTTTGAATTTTAGGGATTCGTTCTATCTGCTATTGATCTGGGGCAGGGTAATAGGTAGGCTGTTCTTTGCAAGGCATATTAGCCCAGGCCAAAAATGTGACAAACTCTTTTGGAAAGAGATTTTCATGTAGCCAATGGGAAGGCCCAAGCATGCAATGAAGGTGCCTTACTTTTTTTCCTTTTCAGTTGGTGATGGGGGAAGGATTTTTTTTCATTTTTCCCTGGTTCTCAATATGTTCACCAAGTTCTCAATGTGTTCCCCAACATGTTCTCCATAGCACCTCACTTTCATCCCATATGCTTTGGCAAATGTTGTCCTCCTTTCATCTATATAGGGGGCCCAAAGGGGAGGAACTCTATACTTTAGAGTAGAAGCTTCTATTTTGGGGAGCCTCCACAGTTTCATTTTTTAAAAAAAGTCTTGTACCAATCAACTTCGCTGTTGCAGGGGAAAAAAAAAAAAAAAAACTTGGGAGGCATCTCATCTAATTAATAGGAGAGGTGAATATGTGCCTGAAAGAGTCAGGCTTCTAATGTTAAGACCACCCGCTGTGCAGTACCAGCTAGTCTTGCCCACTCTACAAGGGATTCCTGCTCAATCCGCAAGGGAAGTCCTTTTTCGGTGCCAATATAATACGCCTCTATTTAACTGCATCATCCAACACCGGTGCTCTTGGCATGAAATTATAGATATACAATCAGTAATTCTTATATAACTAGAATGATTGGATATATATGGTTATTACTAATGATCCACCCCAGCAATAACTTGCAGAATACTGCTAATCCCATCACTGTGCCAGACCGAGACATTTATAACAAAGGCCCTAGTATCAGGGGGTTTTTTTCAAATTTCTGAGGTAGGTGGTGTAGGGAAACAAGAGGAGAGTAGAATTTTTTTCTAGGATTCCTGCCTTAGTTTGGCGACTTACTGAAACCTATGATCTAAATGGCAAATTCAGACAGTTTTTCCTTAAAATATGACGACTTGGGGTCATTTTTGCACCCAAAAGAAAACCTTTGTACAAGTCACAGGGAATTATTTTGTTGCCACCGTGCGAAAATTAATTTACCACAACAAGAAACACTGCCTACTATGCGCTAAGGCCCACTTTATACAAGCAGTTAAGGCCAATGTTCAACTCGAATCAAGCATTCCTATTGATGCAAAAATTGAAATCGGCCCCCAGGGCTCTACACTAGGAGTCAAGGCTGAAATAGAAAAAATCTTTTCAATCTGCCCCAAGTTACTAATAAATGCTGAACTTGATGGCCTTGTAATCGCCCCAAGGCTGAAAAGAAGGATACCATCGAATTTGGGAAGCCAATTTGCAACCCCTGGGGCCAATGTTCCAGCATTTATTAACATCCTGACGTCAATGTTCTAGCATTTACTAGTAACTTGGGGCCAAACAACAAGCCCAAAATGCCCAATGTCGGCCCCAAGTTTTCTGGGGCTGACTGACTCGTAGTGTAAAGCGGGCCTAAATAATGAGGTTTGGTGTCTTATTAAAAAAGTTTTAAAGGTTTTTTCTTAGGTAGGACAGGTGGTCATTTGCTGGTTCTACTTGGCAATACTGAACCAGTACTCACTAGAGAACCATTCACTGGATGCCCATCATGACTCAGTTGTGGATGAACCTCAACTGAGTTAATATCTGGTTTCACCTCGGTAACCCATTTTGTAAGAAGTAGGTCATATATATGGGTGGATAGTAGATACTAGATAGGCAGGAAAACTGGTGGGGACTAGGTAAGCAGATTGTTTGTACATGGGTCAGGCCTGTTTTTACTACCAACTGCGTTGATAGTAGGTAGGACAAAGCACCTAAGGTAAGCACAATGGTTGGCTAGGTGACTGGAACCCAACAGAAAACTGTTTCCTGACCACTTACCATCCATCCTTCATGGTGCACTGGTGGGCGCTGGTTCACTCTGGCCCTTGCGATTTTGCCAGGTTGCACTCGTGATGTGAATCGTCTGAATCAAAGGTAGAGAATGCTGTAGTGATGGGAATCAAGTGGTGGGGAACAGTGTTGGGCAGTTCTCACTTTTTTGTGAGAACCGGCCGGTTTTGGTTCTTACATCATGTTATGAAAACCTGACCAGTTCTCTAATTTTTTTTGGGTTGGTGAGAATCAATCAGGGTATCAAGATTTTTAATTTTTTCAACTTCACGGTTCTCAAATAGGGCAGTTCTTGCATATACGATAAAACTTGGTTTTTGAAATTCGGTTTTCACAACCCAATTATTACTTTTTTTCATAAATTAAAATTTATTTTAATTGTATTGATTTATTCTATTTATTAATTAAAATAAAATTTTAAACTTAAAAATTACTGAAAATAGATGGAACCTTGTTCTAAAAAATTAATTCAAAATTTACAAGTCCATAATTTCATCCTTTTCAAAAGCTCCTTGAAACTCCTCTTCTAAAATAGCATCCATCTCAATAAAATCCAAATTGTTGTCCTTTTCAACCCTTTGATCAACAACATGCCTTTCAAATTCAACCAAAGGATGCAAATGATAATGACATTTAAGAAGCATAGGAAGCAAATATTTTTCATCATACTTTTCAACAATTGCCTTACCTTGTTCATGACCAACAAGTGAAGAGACAAGACAAAGAGTTTTAAACCTAGGGTCCAATATTTAAAAAAACATAATTTGAGACTTTCTTTTTCCTTTTTTTTTTTAAGAAGGAAAGAAAAGTATCCAAAACCCCAACAACTTCTTTTTATGTTAGAGGTCAAACATGATAAATGACAAACAACATTTCCATCTTCTTCCATTAAATTGTCAAAGGTTGCAAAATCAATTTCATCCTTGAATTTTTGATTCATGGATATGGCAAAATTTAACAATACCATGTCAAAGGAGGTGATATTTTTGCATTCATTCTCACAAAATTTTGCATGTTATATCATAATATAATTTTTTTTTTGAGTTACAAAGCTTCTTGAAAAAAGATAAATTTTGCTAGCAAATATGCAAAAAAAAAGAGAAAAAGTTAGATTATGCATAATAGGAATTGAATAAAAAATATTTAACACAAATAATTTTAGAAAAATAAAATTACCTTGTCTTCACCGAAGTATTCAATTTCCTTAGGGGAAGGATTTGAATTGACATAGGCCTTCTCCCATTCTTGCCTCCCTTTTCCTAATTTTTTTGGCCAAATTATGCATTTTGCAAATCTCCTTGAGTAGTTTTGATTGACACATATCATAAGACTTTACAAACTTTTTCATTTGTTGTTGCATATTGGCATGCTTTAGAAAATGCATGACCAAAATAAATGCCCTGAATTTTTTTTTCCAAACTTAACACGTCACAATTTACAAATGATTTCAAGGCTACATCCATAGTGTTCAAATTAGATCTTCATCCTTGATGTAAACGATAATTTTCCTCCTCAATCAGTAACTATCCAACAACTTTGTCAAGGTTCTGGCTAAGGTCTGTCCAATAGTATATTTTGCTTCAAAAATGCCAAGTCTAATGTGCTTTGGCTTCTAATCAACTCCTAAAAAATAAATCACCAACACAAAAATATCATGTCCACCTTTCAACATCCACAAAACGAAGCTTATAGTTGCAGAATGGCATTTTACTAAAGTTGGTAAAACATACAACTGTTTAGTTTTTTCCACTAATCTGGGCAATAATTCATGAGAAAATTGTTATTTGGATGGAAATATAATTTTTGGCATGAATGATGTACTAAAACCTTTTCAACAACTACTTTCCACAAACTTAAAGGAAAATGGTTTTTGACTATTAAAAGACCTAAGTTTTCCAGAACTTATTTTTGCTATAGATCATTTTTTTAAGAAGGTTCTTTTGTAGAACCAAATTTGGTTTCTTGTAGAAGGTTGTTTTTCATCTTCCCACATAGGACTATTTATTTTTTCAATTTTTAAAAAAATATTACAATGATCTAAATTTACTTGTTTCTTCAATGCAATTATACCATTAGTTGTGTTATATATGATTAATCCTTTCCTAGCTTGAGTTTTTGAATTTAAATTTAAAATCAAACTATGTGACAAAGGATATATGCATAATTTGAAAAGTTATTATATCAACTTCTTTGTTATCATTAACACAATAAAATGCCCAACACAAAACATTTCTACTATTTAATTTCCAAAATAATCTTTGTGCATGTAACCTTTTCAAAAAAAAATTCAAATTTTCTTCATTAGTTTTGGATTCCTATTTCCTTTTATTTGAACACTTGCATTTTCTTCATGTTCTTACAAAGGTTCATCTTCCATCCTTACTTCATTCATAAACATATCACATGTATTTTCATTTAAAAATATTGTTCCAAGTTCAAATTGAAATTAAAAATTATTGCGTTGATGAGTAACAAAAAAATGAAACAATTTTATGATATATCAAAAAACAACAATAACAAGCAATTATAAGATGCAATTTACTTTCTAAGCATTCACAAAACAAGATAGATATATTTTAAAAACTTTTACAAAACAAAAAGTAATGGGGTTTTATAATGAAATGTATTAAAAAAATGCAAGTTTAGAAAATCTTGAATTTTTTATATTAAAAAAATATTATCAAAATAAACAACAATGAATGGAAAAAAAGTTGAAAAAAACCTTACTTCTAATGCTCAAAAGTTTGGTGTTCAAAGCTCCAACTTGCATAAAGCAAAAAGGGGAGGGGAAGTACCATATTTACTAAGGAAACAAAAGAACAACAAAAGTTGGGCCAGTAGGTACTTGAGAAGTTGTAGCACCAATGTGAGAAGGATGACAACATTGGTGTAAAAGGGATGGTAACACTAGCGTGAAATGAATTGCAACACCAATGCAAGGGGATTGGCAACAACAATGTGAAAGGAGCAGTAGCACTAGCATGAGGGGATTGGTAGCACCAATGCGAAAAGAGCTAAACACTCACACACACAAAAACAATGAACCAACACAAGAAGTTTCGAACACCACACAAGAAGAGCAATGAACTAGTGCAAAAAAAATTTGAGAACCATGCAAGAAAAACAACAAACTTGCACAGGAAGAATAACATACCAACATGAGAAAAACCAAACACCACTACAAAAAGAGCGACAACACTAATGTGTGAAAAGCCATGACATGAGCATGTGAAGAGAAACAACAATACACACGGAAAACAATAATGCGAATGCAAAAAAGGCAACACCAACGGGAAGAAAGCAACACTAGCACAATCACCAACACAAAAATGGAAACACCAATGTGGGAATGGGAGCACCAACGCGAGCACCAACAACATGAGAATGGCAACACCAAAGTAAGAACGGGAGCACCGACACAAGGGAAACAACACCAAAATGAACAACAACACAAAAGAAGCAACGCCAACATGAGTGGTAGCACCAATGTGAAAAGCAAACACAAATAAAAGAAAAAAATTTTAAACCACAACCAATGCAAAAAAAACACAGCTACGAGAAAAAAAACAACATTGTAAAAAAAATGAAGCTCGGGTGTTATTTTATTTATTTTTCATTATCCCTAACATTAAACAATGCCTTTGCCTATTGTTTAGGAACCCTAAACTAGAAGACTAAAAACCAGATGGAGGTTCTTTGAGAGAACCTGTCCAATTCTTCAAAAAAAGAAACTCTTTTAAAGGAACTGATTTTCATGAACCAAAGCTTGGTTCTCATTCCGGTTCTCACATGTAACGATGTCAACTGACTCTAACTGTGAAAACCGGGTCAAGAACTGGGTGACAATTTGAGATCTGCCTAAGAATGAACAGGACCGAATAGAACCTGTTTATCCTGTGACGGAACGGCCTCTCGCCCTACGAGGCTCAACACGTTCCAATGTGGAATAGCCCCGTTCCATTGTACATAAATGGAGAGTAAGAAACCGCGACCAAACAAAAATTATATGGTAACCAAATCTTGGACCTGCCCACATGAAATCCTCTCTTTTCTACTTGGCAGTGCTTTGACTGGGTCAGTCGGCGACCCCATAGCCTCGTTGTGTGGACCCACCCCACCCGGTGGTTGTGGGTCTACTGAACGGAGAATATAGGGGATGTTGTTGACAGTTTAACTGACTACCCTTAATTTAGCTAGAAGTTGGCCATATTTACGTTCGGACTTAATTCCCTTCCCCCAATAAACTGGTAAACTACCTCTGCGAGTCCACCGGCACAAACAGTTCCAGTCTTCCGGTGCTATAGCCTATGACACTAAGTTCAGTCTCAAGCACCTTCTAATGACATCTTTCCATTAAGGTGCTCTGATGAAGGATTGTTTGTGATCAGAGCAGCTTTCCATTATCTTTTTTCAAATAGTTGTGTTCACAGTCATCTCCCAGCTCTATTGACCAATTGCAAGAGAGAGCTGTGAGTCAAACTGTGACTCACCATGATACCTATTCTTTTATTCATGAGAACATGTGTTCCCAGAGTCCCTAATGCAATTAATTACACATTTCCACTGTAGTTGCAGCTCTCCAATGGAAAGCGACCAAGTAACAAAGCCCTGGTCAGAGTGAACCAGCACCCACCAGTGCACCAGTTCTGGATGAAGCTGTTTTGGCCGTTTTGGGATGAACCCAAACCATTTAACCTAAACCAAACCAAACATTGAGGTGGGGTTTTTTTTTTTTTTCTTTTCAATGGCCCACCCTTCCTTTAGACTTCAAAAAAATTCCTCCCTTTTCTTCCCTCCTCTTTTTTCTTTTCCTCTTTTGTTTTTTGTTTTTTTCTCTTCTGCTTCCATCTTCTTTTCTTCCATTGTCCTCTTTTGCTCTTTCTTTTTTTCTTCTTATCTTTCACTGCCATTTTTTTCTCTTCCATTGTTTTATTTTGTTCTTTCTTTCTTCTTCTCTTTGCTGTCATTTACTTCTCTTCCATTGTTTTCCTTTCTTCTTCTTTCCTTCTTCCCTTCGTTGTCATTTTCTTCTCTTCCATTGTTTTCTTTTCTTCTTCTTTTCTTCTTCCCTTCATTGTCATTTTCTTCTCTTCCATTGTTGTAGTTTTTTTTCATCATTTTTTCCCTCTTTTTTTAAACTGTTGTTGTTATTATTATTATTATTTTTTTTTGGTTTATGTTATAGATTTTTCTTCTTATCATTTTTTTTCTTTCATTTCTGTTGCTACTTTAATTGTTTTTCATCTTTTCTTTCTTTTTCTTCCTTTTTCAAACATTTTCTTTTTTTCATCACATTGTTGTGTTTGTTGCCATTGCTTATTGCATCATCATCAGTTTTGCACAACATTCGAGGTATGCCTATATCCTTTTTTTTGTTTTTGTTTTGTTTTGGTTTGAAAGCAAAAGCAAAAAGGAAACGTAAGAAAAAGAAAGAAAAGAAGACAAAAGAATAAAAGAGAAGGAAATGGATTTTTTTTTAAAAATAGATGATAAGAAAAAAATAGAAGACAAAGATTTTATTTTTATTTTTTTCTATTTTTTAAATTTTAGAAGAAGTTTGCTTTCTTTTCCTTTATTTTTTATTTTCTAGAAGTTTTTTTTTCTTGTTTTTTTTTAATCCAAGAAGAAGAATTCTAGTTCTTGTTTCTTTTTCATTGTTTTGTTTTGTTTTGTTTCTTTTATAAATAAAATATTTTTCGGGTCTTTTTTCCCTATATTTTCATTTTTTGGTTTTTTAAATGCTAGAAGTTTTTTTTTTTTTGTTTCTTTTATTATGTTTGTCCCAAATTTTGTTTTCCCCCCTATTTTTCCATTCTTTTGGTCTTTAAAATTCTAAAAGATAAAATTTGTTTTTCTATTTCCTTTATATCTTATTTTCAAAAAAATTCCAATTTTTTTTATAAAAAATCCAGTAGACTATATATGTTCATACCCATGTAATTTTTTGGGAGTTTGGTTTGCATTTTTCAAACTTGCATAGTAATGTGTATCATGTGTTTGATGCAGATTTTGAATAATTATGAAATACCACCACGTAACCAATGTCATTCAACTTCAATTTTATCACTATCAATTTTACATGCATCAACATGTTATTAAAGTGGTTACAAAAACAACTTATTGATGAACACATGACATGGTGGCTAATGAAAATAGGTTTAGATAGGGGTCTCTTGAGGTTAAAAAATAATGTGCACTTTTATTCAAGTTTTTTTTAGCATAAACAATGGCATGGAATTCATGTTTTCCAGCTTTTGGACATTTTAATTTTTTTTGATAAAAGTGTTATTTGCATCGAAAACATACAAGTTTTGTCTTATTGTAATTGTAACCTCAAGTCTGTATTATGTTTGCATGCTTTGAATGTGAACATTGCATTAATACTTTGTTAAAATTTTCCTTAAAAATACGAGTTTGAAACAAATTGCAATGTTGCATTATTACATTAAAAAAACTTCGAAAACATAAAGTTCAATGTGAAATACTTGCATAAGGGTCACAAAACAAACATTAATTTTATTAAAATGATTTTGCAATGCCCACATTTGAAACATAAAATGCCAATTGTTTTTTTGGATGGTTTGTGCAATATACCCAAATGTTGGGCATAAAATATGCATGCTCAATGAAAAAAATGATGAAGATAAAAATATTAAAGTAGAAAAAAAATTTGTGATAAATAATAAAAGAAAATAATCTAGAACAAGAGAAAGAAAAAGAAAATTTAGAAGGGGAAAAAATACACAAACAAATAATTTTAAATAAATAAAAATCCAAAAGAAAAAATGCTTGCATTTTTGTCACAATATATGTAATAATTATTGAAGTGTATTGTATTTGAAATGACATTGTTTTCGTATGTGGGTATTGTATTTTGCTATTAGATCTTCAACTATTTTAGCTTATAACAATAACTACCAAATTATGTAGTACCTATGTGCAAGTCACAAAAGTTGATCAAATGTGCAATATATGCATTCATGATTACCATTTATTAACATCAAGGGGTCAAATATGATTAAAATGGTTATAAATTCATTGAGTGCAACACCTTCATATTTTTTATATCATATAGTGGTAGACAATTACATCTTGTAAATGATAGGTAGGTAGTGTACACAAATAAGGAAAAAGTTAGGTCAATAATGTAATTATGTTAATAAGATGGCTAGGGCAATAGGGTAGTTTAAAAAATTATTAAAATATTTTTTCAAAAAAATGATTTTTAGTTTAATTCAAAATTATATAATTTTTTTGTCAAAAGGTAAAGGTTTTGTCGATAGGTATAAGTTTAACCATGAAAAAATAGAAGTTCTTCCAAAAAAATAAATTAACCAAGAAAAGATAAAGGTTTTACCAACAAATAAAAGTTTAACCATGAAGAGATGGAAGTTTTGCCAAGAGCTTTAGGTTTAACCAAGAAAAATTGGAATTTTTTCCAATTTGTAGAGGTCTAACCAACTAGATGTAAAGGTTTTACTAAGAGTAAAAATATAGCCCCAAAAAAAAAGGTTTTGCCAAAATGTAGAAGTTTAAATAAGAAAATTTCAAAGGTTTTCCAAGTGAAGTTTAACCATGAACACATAAGGGTTTTATTCAAAGGTGAAAATGTATCTAAGAAGAGGTTAAGGTTTTGCTAAGAGGTAAAAGTAATCAATAATATATCGAACTTTTGCCAACATGTGGTGGTTTACTCATGAATAGATGGAGGTTTTGTCATGAGATATAAGTTTAACCAAGAAAAATTAATTTTTTTATCGAAAGGTAAAGGTTTAACCATATATATATATATATAGGTTTTGTTGAGGAGTAAAGGTTTTGCCAAGAGATAGATGTTTAACTAAGAAGATATAAAGATTTTGTTAACATGTAAACGTTTGGCCATGAAGAGATGGAGGTTTAACCAAGAAGAATTAAAAGTTGTGCCAAAAGGAAAAGGTTTAGCCAAGAAATATAAGTTTAACCAAGAAGAATTAAAAGTTGCGCCAAAAGGAAAAGGTTTAGCCAAGAAATATAGGTTTAACCAAGAAGAATTAAAAGTTGTGCAAAAAGGAAAAGGTTTAACCAAGAGATATAGGTTTAACCAAGAAAAGTTAGAAGTTGTGCCAAAAGGAAAAGGTTTAGCCAAGAGATCTAGGTTTAACCAAGAAGAGTTAAAAGTTGTGCCAAAAGGAAAAGGTTTAGCCAAGAAAAATTAGAAGTTGTGCCAAAAGGAAAAAATTTAGCCAAGAAGAGCTAGAAGTTGTGCCAAAAGGAAAAGGTTTAGCCAAGAAATATAAGTTTAGCCAAGAAGAGTTCAAAATTGTGCCAAAAAGAAAAGGTTTAGCTAAGAAGAGTTAGAAGTTGTGCCAAAAGAAAAAGGTTGAGCTAAGATATATGGGTTTAGCCACAAATTGTTAAAAATTGTGCCAAAAGGCAAAGGTTTAACCAAGAGAAAGGTTTAGCCATGAAAAAATAGAAGGCATATAAGTACGAGGTTGGTAGGTAGAACCAATATGTAGCTCAATAATGTAATTAGGTTAGTAGGGTAGCTAGGGAATTAGGGTGACTAGATTGGAAGGTAGTAATGTCAAGGTTGGGGAAAAAAACCAAAAAAATAAAAAGGGTCAAAGGTTAGCAACCTAAAAAGGTTGATTGGTACAATGTTGTGTTAACACATGGTCAAAAACCGAATGAAAAAACATAGCCCATCCTATGGACAAAATGGCCAACTGGTGCACTAGTGGGTGTTGGTTCACTATAGCTTTCATGTCCATCTAGGCAATGCATTGTGAATGGAAAATTATAAAAGTTCATCAAATGAACAATTGATGTGGTTTATTAAGTTAGAAGCAAAAAAAACCAACAACCACCGGCACACTAAAAGGAATGCAAGGTGTCCATTGCATTGCAGTTCCCTGATTAACCATGGTGGTTACCTCAATCTTTGTTTTTACTAACTACCTACTAACAAACCACTAACTTTTAGCCATGTTTCAACCATCTACATACATCTATTTACCCTGGAATCAAATCCTATTACCCTACCTATTTATCTATCTACAAAACCTATCCTTTAGAGAATAGGTTACCAAGGTGAAACCCAATGCCACTTCAATTGCACTTCATCCACAATTGAGTAATAGTGGGCTTCCAATGGATGGTGTGTGATCTAAAGGGAAACCCTAAGGAGAGAAAAGGAAAAGGTTTATTACAATAATCCAGTGTTTGATGGGTCACAATGATCATTCATTGTCATGTTAATCATATTTTGCGCTAAATAGCTTTTGTTTTGTTTGATTCATCAAGGAAGGAAAAATGAAAGCGTTTGGTCTTTGTGTTTTAATAATGAGCTTGCAAATTTATCTTATTTGTTTCTTGTTTTTCATTGTGGATCAAGGAATTGTGGCGCTGATTGATTTGGGAGATCTTCTAGTGACAAGTAATTGGTGAAGCTCTGATTGTAAAAAACAGAAGCTTGCTCAAGGTAAATCATCTAAATGGGTTTTTAGAAAAAAACCTAAATACCTAAACAAGTTTGACTTTGTTTTCAAAAGCTTGTTCTTGTTTTCATGATGTTGTTTGGATATTTGATGCACCCATGGGAAGAATGCTTGTGGTGTATACTCTAGTTTTCAAATTTTTATTGGGTTGGAGAATTATAATTCTTGTTAGAATATTAAAATGGACTATTGGTGAAGATGATGTGGAACTGAAAATGTTTTTGAATGGTCTTGAATTGGCATTATTTCATGAATAATCATGCTTAAAACACCAACGCATTTTGGGTTTTGTGACTGGCCTTTACAACTACATACTGAAGTTAAGAAAGACATATGCGACTAATGATTAGTAAGTTGTTAAACCCATGTCGTTTCACCCATTTAATCCCAAGGGATGTTTAGTTGCAAAACCTGGTTGTTTTAACAATTAGGATTTAAAAAAAATTCTTATAATAATGAAATTATATGTCACCATTAACCTTGGTATGATGTGTAAAGTGTATGTCATTTCAACTTAATCATTTTATTCAACTAAGTGTTACAAAAGACGCCTTAATGGATGGATGACATATGTCAAAAACCTATAAACACATTATGAATCATTGCACATGACCAAATGTCAACCTAATTTAACCCATGTAATTAATGTAGATGAAAGTCAACCTAGTTTAACCTAACTAAGCTAAGCAACCTAACCTAGGTCTCCTAACCAAAAGTCAACCTAG
>Ga0116229_10003685_pt1 | contig 25214 bp, 20 predicted proteins | sample S1TSphgellanicum_3_FD_87313 | JGI IMG/M metagenome (GOLD analysis project Ga0116229, IMG submission 87313) | Host-associated microbial communities from peat moss isolated from Minnesota, USA - S1T2_Fc - Sphagnum magellanicum MG | ecosystem: Host-associated > Plants > Peat moss > Unclassified... | reverse complement strand
GTGTTTAAATCTAAATTTCATTCATCATTTCAAAGGCAATTTCTGTTGAACTTGTCAAATGAAACTAAGGATTTCATGTCAGCCCATCATTTTATGACATTTTGTCAATAGTTTAAACACTTGTCCCTACATTCCTACCCATCAATAAAACCAAGCTACCCAACCCAAGCTACCCAACCCAATGGACGCAAAGTACTTATTATTCCTTTGTAAGGACAAAGAAATTGTTGAAGCCACGATAATTTCATCTGCATGTTTCTTTCTCACATCCTTTTTTTCAAAATTTGGCATACAATATATGTTTCTTCTGCATGCAAAAGGCCTCATGAAAGCTTACCAAAATATGATCCACATAAATCATCAATGTGGGCCCTCTTTTTTTTAGGGATCAAGCATTTTTTCCAATAGGTATAATCCTCCACACATGGACTCTGGTTGTGGCCAAACAAGTGTATTTGAAATTTGGCTTAATTGAAGGTTTCACTTGGGCTAACCCACCATGTGTTTCCAATTTAGTATGTTGAACATTTATCATCCTTATGGATTTCATTTAAAGGACCAGAGCATCGAGCCAGCATGTGACAAACCAATTGTTTATGTGTGCCTGAAAATTTAGAACATCTCAATGGAAATTTTTACTAATGAATCAATTTGCTTGAATGAGCCCTTGCTCTTTGCTCGAGTGTTTTCTTTGTGAAATGTTTGTGCAAGTCAACTACTCAAACCCAGCCCCTCCCTTCCCTCGCCCCCGCCTCCTCTTCATCAACATTACTAATAACCCATTGCCTCAAATTCACTCCCCAAGTTAAAGTTAAGCCTAAGCTGTGAAACCTTTACTCACCAGCACTTGTTGTTCTAAGCTAAAACAATGGCTATCACATGATGATGGGGGAAACAATTAGAGATGTCATCAAGAATTGGGAAAATCAACCTATTGGCTCATGCAGAAAACTGCAATCAATGGACATAAACTCAAAGTCAAGGTGTGTAAACTAGTTATTGAACCTCTTCAAAAATGTAAGTCAATAAAGTCATTTGTAAAGTCACCTTGTCTTTGGGCCTGCTTTCACCCACTTGGTATCCCCTCTTTCAGTGGTATCCGCAAAGTAATGAAATTTTATTAAATCTCAGTATGAAATGCTGAAACTCAACATTTAATGCACAAGGTTCGAGAGTAATTATAGTAATTGTACAGGTAGGAGCAGTGAAAATATATGTAGCAGCTGTGGAGCAGTGATTTTTTTTTCAATTTTCTGATGTAGCACCATTGGCTAGTATCCCAAGAAGGATTTAGCATTAAATGGCAACAGGATTGGCAAGGCAGTAGAAATATTTTGTATTCCTGCTTTTATTTGGCGATCCACAGGAGAAGGGCTTCTACATCTGGCGAAACCAGCTCAAAACCTCTATTTTGTTTTGGCGAGTTTCTCAAATTTTCAAAGAATCTGCGACAGAATATTCCTTTTAAAATTTTATTTTTCGGATTTTGGCGAAATTTCGCCCCCAAAAAAAAAACGCTGCTGTGGAGGCGCTCAGGAAAAAGGAAAGACAGGATGAAACTCAGTTTACCACCCAAACTAGTGGAAAAACTAGTTTGGGTCCCAGTTATTTTGCTTTGTAAAAAATTTTCATTCCCAGTTACACGTTTGATGCCCTATTATGCCAAAACTGGCCGTTCTCACCCCCTAATCACGAGACTGTCTGGATAACTCTAACGGCTCAAACATAATTAGCCTTGGCAGTCTCAGGGTATTAGGCAGGTTCTCTTGCAGGTTCTTGATTAGGCTCTAGGGTATCCAGTCCCGAGGTTCATCATTTTGCTGAAACCGAATTTGGATGTGGACTTTGCAACCAATATCGAGTTGAGATTGAAACCGGAACTTGGACTAGCCTTAGATACATCCAAGCTTTTTCAAAGGACAATAATCAAGCCCGCTCATTTAGGCAAGTTATTCGTTTTAATTCATTGTACGTAACAATTAATACAAAAATCTTTTATCTTGAATGTTGTGCACTAGTTTTTTTTTTTTAAATTTATAAATGAATGTTAATTATAGTTGAATGAAATGAAGATGGAATTGAACCTGGTCTTAACTTGAACCGAGCTCCAATTTTATTTTATTTTATTTTGGGGGGGAAGACTCTAGAACTGAAAATTTTACAAATCCAAAATAAAACCATTTCAAGAACTTCACTAAAGATTTCAGACAAGAAAAAACCCGACAAAAAAATCATTTCAAAATTAAGAACCAACCAACACGGATAGGTAACAACCTTGAACTATGTATTGTATTAACTTCATTTCCCTTGACTACATGAGAAAATACCTGATACCTAGTCCATAGAGTACAATAGTAGTAGAATGCTTGTTTCATGAGAAATTGCATTCTAGATTGTGGTTTTTTCATCATACAACATTGGAAATTAAAAAAACAATAATATATTGGGCAAAGAAGGTGACAACTTTTTGTATAGTTTTGCCTCTTGCAAAAAGAGATATTTCAAACACAAGAAGGAAACAAGAAAAAGAAAAAGCTCCTGAATTTAGGGTTTTCCCACCCCAAAAGTTTCCTAAATTCAGCTCCTATGATGGAATTCTACTAAGTAATATATTGACTTGTATTATACATATATGATGGTGGGCTTGTACATCTTGCTTCCTAAGTTATAGTTCTTGTTCATGACATTCAATGTCCATACATATGTATCTTGCACCCTATAGCAAAATGGTGTTGTTACGAGAGGTAAGCCTAATGATTTTGGAATTAACAAGGTTAATGACTCACTAATTTGATTATCATAAGCATGCATTTCATCGAACACAAGCCAATGACCAAACACCAATCTAATGTAGACCTTGCTTCATCAAGGGTTGCACATGTTCACTTCAACATTCCAAAAAAACCTTATGACCAAAATTCTTTGTCTTAAAACAATGTGTTCAAATGTTTTGCACCATTTTAATATAATGTGATTTTTGTGTGTGATCTTGGGCATGGGGAAAGGCAAGTAAAAGAAAAGTTTACCACCTTTATGTGTGGTTGTGTTTGGTGATAGGATGTGAATGGGCATAATTTTAATACATATAATTAAAAATAAATTGGATAAAACATAATGTGTTGTATTTTGGCATTTTGGTTGTGGGTTTGCTTTGAGATGACTTAAGGAAAAAGTTGAGTGATTTTAACATAGGCAATGTTTGATTTAAGGAGTGGTTTGGACTAATATTGGGTGGTTCTAAATTTTTTTGTGAGAACCGGCTAGTTTCGGTTCTTACATCATGTTATGAGAGCCCAATCAGGTTTTTTATAAACTTTTTTTTTTTACTAGTGAGAATCGACCAAGTTATCAAGATTTTTAAGTTTTACACATTCACCCAATTCTCAAATAGGGTAATTCTTGCATACATAATAACAATTGGTTTCCAAATCCAATTTGCACAACCCAATTCTCACATTTTCCATAAATTAAAATTTAATCTTATAATTAATCAATTCTGTTTATTAATTATAATAATTTTTTGAACTTAAAAATTACTGAAAATATATGAAAACATGTAAAGTCAATTTATTCAAATTTTACAACTCCGCAACTTTGTCCTTTTCAAAAGTTCCTTCAAACTCTTCTTCTAAATTAAAATCAGTTTCAATTAAATCTACCAAGTTAAAAGGGGATTTTCAACCTTTTCTAGCATCCTTGGGCCAATTTTTGTTGACAAAGATTGATTTGTCCAAATTTTCTAATTATAAATGACATCTTTTAAAACTAGTAAAGATTCTAGCTTATGAAAATATTTTTTCTATCTCCGTTTGAGATCCAACTATTCCTAAGATTTGTTTAACACAAAAACCAATTGTAAGAAACATGTTTTCATGTTTTCCCACCACTGCAATGGGCATTTGATGTCTTTAACATTCACTTGATAATGCTTGAAAATCAAAAGCTTTTTGTTGACCAATTCTATTGTTGGCTCACTTATGCTAGCTATCATCTCAAAGATATCCAAACTCTTCCCCTCTTCAACCCTTTGTTCAACAAAACCCCTTTTAGTTTCAACCAATAGATGCAAGTGATAATAACATTTAAGAAACATAAGAAACAAAGACTTTTTGTCATATTCTTCAACAATTGCCTTACCTTGTTCACAACCAATAAGTGAGGACATAAGATGAAAAGTTTTAAACCTAGGGTCCAACATTTTTTTAAACCATATTATGAGCCTTTTTTCTTCATTTTTTTTAAGAAGGAAAGAAAATAATCCAAAACTTAAACTTCTTTTTTTATGTTGGAGGCCAAACATGATAATTCATAAACAACATTAGAAAATTAGGTTGTCAAAGGTTGCAAAATCAATTTCATCCTTGAATTTTTGACTCATGGGTATGGCAAAATTCAATGCATCACTTAATAACCAATGACCCCTTTCAAAATACAAACAAACACAACAAGGCTAAAATAATCAATAGTAATGTGACAAATGTGCCATGTCAAAAGAGGTGGTACTCTTGCACTCATTTTCATAGAATTTTTCCTAATGTAACATAATATTATTGGTTATTTGAATTGCAAAGCTTCCTAGAAAAGGATAACTTTGTTAACAAATTAGCAAAAGCAAAAGAAATTGTTAGAATATGCATAATAAGAATTGGAAAAAAAAGAAAAAATGTTAAACAAAGCAAAGTAAGAATTGAAAAAGAAATGTGCACACAAAAAAGTCTAGAAAATGAAAATTACTTTGCTTTCAATGGAATGTTCAATTTTCTTAAGGGAAGACTTAAAAAAATCACACATGCATTTTCCCATTCCTATCTACCCTTTCCAGATTTTTTTGGCCACATTATGCATTTCTGCAAATTTCCTTGGGCAACTTTGGTTGACACATATCATAAGTTTTTACAAACTTTCTCCTTTGTTGTAGCATATTAGCAATTTTTTAAAAATGCATGACCAAAACAAATGCCCTAAAAGCTTTCCTTCAAACCCAACATACCACAACTTACAATTGATTTTAAGGTTGTAGTCATCATGTTTAGATTAGATCCCTCATCCTTGACATAAGCAATAGTTTTTTCCCTTGATGCACAACTATCCAATAGTTCTATCAAAGTTTTAGCTAGGGTCTGTCCATTAATATCTATTAACTCAAAAAAGCTAAGGGTAATATGATTCAACATCCAATTAACACCTAAAAATTGATCACCAATGTAAAAACACCATGTCCAACTTTGGACATCCACAGATCAAAGCTTGTTGTTACAAATTAACATTTTGCTAAAGCTAGTAAAACATATAATTATTTAGTTTTTCCCACTAATCCAAGTAGTAATTCATGAGATAATTATTTTATGGAAGGAAAAACAATTCTTTGACACAAATGCATACTAAACCCTTTCAACAAATTACTCTTCACAAACTATAAACGAAGATGGTTTATGACAATTAAAACACCTAAATCTTCCAATTTTTGTTTTTATGGCACATCCTCTTTCTTGAAAGGTTTTCTTGTAAAAATAAATATGGAATTAAAAGAATTTTTTTTTTCTCTTTTTGAAAGGTTTTTTTTCTTCTTCCTTCAAAAGACAATTCATTTCTTTTTCAAAAAAATTCAAAACATTGGATTGATCTAAATTAACATATTTCCTCAATGCAATTATACCATTAATTATGTTATATATGATTAATCATTTCCTAGCTTGATTTTTTGGATTTAAATTCAATATTGGATTATTATGACAAAGAATACAATGCATAATTTGAAGAGTTGTTACATTAACTTTTTTATTATCATTAACATAATAAAATGCCCAACATAATGCATTTCTACCAATTTTTCTCCAAAAACTAATCTTTGAACATGCAACGCATTAAAATTCATTTTCATTTCTCTTCATTTGTTTTTAGAATCCTACTTCTTTGATGCACCCCCACACTCCTTGAAGGATTCAAATGCAAATCCAAAAATGAAAATAACAGAAAAAGGAATTGGGGTTGCATTCCTTAATTCATAGCATTTCGCTCGGAAATAAAAAAGGTGTGTTAGAGCTCTGGGATGGGGCTAGGACAAATGACAAGCGAATCAATTATTCACATGAACTTGCACAAACCAAACAACAAGTTGATTAGTGCATAATTGGAGCACTTTTGGTGCACACAGATGAACCACTGGCATACACGGATTCACAAGGCTCACCATGGCCCAAATTTGAGGGAAACCACCACCTTCCCCTTTATAGTATTTTCTGTGATTAGCCGTAGGGGTTATAACCAAATGTCATTTTTCAGGACTTCCAAGTCGAAAGTCCTGAAATTTTCGAAATTGAGACTTTCATCATTTTGAAAGCCCATAACTTCTTATGAAGACCTCCGATTGAGGTGAGGTATGAATCAAAGTTGTAGCTCTTGTTGAAAGCTTTCCAATGATATGTGGCACACCATCTACAAAAAAATAAATCAAGGGAATTCTTGACTTTAGTGATTGGGAATCAAATTGACACTTTGACTTCTGCCCCTTCTCTTAGCCTTAACTTATGTTTTAGGTTTTCAAATGGATCAAGTGAATTCATTTTAGACATCTACATCTCAAGAGCGTTCCAATGGTATAAGGAGGTTTTCAATCCAATGGGTTTTGACCCTTCAAATCATTCTTTGAAAATTTAAGACTCAATAGGGATTCCAACTCCCAAAATAAAAGTCCATTTGGGAGTGTGTGGTCTCATTCCCTCACACACTCCTTCGCATTCCTGAGAGTGCAAATGTAATTCTCAGGTTACACTTTTGACTCACACCTTTCCATGCCTTTGCCTTGGTCACAAACCCAAAATTAGGGTCATGACATTCCTTTTATTTGAATAATTTCATTTTTTGACAACTTCCATTTTATTCAAGTTCCAACAAAGGTTCATCTTCCATCCTTACTTCATTCATAAATATATCACATGTATTTTCATTTTCAAAAAACTTTTCCATGTTTAATTTGAGATTAAAAATTACTACCCTTTGAGTAGTGAAAAAACTAAACAATTTTATGATTTATCAGAAACCAAACCTTAAACAATTCTATGATTTATCAAAAACCAAACCTTAAACAATTCTATGATTTATCAAAAACCAAAAATTAACATTTACAATCATAAACCACAAACTACCATTTACAAATAATTACAAAATACAATCTACCTTCTAAGCATTTACAACAACTAAAAAAGGTGGAAAAAATATGGGGTTTATATAGGTGGAAAAAAAAAAAGCACGGGGTTTATTATGAAGTTAAAAAATCTTGCAAAAATTAAAAATAAAGAAAATGAATAAAAAACTTAGCACATTAATAAGAAACAACACAAAATGAATGAAAAAAATGAAAAAAAAGGAAAAGGACGCACCTTTGGTGTTGGAGTTCCAAGCTTCAAGTTTCAACCTACATATGGCAAGGAAGGGAAGGGAAGTACCATACCAATGAAAGAAATAAGATCACAACAATTCGAAAAAAATAGAGGTAATATTGTGAGAAGAACAACATCTTGATGGGTTAGTATGTACCTAAATTGTGAAAACAAAAAGGTAATAACACAAAAAAAAATAGAAATAATAGCAGCACGATAAAAGCAAAAATAATAGCACAAAAAAAACAAGGCAACAATGTGAAAAAAAAATGAAGCAATAATGCAAGAAAAGTCAAGGTAGCAATGTTAAAATAATCAAAGTAATAACATGTAAAGAGTGAGGTAGCAACATGAGAAGAGTGAAGCAGCAGCATGAGAAGAACGAAGTAGTAACGCACAAATAACAAAAAGAACTAAAACGGTGCGAGAAAAACAACAACAACACAAGAAAAATGAAAGTGGTGCAACAAAAGTAAAAGCAACAACACAACATTATAAGAGGAATGCACAAGAATAATGCCAAGCCAACAACACAAAAGCATAACCAATAATAAAAAACCACTACAAGATTTTTAAAAACCATGAAATGCATAAAGCTTTTGATGCACTCCCAAGTCCCGGGTTGAACCCACTCGAAGGTCCAACTATGTTGAGTTGCGAAAAGTTGGGACTTGAGGGGCGCTCTCGACTTCTAACACTAAAAAGGGGTAGAGGGGCATGCTAGAAGTCCCGGGATTAGACTAGGAAGATGGACTAGTAGATCAAGCATGAATTTGCATCCAAAACCAACCACAAAAGGGTTAGTTCACATTCAGGAACACCCTTGGGTGTTGGGACAAGCCACGAGCAATTTGAACTACTTGACTCACCACGGCCCAGACTCAGGGGAAGCCATCACCTTCCCCCATATAGTATTCTCTGTGTCTCATCGCGGAGGCTACATCCGAATGACTCTTTTTCCCGGGACTCCCAAGTTGAAGTCCTGAAATTGTCATGAAATTATCCCGGTTAGAGTCCCGGGACTTTGGGAGCTCGTAACTCCCGCCCGCCAAGTTTGATCGCAACAAGGTCTAAACCAAAGTTGTAGCCCTCGTCAAGATCTTTCCAACGCCGTGTTGCACTCTTAATTCGGACGTCAAGAAAAGGTCGATTCTCAACTTTTAGTGGTCGGGAGTCAAACTGCTAGTTTGACTCTCAGCCTTTCTTTTGCCCATAACTTGGGCTGTAGATGTCCAAATGACCAATTCGAGGCCATTTTCGATATCTACGTTTCAAGAACTTTTCAATGACACCAAGAACACCTCAATGCGAGGTGTTTTGGGTCTTGCTGTCGAACTTTAAACATTCGGGAGTCCCGGAGGACTCCAAATCCCCAACTTTGGGAGTGTTGGGCTTCACCCCCACACTTTGCCAAAGTAGGGTTGCGACAGCTTTAGCTTCGCTTTTATACAAAATCCTAACCTTAAACAATGCCTTCACCTCCTTAAGCCATGGTTGTTATTTAGGAACCTTAAGCCTAAATTGAAATATTGAAAACTGGATGGAGCTTTTCTAAAAAAATCTATCCAATTCTTCCAAAAAAAACCCAGGAACCCATTCTCGTGATTGGTTCTTGTTCATGTGAGAATTGGACGTTGGTTTTCAATTTGGTTTTCACATGTAATTATGTTAACTAGTTCTCGTTATGAGAATCAGGTTGAAAACAAGGTTGAAAACCACCCAACATTGGTTTAGACACATTTTTACAAACAAGAACACAAGCAAATGCAATGTTTGGTTATGGAGATTGGTTTATCACACTAAAAAGCATGTAGTTGATCATAAATAAATAAAAATTCTAAAAATCTCACAATGCACAAGGATCACCAAATGCAATCAAATCTTTGGATCCTTTTAGCAAACACATTTATTAGCCTTTCAAAGGAGAAACCTTTGTAGATTTGCCCTAATCTTATGCATTTTGCATTTTTGTCAAAAAAAAACACAAAAACAAATTATTTGGCCAAACCTAAAGGAAATTAAACACCTACTTTCTCCTTTGTATTCTCCATTCTTTTTCAAATATGTCCTCACTACCAACAAATATAATAAATGAGTTCAAATCCTTTTTAAAGATCCTAGTTCCTAATGTAGTATTGTTGAAAACTAGGGTATCAAGTAAGAATTTAAATCTAAAAGTGAAGTAGAGCATGTAAAAACGGAAAAATGAAGTTTGAATTTTGATGGTAAATTGAAAAAAATAGATCTCAAGGTGAAAATAAAGCACATGAAAGAATAAAAATTAGGTCAAAAAAATGTAAAAGTGTAAAAAACAAATATGAAAATGTCAAAACTGTGAAAAAAGATAGGACAAAACTCATAAATCATATTTACAACTAGAGGTTCAAGATGAAATATTTATTTTTTACTACTAGATCAATCCAAAAATTTGGAATTAAAAATTTTATAAGAGCTATAAAAGAGATAGGCATTAGGTAGTTCATATCAACTGCACATTGACATATCTTCCCACAATCTACAAATTAACAATAAACATCAATTTAGTGTAAGGGGCCATTTCATATTTCTATATTCTCATTTCTTCTACTAAACCACTAAAATCACATGCACCAACAACATATCCAATCCTAACACACTTTTTATATTCTTTGATTGTGTACAAGAAAGAAAAGAACATACCATTAATTGAAAAATTGCAAGATGAAAAATTACAAATTAAGTTTCATCAAGCAAAGACATGCATGATAATGCGAAAAAGAGTTTGGATGACTTATCTCTATTCAAACCTTGTTTATATCTTTTTTCAAAACTTATATTCCAAGCGGAATGTCTTTAACCAATTAACATTATTAATTTTGAATGGGCATGGTAGTCATGTGTTACTTTAAAAACAATGGAATAGGCATAAGAGTTTGGTTTAGACATGATCGCTTTAACCTTTCACACATTATATGCTCTATAACCCTAAGTGTATCTTATTTCAAACCTTTTAAAATAATATTTTGAAATATAAGGGATGTAGTTATAGCTAGTAACAATTATATGGAACCAAACAAGCTTAATTGGATGGTTAGACTAGGCCTTATTACAATCGCTCATTGAAAAAAACATCAAATTTAGGTTTTGGATATATGGCCTAATGCAATGGATAAAAAAACTCGTCCCTTAAACATTTACACAACATTAAATAACAATGAAAGAATTTTTTTAACTTACACATTAGATGAACAAGTTGATCATAACCACCAATGGGAGAGAAATATGTTGCTACAAAACTATTATATATAACATAAACAATTCATCAAATAACAATTGAGGATCCTCATGATTACAAGTTTAAAACTAAACATTGTTACTATTTAATATATGGCAAGCACAACCCTAAATGATAAAAAATGAGCTAGAAAAAATCAATGTTGTAAACATAGATGAATCTAATTTTAAACTACTATAAGAATTTTAAACTTCTTCAAATCTAACTTAAGAAATGATGAGTTTGCACAACCTATTGTCATTGCCCCATTTGCTTTAAATACACACTACGACAAATAGTCACTAGTTGATTACTCCCAATCACATGTTGTGACCATGAACGAATATTTATATATCCTATGAAATTTGTGAATAAACTAATTATTAAAAAAATTAACTAAGGAAAGTGAAAAGAAATAGAAAATGTAAAGAGAGCTAGAACAATAATAGATTTTTTAATTGTTACAAATTGAACAACTTAATGAATAATCAACAAACATGTAAAAGCAAAGTTACCTTTAGCTTGGTTTGCAACAACCATAACAAGGTATTAATTTCATTAAAGCTTTTAGGTAAGCTTCATGGGCACATGAATTAACATATTCAAGTGTCAACCTAGGAGTAAAAAAAATGTTCAACATGAAGCTAAGTAACAATTAAAGGCTAGAATATTAACACAAGGGCATGTTGTAGCAAATTTCCACCCTTTTACTAATTAAGTAAAAGAACAACAAAGGGATGGGGGTGAAAGGTCAAGGGAATCAGGAAAATAAGTTCAAACAAGAAGACCAAGAAAAGCTCTACACTTCAAAATCAAAAAGGCATTTGAAGAAGAGGACTACAAAAAGATTCACACATTCATACCAAGAAATTAAAGGTTCAAACCTTTGGGGGGACATTATTTTTTTAATTTAGAAAATAAGTGAATAAAAATATAAGGTGTTTTATATTGATGGTTGGGTATATATATATATATAATTTTTTATAATATGGTAACTTTTATTCTAAAAATAAATTTATAATTAATATAGATTATGCATTAAATTTTTATATAAAAATTAATAATATATGTGTTTAAAATATTACATATTAATTATTAATAGGTTTAATTAGTAAGTTAATAAGTGAACTAGTTCAATTCAATTAATAAATCAATAAATGGGTTGGTGTTAATAAGCATGAACTAGTTCCATTTACTTGAAAATCTTGATTGCAACAAAAACATGACTTAATTTTGAGAAAATAGATCCTATGCAAAAGGGAAATCATTTCCATTTTATTCCAAATGGCATGCCAATATATATATAATTTAATTTATATTAATATATATAATTTACTCAAACATGCCTATGATTAATCTTGAAAAGTATACTTAAAATATATTTAATATATTCCATTATTTCATAGCATAAAAAAAATCCTTTTATCTCATGTGCTTCCTGAGATATATAAGGAAACTTCACCCACCCCACTAGTTGGGGATGCAAGCAAGACTAGTCCTTTACACACAAGGACCAAGAAGAGATTGGAATAGGACCAGGAATAACTTCACAAAGAAGAATTGGAAAAGCATTGAACTTGAGGATTAGAGAAAAGCTTCATAATTTAAACCCAAGTATAGGTCCGAAAAAGACCACAAAGAGTTTCACTAAGGAAGAAGACCACGAAATGCTTCACACAAGAAGACTAGAGAAATGCTTCACCAGGACTAGGAAGGAAGGGTTCATATTTTTCTCATATCTTAATCTTTTTGAGCAATTGAAAGGACTATGGTGTGCCCAAATGAGCTCTACAAGTTCTCTTTGTACACCAAAAAGACAAGAGAGCATGAATGAGTAAACAGGAGACCTCTTGGACACTAAGTGCCTAGACACTAGTTTGTTTACCCTATAGTAAACTGAAGGAAATGGAATTGGGAAAAATTTGTCAATAGCATAGTAGAGTTATCCGTAAAGTAACCCTGTCTTCACCCAGTCTTTGGGCCTCCTTTCACCCCCATCCTCTCTTTCAGTGGTATCCACAATGTAAAGACATTTTATTAAATCTCAGTATGAAATGCTGAAACTGAGGCACTTAATACACAAGGTTCGAGACTAATTATAGTAGTTGTACAGTTAGGAGCAGTGAAAATATATGTAGCAGCAGTGGACGCGCTCCTGAGAAAGGAAAGACAGAATGAATCTCAGTTTACCACCAAAATTGATGAAACTCTTCTGAGTTTCATCCCCACCTTGAATGCTAATAATGCTAATCTTACCACCCATAAGAGCAGAAAAGACGACGACAACAACAACCAGAGCAAAAGACATCCAACTGCAACAGAGTTGCACCTCTCTCAATCTGCAGTCCGTTGCACCTCCTCCCCAGTATGCATTTTGCTTTTTGCAATCCCTTCATGGCCAGCCAACAAATGTATATTGTGGGTATTGGATCTAACAGACAGACCAATTGAACATGTAAAAGATTGAAAGCTTTTTGGAACCAAAACGAGATTTGTAGCAGAGCAGTGGTGCCTCTCTTGATTTGTGTGTTATATTGGCAGGATGACTCGCAAATTCTTCATTGGAGGCAACTGGAAATGTGTGAGCACAACTACCCATTTTATTATGCTGATCGAAAAAGGAAATGGGGTTGTTCATAATTTCTGTTTGTTGGATCTGATTGAGTTCTTTTCATGCATGTTTTGAAGAGAGTTAGAAATCGTGTTTGAAATCATGTTTTTAATATTGTTGTTTTGTGTTTAGTGGGTATTGTTAGGCAGCAATTTGGGAGCTTTTGACAAAAGTCTCTTAAGAAGATTTTGGATTTCATTGCATGATGTGAATTGTGGGGGTGATAAGCACACTTTTTTTTCCGGGTTTTGAATGGCAGAATGGGACAGTGGATGAGGTGAAGAAGATAGTTTGCATGCTCAATGGAGGGGAAGTTCCATGCCCCAACCATATTGGTATGAATAATTTTCTGCCCGGTGTGAACCATCAATTCCCAAGAAGCTGTAATTCCTAAATGAAAATTTATTTCTCAGCTCAAAAGTTCAACCCTAAAAGATGCCAAGCAAAATCCAACTGCCTGAGTTTTTCCAAACATTTTTGCCTTCTGAGAATGTGCAAATCTCCAGCCCACAAGTGGCTGAAGAAGTGAATTGGAAACCAACAACACTTACAACCCAAAGCAGGATTTTTTTTCTTGTCTTTAACCCTCCTCAAACAGGGGCTTCCATTACAGGACTTTTGTGAAGTTTCTTTCACCTTATCAAATTGTTAGCATATGCGAGAAAAAAAAGCTTGAAGAAGCAAGATCTGAACACACATTACATTGAATTTATCTCTTAGTTAGTCATCAACCATAGTGATGTTATAACTCTTTGTTTGGCATTTTTTTCAATTCACAATTTCAACCAACTTTGTTTGGAGAAAGTGTTCTGAGACTGATATAACAAGAAATATGTATGGGGATGTCATGGTGGTCATTTTTGCAGAAACTATCATTTCACCTCCATTTATCTTCATACCTATGGTCAAGAGTTGCCTCCGTACCGATTTCCAGATTGCAGCTCAGAATTGTTGGACTAAGAAGGGCGGTGCCTTCACTGGAGAGATCAGGTTTCACAACTTTTAAACCTTGCACCACACCACATGATCAATCATGTTTGGAAATTGCATGTACATCATTTCCCATTTGAGAAAATTGCATGAATTAAAACTTTGTTCTACAGGAGAAAGAAGACTGAAAAAATCCAGCTGAAACTGGCCAACAAAATCACCTCAATCAAGTTGCTAGAACAAATCAGTAGATCACTCCTAAGTACTCTGAGCACTTGTTAGGAACCTGAGTGGATTTTGACATTTTCAGCTGCCTCCAGATTAGAAGATGTTTTGAACAGCAGCAGGGGCTCATTTTGAGCTTGTCCTGCCTTCTGCATTGAATCCTTTGAAGAGATCTGGCTGCAAACCTTAGATCAGCAAAGTCAATATACCTAGCTGGGTTTAGTTTTGATGCTGGATTTCATTCCCATGGTTATGGGAAATCATGGAATTGCAGTGCAGAGATGTTGAAGAATTTGGGTGTTCCATGGGTGATTCTGGGTCACTCCGAAAGGCGAACCCTTATGCATGAAACTGATCAGGTGCAGAGTTTGTTGCACCCTCCCACAAATCCAACTCACACTTTCAATTAATCTCACAGCACTCACAAAAACTAACAAATTTTTATTTTATTTTTGTGGGAGTTGGAAATGGATTGTTTGGATTTGAAGGATGCTTCGTACAGGACTTTCTAAACAAATACCTAAGGGTTATTGAGAGACATGAATTTGGAGAGACACCCACCTTTAAAGCATACTAACCGTCCTTAAGAATTGCAGGTAGTGGCAGAGAAGGTGGAGTATGCACTGAGTCAGGGGCTGAAAGTGTGCCTTTGCGTTGGGGAATCATTAAAGGAGCGAGAGTGTAATGAAACTGCACAAGTTGTATCCAGGCAGGTCCAAGCTGTTGCTGGTAAATTCCATTCATATTTCCTCAATCAATCCTGCAAGGAAAGGAAAACCCAGTTGCAACTTTCACCCCCAGCTAGGAAAATTAAGCTTCTTTACTCTGAAAGTATGGACAATTTCAAAAATTAGCAATGATTTTTTTCATTCTTTCTTTTTGGAGCACAAAATCTGAAAGAACAGACACAAACAGACCCTGACAACTTTCTTAAGTAAGATTTTAAATCCAAGAGCAAAATTGTAAGAAACTTTGACATAAAAATCAACATCACCCAACAGTGATCAACTTTTTCAAAGAGAAATGCTGTAATTTGGTAAAGCCTGATCAGCTGTAATTTCGTGAATTGTCGCAGCAAGAGTAGGGTGCTGGGCAAATGTGGTGATAGCTTATGAACCCATATGGGCAATTGGAACTGGCAAGGTTGCTTCTCCTGAACAGGCCCAAGAGGTTACTACTCACACAGTTCACTCCACTCCTCCACAAAGAGAGGGTTAAGAGAGACCAAATAAGAAATAATACTGGAAACCACATGATATCGTAGGTGCAACAGATGATCAGCACTGATTTGTTCTCAAGAGGATTCTGGGTGATGTGCAGGTTCATTACAATTTAAGAAAATGGATTGATTGCCATATTGGTTGCCAAGTGGCTCAAGACATTCGAATTATTTATGGAGGTGAGTGACAGATCTTTTTTTTCCCCTAAGTTTTTTGCCAATTTGGATACTCGTACCAACTGTGGTGCTTACGTACTTGCACAACATTTATTTTGGGACATAATATTTGCAAATCACCTTTGCAAGCAGGCTCAGTCACAGCTGCCAATTGCAAGCAGATAGGTGGGCAGCCGGATGTGGATGGATTTCTAGTGGGTGGTGCTTCTCTCAAGGTTGCTACTTCCCAACCGAATCCATCCTCTTTATCTGTCTTCTTTATCTGGAATTGATGTTATATTTTGAAAGAGAAAAAATTGTGTATCGGAAATGATGGTTTCACTTGTAAACAATGAATTCTACATAGTATTTTCCTTTTAGAATGCTATTTACATCAATTGTGAAGAGGTCTCCTCAAACTCAAGCTTCTGACAATGCCCATCTTTTTTGCACCTTGAATTTTCCAGGAGGAGTTCATAGAGATTCTGAATGCAAGAAATACACACACTCACAAAACATGCTGATTACTCGAATCCTACAAGCAGAGCAATTCACCCTAATATCTTCAAATTTATCTATTTTAAAGAAAATTATTTCAGTTGTCGTGCACATCTCTAGCTCAAGGATTTGTGTGTTTAAAATCCAAAAAACTAAACTGAGGTTAAAACAATGCAGCATGAGCAATCCCCCGCACCCCACCATTTCTTTTTCAAGCATTGCAACTAGCACATGTATACTACGCTTGTGAACTTGTGCATGTGATTCACACAGAATTCTGTACATACAGAAAGGATGTGCATTGGACATAGATAGGTACGTGTATACTATGGACATATTATGACTCTCTCCTATTGAGCATTTCATTTGGAAACTCTAGCTCTTCCTCCTATCTTCTCAAGGTCTTTACTTGTTATGAAGAATGCATTGTATTATGGCATTATTCTCCGCAAAGAACAAATGTATGAATCTATATCTTTCTTATTCCAATGCAAGATGATTGTCTTGATTATAATTCCACTAAAATTTGAAGAATCACATGATGGGTGTATGCTCGAATCCATGAGTCAAGATTTAGAGCAATTGTTTGAGCATTGGAAAATTTGGCACTATAAATACATTTCTTTTGATTGGGTAAAAGAGCATCTCCACTTACACCGCCTATTTGGGCCTGGATGAATATTTATCACATCCAACATACGGTGTCAATTATTCCCCCATCCTCACCAATAAACATGAAAAAGTGGAGTGTGAGCAACTAGATTTAAAATATTACCACCATGTACATTATATGGTTGTGGTAGAATCCAATATCCAATTTAATGAAACATATTGGATTGTTAATGGATGAATCTAATTTTTTAAGTAATGTATATAAGGGATGAAACATAAATATCATTTTGTTTGAATATTAGAGTATTATACAATATTGATATGTTGGTTCCAAATGTAAAAATAATTCCAAAAAAAATGAAGAGTTTTCAATGATCTTTCTTGTGGATTTTTTTGGGTCCAAAAGCTTTGATTGTATTATTCACATTCCTAATTCCATATTTAAGTCTTGGATTCTTTATGATTACATTCCAAGGTTTGAACATATTAGAAGTTGTCAATGGTCATATTGTTCAATATCCTAATTTTGGTTCCAAATAGTTGGGAAAATCTTTCATAATAACAAAATCTTTCAATTGTGTATGAAATTAAAATAAGAAAAAAAAATCCAATTGAATTTATTTCCATATTAACACATAAAATTAAACTATAGTAGTTGCTATGCACTAACAGTGAAGATCAAACTTTTTTTTCCTTATGTTTTCACATGGTTTCCAATAATTTCTCATTATTTATGTGAATGTCAAATTTAATTTGAATTAAAATAAATATCTTGGACATGAAAAGACACATGTTAATTTGCCTTTTCATATCTATATATTGGTGAGGAAGGAAAAAGAATGAAGTAATTATGAGGATGGAGATAGTTAGTAAGAAAGGAAATATATATTAGAAAAGAATTGAGGTGGCTAAACTTGGAAATGAGGTAGTTGGTTTTAGAATTGTGTTTGAAAATGTCCGGGGACAACCATATGATAGGAAATGTCTTTGGAATCCTCCAAGGAAGACCATATGATAGATTCCAAAAAATCATCCATATACCAATTTTCAAATTTTCTCATCACTAGAATTTATGATATTGAAATGTATTCACATTTAATGTATTTGAATGTTATTGTCTCATGTTATTTGCTATAACTTACACATCCAAAGTAGTAAATCATTATATTCATGCTAATCAAAATAATAGAACTATAATTTGACATTAAAAAAAAAAAAAAAGGAGCCATTTTTAATTTTCAAACTTTAAATCAGGTCCTTTTGAGGTCTTAAACAAAGTCATTTTGGTCCAAATTTACATAATTGGGCAATGCAACTTGTGGTTAAAGATCATGCTTAATTTTCCATAGAACATTAGCATATGCATAGTTGGGTAAAACAACTTATTAATTCTTCATAGATTCCTAACATATGCAAGGAACATTATGGTCATGATTCTTTTATGGTTCACATAGTAGATCCTTTTTCATGTGTTCTTTAAAAAAAAAAAACATTTCACCTAGAATTCAAACATAAGTCATTTATCATATTCTACAAAATAATTCATGTTGGTTATAGTTTGAATTGTGGGAATTTTTTAAACCATTTTCATTTTTGGGAGGTTTTTCAAATACTTTGACCCCAAATGGTCAATAATTTTTCTTATAACCTTTATGTATGCACAGGGTATCTAGGCGATAACTACTCAAACTTCCATTGCAACATTTACAATAAAGTAAGCTTTTACTATGATACAATTATGAACACATGTATTGTGTGTGTGATTCATGACAATGATTTTGCACCTTTTCTTTTCTTTTTGGAAATAATAAGAAAATCAAGTAAAACACATTCTATTAAAAAATAGAGGAAACTACAACTTAACACATTATAAACTTGGGGCTCTATGTTGTTTCACACTACCATTGACAATCCATTATGTGGATGATAAATAGATATGCACATGATCTTGTGTTAGGATGACCAAGTTCACTAGATGCACATTACAAAAAAATTGCAAAAAATGTTGAAAATAAGTGGCATTCATTATTCATTCATCCTAAACTTGGTTTAGTCATTGACAATTTTGAAACAATGGAAACAACTTCTGTAACATGAAAGAGATCATATTGAACATGCATCTTCCATTTGAAAAAACATATTCATATGTAATCAACTAATAATTTCAAACCTAACATTGACATGTTTCCTTTAAATAGTTGTTGGATATGGGCTTTATGAATGAATCATGTGTTTTTGAAACTTTCTTTAATCTCCTTTCCAACCCCTATTTGCTTTAATTTATCAAGTGAACAAAGTTTGCAATCACAAAATCTTGGTGAACATCCTATTGGCCTTTAATCACCAAATTGGTTCACAACACAAAAAAACAATTTTTAGATTTAGGTAAATTTTTAACCGTTTTATCCAATTGTTCACCTTTAGATAAAAGTGGGGAGTTATTATCTAATTTGATCATGCATGTACATATATTGGGCATAGATATCAAAAGAACATAGGATCAAAACACTTATAATTAAATCCTTTCACATCTTCAACCATTAAAGTAGCATGCACATCAAAATAGTCTAATGGGCCTACAATAAAAACCCAAGCTTTCCATTGTGAATTCCACCCCTACCTATTTAAAGCAAGTTTAAAACACTTAATATACATATCGATCCAAAACAAATTAATGGTGTGTTGCAAATATTAACACATGATGCATGAAATTACCAACAACCAACATTGAGATATCTACATGACTGTTGTTATTTTTTCTAGACCTTTCAACATTCTATGTCCTTGATTTGATAAATAGGCAACAATGGCACAAAGTTCACCCAAAAATACAAATAAAAATAAACACTACAAGAAAATGTGTGTTTTCGTAACCTTAAACAAGTTTCACACTAATACCCAAAAAATTTCACAATTTGTAAAAACCTTGTTTCCATTCCACATCAATATCAACATTTTTCACAATTTGCAAATTTATGTTAATAATATTCCACCAATACCCAACTACATTCTTCACAAATTGCAAAAAGAAAACCTAATTGTTATTCCACACAAATAACCCCCATTTTTCACAAACAACACAAAACTTTTTTTGCAATTTCCACATGAATGTCCATCAGTTTTCACAAATTACAAAAATATTGTTGTGATTCCACACCAATACCCACCATTCTCCACAAATGGGTAAAAATATGTTCAAAACAACCAAAAACCATGTCAAATAGTGGTGAAAACTATAAATTTTTTACATATATTTTTGTTTTGAAAATGTTATGTTTGTAAATCAATCTAGGTTGTGCTAAATGATTAATATGAATGTTGAGAAATTCAAATTAAAATTTCATTAAGTTTAATTATGGTTATTGGCTTCAATAAAAGACTCTTGAACTTGAACAATAGTTGTGTCATATGCAATCAAAATTTGTAAAGGATTAAGTAAAGGGTCTTCTTTTAATAAATAAAAATTGATGCTAAGAAAATTTAAATGATAATAACCTATTGCCAACAACAACAAAACACTCACAATTAAAAATTATGGAATTTGAATTTTTTGAAATTCAAAATATGTTTCAAATTTTCAAAAGTCCTTTACCACACATAAATGGGGTGTAATGTGCATAACATATTTTTAAAAAAAATTATGATACAAGAAAAAAAAAACCTAAAATAGTTAACATATTTTGGTATGATTCAAAATTATGATAAATTTTCAATATGAAATGCAAAATTTGCAAAATTTGAAAAACTCATATTGATTCAACAATGACTAACAAACAACACATGATATATTGGAGCAACTATATGTATTTTTAATAACAAGTTGTAAAAGATTTAATTCAAAAATTCTTTCAAGTGAAAAAATGAAAGGGAATAAAAAAAGACTCACAATCCTTTTTAAAAATAATCATGTTGGCTCACGTATTTTTACCCAAATATCAAAACCCTTGTTGCAAATATTCCATACCAATACCCACCATTCTCCACAAATAGCAAAATCCTTGTTGTTATATCACACCAACACACCCAACATTCTCCACAAAAGAACATCATTGTGATTCCAACAATACCCAATATTTTCACAAATTGCAAAACCTTGTGGGTATTCCACCAATAACCCAATACAAGATTTACCCAAAGAAAATATTCATTTCCTATTATACACAAATATCCAACATTCTTCACAAAAAAACTCATAGCCATTCCAACAACACCCAACATTGTTGTTATCTCACACCCATACACTTGACATTTTCTGTAAAATAATCTTATTGTGATTTCAAATGTATGTTTGAATATTCACAAAGCCTTAATGTTATTCCACAAATATTCAATACAACAATGTATCCAGAAAAGATATGACATTTGTTTGCATACAAAAAAAATATTCATTTTGCAAGAAAAATTTGTCATCAAGTATCTTGTGATGTTGTAATAATTTTTTTATAGTGAGATATTTCCACACCTTGCATAAGAAAGATTCACTCTCCTAAACTATATCCAAAATTCTCACATACAATAAACTGAAAAACACAAATTTCAAAACCACAAAACTTTTATAACAACAAATTATCACATGTCTACACCTACTCTTCTTGCAAAAGCTCCACACACAAAAACAAAACAACTATGAGCTTTCACATTGTTTCACCAAAAAATGATAGAGACCAAAAGAAAAGTTAAAGTTCGTCATGTATCTCATCCTTAGCATGTGTAACAATGTGTTTTGCCCACATTGTCCAATATTCTTGAAGCACAAGGAAATTCCTCAATAGGAACGACGATGAATCAAGTGAAGAAAAGAAAGGTAGAACTACATGAATCTTTCAACTACCTTTGCATAATTCTTTTTATAGTCCTTTACATTCCATCTAGAATTATTAAGGCAAAAGACCATATAAACAATCCTCACTATATTAGATCCAAGTTTTTGAACATTGGAATTTAATTAAGATTATGGCACAAAATGAAAAAAAAGAAAGAATAAGTGGCAATTTCATGCCCAAGAAATTTCATGTGGGTATGTGAGAATCAAAGTCATGACACCATTGGGGACCTATAATCAAATGAAGGAAGCTTCCAAATAATATGGATAAGAAAACATCATCCAAAGGAGCAACAAATTCCCTTATTTGTAACATCAAGCTTGTGGTTTGGTTACCTTTTTTCAAACCATATAGAGGCTAATCAAGTCACGCAAGGTTGGTGGGGATGTCAATAATCCACACTAACCAACAAGTTGTTCCACACATGAATTCAATGAACACAAAGGATAAGCAAACATATATATAATTTCAAGAAATTGGGGGTAGGGTGCTGGGGGGGGGGAGGCGATGGGCATTTGGATGATTTTCCCAAATTTGGGAACTCTATAAATCATGCCAAAAAAATTTCAAATTTGCATTAATTGTAAGTATCTATGTGGAAGGTCTTTTTTTTCATTGAATTTTTTTCAATAAATCTATGCTATTGAGTAAATGTTGTGGTCAAATTTATTTGCTTGAATTGTCTAAGCTAGTCTAGTTCTAAAATCTCACACATAATAAAAAAGCCAAAATACAAGTAAACAAAAAAATTCATAATTTTAGTTTATATGGAATTTAAATTAACTTTTGTAATTAAAATTACATCTGTTTGAAATGTGAAGATGAAAATTTTAGTCGTTAATGACTTGATCAAATTTTTTAATTAATGCAAATCACTTTCATATGGCAAATATCATCACAAATAAAAAACATGGGAAGTTCTACATGTTTTTTGCAAAGTGAAATATTTGAATAGAATTTGCAAAATTAATCTTTAAATATTATGAGATTTGGAATAGAAATTACACAATCAAGTTCTCAATCTACCTTCAAAAATTATGAAATTTGAAATAGAAATTGGATAATCAAGCTTTCAAATCTACTTTGAAAGATTTTTGAAATGTGAAATAAAATTTGCATAATCAAGCTTTCATGAAGTTTAATTTCAGGATTGTAAATTCAAGATGTGGGACTTTGGAAAATTTGTGATTTCAATAGTTTAAACTTTATATGTGTGTATATGCACTTGGGATTTGTGCAATATTTTTAACAAATTTTTAATGATTTTGACTTGGTTTACAATTTTAAAACATATAAAACAAACATTGTTTGCAATTGGAAACCTAAAGATGAATACATCATTTATCTTCAAATCTTTCATTCAAATAATTCATGTCATTTATAAATAAATGACCCCTTCAAGATCTCTCCAAAACTTATAACATTACTACTTGTGATAGTGGTAATCTTTAATGATAGTTTACTTCCACATATAAAACATCACCACAAATTACTTTCATGTAACTTGTACAACCTTGTGATAAAGATTTTATGTCTAAGGTATGGAATTTAAAATATGGAATAAAGTTACCTAAGATATGTTTATGGTGATCAGGGCTCAGAATATGTTATACTTGTTAAACACCAACTTGTTACAATACCATGATATGAAATAAAAAGACTAACATCTTTGGAAGTATAAATTAAAATATTGGGTTGTAGCAACATATACATATATATATGGTATGTAAACAATTATGTTTTCTAGTAGTAATTAAGTCACTCACCTATGGTCATTGATTTCATCGAACCAAGGAGGACCTTATGGTGAGAGGAAGAGGTTATACGGTGCAATACCTTGGCAACTTTGACACTAATAAGTGTGTTATTTATAGAAATGTTGAAAATTTTCAATAAAATAAAATGAAAATTAGAAAATGTTTTTTTGAAGGAAAATAAATAATCTTTTGGAACGTTTTTTTTTTTTGCACATGGAATCTTCAAAATTAATGAATTAATTAATAAACATGTGTTGAAATTGTCATTGCAATTTTGAATTGAATTGTGGGCTAATCAACTGACATAATTCCCATTCTTTGCCACATTAATGAAGATGGGAAAGGAAGGATAGGAGGCTATAATATTTTCTAAGTGTATCCATTAAATAGGTGTATTCCATAGATATCATTGCACCAATGGCCGATCATTATGAGAAAATTGTGTTTGTTGCAACTTGTCCAATGCAATTAAAAAATGTTTGATAGAACTAGATTACAATTAAATAGACTAGTTGCAACGGACATAATTTTCTCATGGTGTATTTCAAGAATTAAACATTTGTTGCACATATCATCACCATTAGATTCTTATCGAATAATTGTCCATTTTTATTTGAAGTGATAGGCATGAATTGTTTTGGTCTATTCCCCTTTTAAGCCCATTTGAGGTTGATGTGGAAGCTCCTTCATGTGGATGTGGTGACTCGTGTTCCCCCTTTGCGCAATTTGTAAAAAGAAGAGTAGATTGATTTTAGGAAAACATTTCAAATAAATTACATAACCATTCCTTTTCCAACATCATTTTTGACATGGTTCTTGATTCACACTACGTGCACCTCAAGTCATGTGCAAGCTTGGGGGTGGATGAACTTGGCTTTTTGCTTACTCGGTCATTCCATCTTTCCATTAGGCCTAAAATAATTTTTCCTTTGTGTTGTGCACCAGGTTGAGCTTCCCCCATTCTTTAGCTTTTAGGTTGACTAAATGCATTGGTGGTCAACCTTTGGACCTAATGAAAACTCAATTCTTCATTGCTCCCATGGGGAACAAATTGCATCCCACAATGTTGTCTAGGATCTTTTTGTTTCCATCACAAGAGACCTGGGGTTTCATATTTTGCATGAACAAATTCACATCATGTCGCTACCTTCCTTATAATTTTCTTGTCAACGAGTTGACATTGTTTTATCAATTGATGTCATCTTTAGTTAATGTTGTCATTGCCAATCCCACTTGAATAGATTTGGTTGTGTGGATTGCTTGATCTTACGAGGTGGACGCGATGGTGGTAGCTCAAGCAAAAGGACTTTACCATGATTGACACCCAACGAATGCATTTCTTCCCTTGTTATTAAAGTTTTTGGTTGTTTGCACTAGTTGACATTTTTCGTCATAAATGTACTAACATGGCATGTTCAACAAAAGGTTTTAGAGGCCTTCCACTAGCTATTTTGCATGCTTTTTATAGGCAAAGGTTGTCAATAACATTGCAAAAAGCTTAGGTTGCCTCTATCTTGAAGTGTACTATTGTTGCAAGTGACTTTTTTAGGCTCAATACTAATTAAGGTTTCCCATCCCTTTTTCATAGTGATGGGGGCTCTAGAACATGAATTGTTCCAGTGGCCTTTTATGACCCCCTCGAGGTTTTGCTCTTTTGGCTTGGACTTGGGTCCTCTCTCTTCGTTCCTTTTTTCCCCCCTTGTTGGGTGCTTTGTTTAATGGAGCTTACTCATGTTTCATTCAAGGCTATT
>Ga0116229_10003683_pt1 | contig 25220 bp, 22 predicted proteins | sample S1TSphgellanicum_3_FD_87313 | JGI IMG/M metagenome (GOLD analysis project Ga0116229, IMG submission 87313) | Host-associated microbial communities from peat moss isolated from Minnesota, USA - S1T2_Fc - Sphagnum magellanicum MG | ecosystem: Host-associated > Plants > Peat moss > Unclassified... | reverse complement strand
TTAAAAAAAAAAAAAAAAAAAAAAAAAAAAAAAAAAAAAAAAAAAAAAAAAAAAAAAAAAAAAAAAAAAAAAAAAAAAAAACCCTAGGTTGAAAAAAGTATAATTTTTTTCTTTTCCAAAAATAAATTTGTTTAAAAAACATGCCAACTTTTTGACACCCAACAATTACACAAAAAATGGAAGAACAAGCAATTAAGCTTACAATTAAATCCTATTTAAATTCGGGTAATAAAAAATGACAAAACATTACTAGGACCCTTAAACATGTCAACATATTGTGTGAAAGGTTACGGTAAACCAAGACTTATGTTATTACTATTTTCATCTTGTTGTGTAATCTTTCTTATGGTGCATATGTTTAATTTAATATATGTTAGATTCTTGAGACTAAATTATAATCATGAGGGTCATTATGAAACATCAAGGTTGCGGCCTTAATGCACATTGAAACAAGTCTTAATAACATCACCTTTAGTTCCTCCATAGGTAGTTTTGGGAGTTTCAATATGTTTCAACTTTGAAATTTGATTTGTAAAGGACCTTTTCATTGCAAAATCCAAACCCATTTTCCAAAGAAGAAATATATGAAGAAAATATAAAGTCAAACTTTTGAAATGATCCAATTATTTTTTTCATTGACCATTGTAACAAATGAACATGACAATTAAACAAAAATTTATTCCTAATTTTTGATACATGTTAATAAGATATTCCTTTAAATTGGCATTTTTAATATTTAATTATGTTTGACAATGGAGATCCAATCATTGAAGCAAATATGCTTCAAGATCATCATCTAAATGTGTCATATGATATAAGAAAGGATATAAAGGAAATGCTTATTTGACTTCCAAGCACTTCACAAAACATAGGTTTGAAATTTTGTTCACATATGTGATGTGCTTTAGAATTTATCTTCATTTTAATTTTGTCATGGATTTTGGACCAATAGAGAGAACATATTAGTTGACATTTAGGTTGGTTATTGTATATATTAATAGTTCAATTCATGCTCAATTAAAGTTCCAATAGTTGGAAATTGTGGATCTATAATATAATGTCATTATCAAACTTTTGATCATGGAGGTGAAATATAATGTATTTCATTGATCACTTTTACATAATCATTTTTTAATACCTATAGGGCCAACACATGTAAAGAATTATGGATTATAAATTTCATATTTGAATGAACTGTGACACTTATTTAGTAATGATATGTAAATAATTGACATATATGAATGTCATCACCAACCTATCACAACATGAATATTTAAAAACTTTTAGTCATGTTATTGACCATAAATCATGATTAAGAATTGGGGGATCTAGTAGTTCAATTGATTGATAAATCAATGTGACCATGTAAATATTAAAAAATGACCATATATAGTTGGCCACATAAAAGATATAATGTTATAATGTTTTAATAATGGATCTAAGGATTTGACATAATGCTATAAATTTTTTTCCCTATGTAAAAATTTACCATGTACATACTACATCATCCTTCATTGTTGTGTGAAGCATGCTAAAAAACCTTGATAATATTTATGACTATAAGACATGATTTTAACAATTGATGGATAGTTCAATTTGTTGACTGGTTGCATGTCATGTCATAGAAAAATAATCACCTAGGTGTAGTTTAATTTGAGTTATGTGGGGACTAGAACCCAAAACAAACTAATTTTGTATTCTAAATACATATGTTAAAACTTACAACAAACATTTTTCTCTATCAAGTTCCTATGCTATCCATTGGGAATTATATTTAGGTCTATATAAGCCTCAACCCTAAATGTTGGTTTTAGAGTTTTTATTGTATACTAGTTATAATTGTGAAGCACATTCGAGTGGGCATTCAAGAACACCTTGATGCTAAAATCCAATAAACCCAACACAAACTAAAACATACCCATTGTTTATGCAAGTTGCAAATTTACCCATATTGGGATGTTGTGTTCAATTGCATAATGTGCATGAAAGTCCTTCTCTAGCATGTATTGTTTACAAAGAACTAAAAGTTCTTTCTTGTCAATGCACCAAAGATCAATAAATTATATGTCTAAGGCTCCAAAAAAAATCAAATAGTTACATCCTATTAGATTGTTAAAATATGTTGATTTGCATTTGTCTAGTGTATCAAGTTTATTATGTTAGCTCTATGTTAGTAAACCAACGTTTGTGGCAAATCAATATTTTCTTTTGTTTTTTGTTGAACTATTTCATAATTTAAAAAAAAATCTTTCACAACTTTCTTGAAAAGGAAACTCCTCAACAACCCTTCAACATATGTTTAAATGATGAAAATGGAAGCTAATAGTCTCTTGAAAGCTCATCAATCATGAAACCTTAAGTACACAACTTCAACCCCAAAACCAAAACCCAACACAAAAAGCTCTTCTTACTATAACCATATTTGTCTATCTTGTTAAACATCAAAGCTATAATATCTTATATCCCAATGATTGTCATAAAATTGTAGCAAAAAGCAAATAACATGATTAGAAGATTGTACCAAGTGTATGTAAACTAATTTTTTTTTCTTTCTTTCCACCTTGGTATTTAGAAAAAAACATTGAGAGATATGATTGCATTAGTTTTGGTTTTCATGCAATTTATAACACACAAATGTAAAACTTTGTTTTGAAATTGGAAAAACAAATGTCTTGCAAGATAGTTCCAAAATGCAAGAGGAAGCAAAGGTTTTTAATGTTTTAAGATATGAAGAAGTGTAAGAAAGACAAGTTGGTATAAGCAAAGGAATAGGTAGGTTTATAGGTAGGTTTGTAAGTAGGTTAAAGGTAGGTTTATAGGCAAGTATTCACAACATAGACAAACAACAAAAAATGTATTATATAGATTATGTCTTATCCATGCTTGGTGAATATTATATGTAGATACCTATTTCCATTGGCATTCAATTGATATTGATGATCACCTCATGTTGAATCTAATTAATAAGGACATAATAAACAATGTGTGCTATGAACATTGTTTTCTTTTAGAAAAAAATGCATGATATTAGATGATTTCACCCATCGGAAATTACTCCATTTTTCTCCAAATGATGTGCAAAAAAATGTAAAGCAGAATTTATTGAAAAAATAAAAATGTATAGTTTACTTAAATGTAAATATATTGCTTAAAATTGAATTATGAACATATACCTATAATATTCTACCAGTGTGGCATGTACCATTGGCCCAAGTATGAACTAGTTACTTAATTAATTTTTCCTTCCAAGACCATTTTTTGTACCATAATACCTTGGTAGCTTTAACATATGTTTGTTGAATAATTAATTAATTTTGATCATAATCTATACACATGTTATGTAATATAGTTGTATGGGTTTACATATAAGACACATGTCGCATATGAGTGTTATTAAATGGCTTATGAAAAAGAAACTAAACTCTAACATGCATTCACATGTAACACAATAGTGCCATCCAATCTAAGGTCTACAAAGAGAAAAATCTTGGAAATGCTCATGTGGAGATCTAACAAACATAAACCCAAAAGAAAGACATGTGCAATTTCAATCCATTATAAATTCATGAGTTTGGCACATTCACAAATATGAAATGTATGGGTCTAGGAATTTGAATTTAATTGTGGTACAAAATGCCTAATATTATGTAGATGGTAAAGGCTTTCAACATGTCAAAAAAAAAAACATCATTTCACCTTGGATGTGTAATAGGTTAAAATTCAAAACTAGAAACAAGAATGTAACAACACAATTGAATCAAGCAAGAAATAGGACCTTTACATTAGATATGAGACCTAAAAATAAACAATGTAAATGAATCATATACTTCCATCAAGTGTACATACCATAGTACCTTTTTAGCTTTGGCACTAATTATATTATTTTTAGTTTTGCCAAAAAAATAAAAAATAAAAAAATCTTTATGTTGAAAATTTTGAATATTTAGTAAAGGCAACCAAATTCAAATCAATGCCCTCCTCACTAATCTCACACTATATTTGATTAGTCTAACATGAAGTATAACAAATAATTTGTGAGAACATTTATGATTTTATTGTACTTAATCATTTTATGTCAAAATTTTCAAAATAAAAAATTGTGGTGCTGAAACATAAATTTCAAATTGTATTAATTATTTGATGTTATTGTGTTGAACTTAAAAAGGTTTTATAGTATGTCAAGCCTTGTGAGATGGTGTGATTTCATTCTTGTCCTTTTGCTTTCTTACACAACACATGATGCATGCAATAAAAAATCAACATAGAAATGAAATGCAAAAGAAACATGGATTTTTTTTGCCATTATTTCTTTTTTTCTGGATGTTTTGCAATTAGTGAATGTTTATAAACATGTTCATATGTAAGATGTAAGGTTATATCCTAATATAGATCTAAAAGGAATTCAAAAAGTCATTTAGAAAATCTCAATTATGGTAACAAAATAGTATGATGAATCATAATCATGCCAAAACTTTTTTGTCTTATAAAGTGTTCAGAGCAATTTTTTAATGTATCTAAAAAACACAAAAATCCTTTGTAGAAATGAAAAAAGGTATTACAACTATTCCTTAAAATAGGGATTTTGACACCTACTTGTCCTTCTTCATCCTACACATCATGATCTATGTATCTTTAGGTTGATAATAACCATTGTTTCATGTGTGGGTAAAGCCAACATGTAGGGGACATTCCCAAAATGCAAGGATGGACATGGCTACCACCTTGTCATAGGCCGCTTATTTTAGAAATGCCTCCATGTTAGGGTACACTTTACATTTTTGTCTATTCTTTTTATCATCAACCCAAGGTGCATCACAAAAGGATTATGTAAGGATTACAACTTAAAAGCTAGAAAGTTCAAAAAGCTTTTTGGTCAAGTTTTTTTGAAAGCAACAACAAAGAAAAAGGGGTAAAATTAATGGTGTGGAAGGATTGTCTTCATACAACCGATGCTCATTTGCTTTTGTATTATTCCTTTCAAGATCATTAGTTAAATATCATTTCCTTACATATTGTAATGTTTTTTCTTTACATTTGAAAGCACCTCCCCCACATGGAAGATGTGTTTGTCAATAAAAGAAACCTTTCACCATTTGCATTGATGCAAACCTTTTTTGATTCAGGTAAAAACCTACAATGGGGGATGCCTACTCCCACAAGCTTCCCTTAATTTTTGGGCCCATGCCCTAGGGGTTACAACCCTCAAATGAAGGGAGGCTCTTGGGAGTGGGCCCTTCCACTATAAAGAAAACATGTGTAAACTTTTTGCTTTGGGACACCAAAAACAAATCCTTCATTTTTGTAAAAAGAACCTTTGCTTGAGGACTTTAACCACGAAATTTTGTAGAAATCTAAAAACCTTTCATTTTAGAATCTAACCAAAAGGCCAAAATCTATATTGAATTTGAACCCATAGACTATATAATGAGACTTTAAAACATCCCCATTAGTGCATTACAATGCAAGTTTCGGATGAAGAAAAATAAACATTATGTTGAAGTGGGACAATAATATGACTTTGGCATCACATTTTAATCTGATGGCATATTATATAAAAGGCACTGGACAATATAACACCTAATATTGATTGGCTAAACTAATTAATTGATTTTCAGATTGGCCAAGGTGGTTTGTTATTAAAGTCTCCCATTTTTTATAATTATAGTTTATGGGTAAGACATGTTGGAAACAATAAATCAACCATCCTACATGTGATATTTATTCTTTGGAAAACCCAAATACCATGTATGGGTAAGGATTTTTTTGGGAGTACTTTGAAACATAACCAAAAGGCTTAAAATGTATATATGCTTTGAACCTATAGGCTACATAAGGAAACCTTATAAAACATAAATTGTAATTTGACATTCATTTTGAAGACTTGGAGTTTGGATTTTTTTGTTTTGAACATTTGATTTTTCTTGATAAATATATAAATGTTTTCAAAACTCCACACCTCAATATTCTCATATACATGTCATTCATTTAGAGGAAATTTTGAAGTGTGACTTAGGGCAAGAATTATTGGAAGATATATACTACATGTAACACCCCCAACATTTAATGGTGTGGAGTCATCATGGTGACCATTCAATTTTAGCACCTAATAAGAGTGCATAATGACCTCACAAGTGGGTATTTTGTTTTGTGAAACACCTTGCATAGGTCAAGGCCATATGGTGGCAAATTGTGTTTGGTAATTCTTCACCATACTAATGGCACTAAGGAAGTCTTTTGAAATTGCATCCTACTTTAATCATTATGCTAATTAATGGCCTACTACCAAGGCATTACCAACCATACATTTCAAATTGAAGCCTTGTTATTTATGAAAGGGAATTTATAAATCCTTTGAATTCATGGATGAATTTTTTTTCCTTCAAACCATTAGAACAATAAACTTATGAGTCTTTTAATTTAAAGACTATTTTTAAAAACTCTCTTGTGAAAAGAGAAAAAAATGAGTACATATATATGTGTGTGAGAGAGAGAGGCTTAGAGCATTTTCATTCTGTAATCAACAAACGACATAACATTATACGTGTGAAAATCATCAATGTGTAATTGACCTTAACACGTTTTGGTTCCCCCACTATTTGAGTTGGCATTACATCCAATTTGTTGTTTCTTTTGATTTTTAGCTCCTTCCAAATTTCACAAAAAAAATAAAAATTCTTTGGACTTCTGTTCATGCTCCTTCCTTTGGACCATTGGCATTTCTTTTAATGTATTTTGGTTGTATTGACAACGTCCAAGATGGAGCACCTATGTGAATTGATGAAAACAAACTAAAATGCAACATGAATGAGAGTAAAAAGAGATGGAATTGGAAAGATATTATGACCATGATTTATTCAATAAAAAATGAACATCATTCTACAAAATATGAGGACCAATTTACAAATTTACAACTATGAAACTTTTTCAAGTTTTTGTGATGTCAATTACCTTTACATCAATTGTGTCAATTGTCTATGGCAATTTTGAGTCTACATGTTATTTTGAGTGAATGTGTCATCTATGTGGATAGTTGCAAGGGTATTGGGTTGCAATGGAGCTCCTATGATGATGTTTAATGGAGCTATAATTGATGTTGCCATGAATTGCAATCTTGTTTTGAGCTTTGAGCTTTCAGTAACTCTTCTTGCCTTTGCAAGTATTTTTCCAAAACAACACATTTGTTGGTATTATGAACAATGTCATCATGTTGATTTACTCAAAAAAATTCCTCAAAAAAATCAATCCATCAATTTTAACAATCTCATTGGTCACCAAGGTTTTTTCTCCCTCAAACTCAAATTATAAACATATTTTAAGGCCCTTTATACTTATGTATATTCTCTATATTAATATTATAATCTTTGTCTATATAGGCAATATATAGGGTAAAGGGTTCATTCATGTTTGGGGTTAAAAAAGAAGGATTTTAAGATTTTTTTCCCACTAGTTTCTATAAATAATAATTACATAGGACAAATTTAAATGAGGAAAAATGAATAGTCCAAAATAAAATAATTTGTGTGGTGGTGGTGATTTTTCACAAGCATACATTATTGTGCATCGATTATTGTTAACAAGAAAAATAAAATTAAAAGAAAATTATATGAACAATTAAACATGTCATTTTGCATGATTATTTCATGCACTTTTTGACCTACACTTTGAACTATAAATTCTAAACCTAGTGAATATAAATAAATAGCCAAATAAATCCTTTCCTTTGTAGCTTTTTGGTTTAAGGGTGAAAGTACATTACGGAGATCCCCTTTGGGGTGTCACATTGTATTGTTTTTTAAGAATGTGCATGTTTGAATGTATCCCACCTCAAACTTTTGAAAACATTTCATAATATTTTTGCATATTATGTTAGAATATAACCTAGCCAAGAAATTAGAAAAGAAACTATTTCATTTCATTTTATAAAGTAGGAGATTGGAATATATTTGTGGAAAATGAATGTAATGTACCTATGTATTATATATATATATAATTAAAAAAATTAAAATGATTTTTAGCCTTTGTGAAAGTTGAACATATATTGAACCATGTTATTTCACATAATAAGAATCATGTTTGGATACCATGTGATTAATTTGAAAATTTTTATCTCAAAAAATGAGTTTTTTCAGCAAAGATGCGATAAATGTATGGTAAATTGAATTTTTGACAAGAAATCACATCCACATAAAAGGTGACAAACATAATTAGATGAGTCATTTAAAAAATTTCATTAAAATTGATTATTTGAATGATTAATGAAACCCTAAAGTTACTACAATCAAAATGAGACTATGGCCCTATTATACCAATGTATATTATAAAAATATTCATGAATCCTTCAATATAAATAATGAAAATTATTATTATTTAAAAAAATACTACACAACATTAATTTTTTAAAAATAATTTATGTAGGCCCAAAAACCAAAATTGATACCCAAAATTAAATGTACCATGCTTTTGGAGCAATTATATTGTATGTACTATAATACTAAACTCAAAAGTGCCCCAATGGGGGTCATAGTAATGTGCTTTCACCCATAGAATTTCAAGCCACTAAAATTTTGATATAATTTATTATTTCATCAAGTTCACGCAATGAACATGTATTTGCATAGAAGGAAACATGTTTTTGTTGTATAAAAAATTTGAAATTAGTTTCATGATTTTATTAATTCATTTTGATTCATATTTTGAATAATAGTGTAGTTAAAACACATAATGTAATTGGTTTAAGGGATTCAAAATAATATCAAAATAATTTTAATTTTCATGGTTAATATAACATGACATCATTTTATTTATCGACATATGACAATATGTTACAAATAAATAGGGGAAACACCTAAAGTTGTCATTTGAAGTCTTTCAGTTAAACATTCCTTTTTGCAACCCCAATCATGAATACTCTTGATTCTTGCCCTGCATTTTCAATTCACACCCAACTCTTGATTCACCCCTAGACTCCCAACTAAAAAAAAAAAACTAATAAATTGTAATGAGATAAAAAAAAGGCATAAGACTTAAATCCTAGTGACATTTGTACTTACCCATATGAATTTGGATGTGAGTATGGGTATCAAGTCTTACAATATGGAAAATAGAACACAAGCTAGCTAAACAATCACAACTTGATTAAATTTAAAGGATGTTTAAAGTTTTTGAAATGCAAGTTGAACTAATGCTCCAAAAAAGTTTAATTGATAGAAAGTGGGAAACCATTTGTGAATTGGTTTTAAAAGTATAATAAATTATCAACTTGTTTGTGCATGTAATAAATTGTTTTCTTAGCTATAGGAAAACATTTGTCCTTTGGATGTATGTAAAAACTTCTTTTATTAACGTGTGTTGTTTTCAAAATTTTTACTCCTTACATAATTTGAAATTATATACCAACTTGTGTAGATTTTGTAATGACATCATTTCCTAAGATGCAAACATCATCTTTAAACAATATATATTCTTAAACAATCTTGAAACACTTTTGAAGTGGTTGAGTGATAAAAGACTACATGTTCATGATACATATGAAAAATCAACTTTTCAAGCAATGGAGGCAAAAACATTCAAATGATATCCCACTCTACTGATATGGTGATATCATAAACACAATAAATGAAAAGAACGTGGATTGAATAACAGGTCTTTGATAAACACATTGGGATTAATTGAGACATGTGAGTTGGCTTTGATAAAAATGTAAAACACATTAATCGCATTAGTGGGTGTCATGGTAAATGATCATTGGGATATCACGAACTATAAGTTCATTAATTATTTCCCTCACATAGTTGGCATGTAACCAAGTAGCCATGTTGGCATAAAAACCTTGGAGATTTTTTTTGTTATTGTTGTAGGTAGATTATATGCAAGATTGATAATCAAGTGAGGCATCCATGTAAGATTTCGTGTGAGTGGGATTTCACACATAACACTCAGTGTGAATGGGATCTCATGCCATAACACCCCACCAAACTTTAGTGATCAAAATGGTATTATTGCCTTTTTTTGGCCTTTTTTATTTGTAATATAACAAACACAATTGTGTTAGTTCACAATGTATACAATGTTGGTGGTCTTACTATGTGGAAACACAACAATGCGCTAAGAATCAACATCAATTACAAGGTGGATCTAGGTCAAACACATGTCTATTGCTCATCTACATAATTCATATATATTTGCCAAACTATGGCTTCTCAAGATAATCATGAGCTTTGATTTCTTTCATCAATGTAGCAACTATCCCTGGTTCAATGACTATCAAATTAATGTTGTGACAATGAAAGATTTGATGCCCGATATGATTGCTACTACTAAATGCGACATTATGTTGTGCAAATTTCTTTTGTTTAACCTTTTCATGGTACTTATTGATCATGTTAGTTATACAATTTTGCACAAATGAACTTTCCCAAAAACTTTCATCAAAATTGGTAAATATAACAAATTTGTGTTGAATTTCCATAGGCATAATATGCTTGTCCTTGCAAAAAAAATCTTGTCATTCAATGTTGTAGGTGTTTTGGCAACTTTTGTGGTTGATCCACCTTTAAGACAGTCTGTTTATTCAATATTGGAATGTTGCTACACATGAGAAACACCAAACAATGATTAAAATTTAAAAAAAAACTCAACAAAAACTTATTTAACAAAACAACAACTGAAAAAACAAAACATGTTGAAAAAATATTCACTAAGATAACATGGTGCTTGACCATTTCATCATTGTAGGCTTCCTAAAATGTAAGAGGTCATCCATTGATGTATTCAATGACGATTATATGTTGGATCGCCTTGTCAAATATAGACTTGTCATCTTAGTTATATTTACAATAAAATTTAACATCTTTGTGTCATGTGCGCTCCATCCTTTGTTCAATAGGTACTAGAACTTGCTTTATTCTTGTTAGGTTGACATTACATCCCGTTATATTTGTAATCCACTTCCTTTTAAGATCCTCAAAATCAATCGTAATGCACTTGGTTGTAACTGCAAGAGTATTCTTACCCACAAGTGTCTTGAGGTACTAGACTTGATTAAAGCCCTTGATCTTTGACCTCGGAGTTAAGAAAAAAGGATGAGGTTTTGGTTTTGTGTTTAACTAGTTTAGTCAATGCTGCATTATGTATTCATATCATTCAACAACAACATGATCCAAGCAATTGACAAGTCTTCATTGGAAGTCTACCCCACAATTGTTAACATCCATCCTCTGATTCTCGCTTGAACATGGTGTGTACCTACAAGTCAAAAGGACAACAATTTAAAAAAAAAAGAAATAAACAATTGCAATGATAATAGATCAAGCATAAATACAAACATGAATATAAAAAATACCTAAGGAAATGCCCATGAAGATCATTGTGTAAAGAGAAATCAAAATCATCTACATTTTTCATTTCTTGCTTGGTTTTGATAAATAAAGAGTTGTTGCACAAGTATACAAACTTGTTGTTGAAACCTTGAAGTGTATTCAAAGTGCATTATTCAAATTGCAGAATGGCAAGCTGTTGTGCTTGAGTTAAGACATCACTCTTTTAAATAGATCTCATTAAGTTAGCCTTGTTGGATCTCAAAATTGCTTCATAAAAAACAAGCTTAATTTTGTAATATCGCTTATCAATAAGGATATTGAAAGGTTTCGGTGGTGCATGTTTATAAAGTGCATTACTCCTCATGAGCTTGGATTAAACAACCAAGAGCACAAACAAGTGATTGAATCATGGTTGATGGATATAGGACATTGTTTCTTCTAATCACTTGCATCATGAACATAACAAGCATGTTTACAAAAGGCCTCATATTGCTCTCTTCTAATAGCTTTTCCAATGCTCTTAATAAGAAGAAACCTTAAGTAAACTTTCGAAACTCATCAAATGCTTTTGCCACCCAAACTTCCACATTCTTACTTTTGCGACAACCATCATGCTCAACATGATCAAGTTTGATTGGACCCAAATCTTGAAATGTTCTTACACATTCAGATCCAATAGTGTCAACAAACACTAGAACATTATTATCTTCATTTTCAAATGAAAAATAGTTAGGAAGCTCTTCATCGAACAACACAAGCTTTGTAACATTAGCAATTTTCGTATTAACCCTCATAGTTAAAGAAACCCAAAAAAACATAGCAAGCCAAAACATATTGCACAATTGAAAAACATTAAAGATGAGAACGATGAGGAAGTATATTAGGGAAAATGGAAATGGGCATGCAAATAGAGATGAATCCACAAGTTGCATCGATGAATTACAATCATTAGTTTTTTAAAAAAATCATCCAAGGTTTTAACATTGGGGAAGTATTTTCCCCTAAGGTCTTCCAAGACTTCGGTCCCTTCCTCTTGGGCTCCATCCTTCGCTTGAGGGACCTCAATCTTGGAAGCCCCTCATGGAAAAGACTTCCCCTCTACAAACACCATTGACTCCATTATCCTACACAACATGAATGAGTTTTTCAGAATCTCCAAGGCAGGGTCATCCTTTTGTCATATGACCATTCACATGAAGGCCATGAAATTACCTTAAAGAACCGATCCTATTTCCTTAGTGTATTTTTCGACCACTTTTGAGCTGAAAGATTTCAAAATGCTCCTTCCAAACGTGCCAGGCTGTCATTGGTCCTTTCCACAAAGTGGAAGGACCCGCAAGGCTGTCATGGGCCACTTCCAAATTTTGAAAGGGACCAAAACTTCATCCTTCTTTACGGATACAATTTCTTTTTTTTTAAAAATAAAAAATGCCCAATTTCTTTTCCTTAAGGCCAGATTTCTTATCCAAACCCATGGATTTTTTTTAACATTTTTTTTTTCCTTTACAAAAAAAATCTTTACCCGAAAGAAATTAAAGGAAATAAAACTTTACAAAGTAAATGTCAACTAATTAATAAATTCCATCAAAATTTTAAGACCTGAAATTTAGAGATTTTTTTTAAAAATCAAAATACTAAGAAGGACAAATGCAAACGCCGAGATGATGTAAAGAAGGACAAAACGATTTAGGGTGAAAAGTACGAGAATGGATGGCTTTAGGAGGGGAAAAAGAAAACGGAAAAAAGAAAGGAGTTGGGAAAGAAAAGAGATAAAAGTGACAAAAAGAAAGCGGAAATAGGGTTGATTCTTTATGCAAGAGAAGCTTTCGCCTTAAAAGGCCCTTCCGGATTTTTTTTTTGACACGTACCCTCGACCAATTGGCCTTGGTATGGGCCTCAAAATCTGGAAGGGCTTAGAAGAGAAATCTTCTCCTATATACTTAAACTCTCCAAAGTTCAATGAAAACTAGGTATACCCAAAAAGGGGTGTCACATTTCACTTCTCATTGATTCATTATGATTGTTGGTTGATTTGAAAGAAACTAAGCATAATCTTCACCAACACTTTGTGTATTAAATAATTGGTTTGTGACACCTTATATCATTGAACATTATAGATATCCACTAAAAAAAAATTAAAAAAAAATTGATTAAATTGATTTTAACCTTACTTTATTTAAGGCCTCTTGTGGTTCAAAGTTTTTTTTCAATTAAAATGACACTTTTAAATGTAGAATAAAAAACATTCAACATAGGTATCAATTTGTACCACCGACCAATTCAAATGACGATCAAAAGTGCACCAAATGCCCATGATTTTACTATACCACAACTCCTTTTGATGATGGGAACTAGGATGATGTTCAACTTAATGCAATGAAAATATCACAAACAACATCTAGTCCTTCCCAAAAAAAAAAAAACATGCAAAAGAAAACACAATTCACAAGAAAGAAGATGAAACAAGCTACTTATACCTAATGCCCAATACCACAAGTTTTAGACTAGCAATAATAATTCAAATAGAAAAATGTTCCATGCAATTCCCAAAAGAAATGAATAAATAATTCAAATTAACAAAATGATTAACATTCCTCAAAACAAGGAACCAAATGAAAATTACATTAAAAATTACATTTGTGGTTCGATAAGCTCTCTCCCTTATAATCGTAGTCCCTCTACATACTAGAACACGAATAGGCCGCCACAACCCAAAAATGAAATCCATGCTAAGAAACTAAAAACACTAAACTAAAAGAAGATGCAAATGAAAAAAAAGAGTCTATAAACATCCTCAAAATATACTTAAAACTTTGCAAGTTTTGGGGCCTTGGGGATCAAATTCTACACCTTCAAGTTTTCAACCTTTTACTTCGGTGATTGATTCCAGAAGTTTCTATGTTGGGTAGCTTGGATTCAAGTCAAGGTCATTGCATTTAATGGATGACTTTGGACTCAATTTTTATATTGATATTAGGGTTTTTAAAAAAAATTATTATAATTTTCTCATGTTAACAAATTGGTGATCATCCATAAGAAGATGGCTATAGACCAAATAAGAAAATTAAAAATTAAAAAAAAACGTTTACATAAATATTTTGGCTACATACTAGAACTTGTCATAAAAATTAGGTGATTTTGATACATACAAATACATTAGGTGATTTTGTTTTGAAAATCTGATGAATTAGGGCCTTTTTTGTTACAAAAATCCTAAATGTATGTATCAAATTCCTATATATTTCAGGTTGAAAAAAAGAAAAAATTTGCCTAAGAAAAAATATTTGTGAGAAAATAAATTATATATATATATATATATATAGGCAACGATAGAAGCTTTATTTCCTCAAAGCTTCTTGGTAACTTAGCACACGAAGTTTCCCAAAAGAAAACAAGATGTGAAGTTTCTTCTTGAAAAGGCAAAAAGGGTGAAAAACTTGGCTAAACATAGTGTCCAAACTTGGAGGTTCTAGAAGTATTGTGAGACGAGTCCCTTTGTAGTCGTTACATTTTCCAATAGTCAAGTGCATAATAGTCAAGTACATGTGTGGAATAGTCTCCTTTTCACGCAACCGAAATAAATGGATGGTAGATTACCAAATCGCATAATGTCCACTCTCGTGGTACATGTAATTTCTCCACAGCCGGTCTTTGAGGACTTCATTTACATGTAAAGAGTATAGACCCGGAATTTTTAAAATTAATAATAATCAATCCTATTAATTAATTTAAGTGGTGGGTTATATCACAAAACCTTAAATTTTAAGGTTTCATATATATATAAATTAACTAATTAATTAATTATTTTTCCGGTCTTTAAGTAAGTTAGGTGAGGCACCCTCCATTGGGGTTTTTGAAGACCCTTGGGAGGACACTTACCATATACGTAATGTCCTCATGGGTGGGCATTCCAATTTGGAAAACGCCTCATGTTGAGTCAAATATGTCATCGTGGTCGTATGGAATACTTTTTTACATACAAAAATTTAAATAAAAATTCATGTGGATGGCCACATGTAAAAGTCTCCACTACTTTGTTGTAATCGACGGGTCATATATGCAAAATATCCGCGTGGCTATGGAGAAATTACATGTAAATTTCTCATCACCCTTTATTTCCATTTTCTACGTAAAAAAGAACTTTTCAAATTCATTCCTTGTATCTAAAAAGCACCTCCTTTGCAGGATTTTATTTTATTATAAAATTTGGAAAAAAAAAATCCAATTTTTTTTCGGAATTTACTACACTTTCTTATTAAAAAATCCAATTTTTTTTGTTGTTGTTGTTGTCATAATGTGAAAATTGCACCACCCCTAAAAAATAAAACAAAATAATTTATTAATAATTTTAAAATTATTTAAAAATTTTAAAAAGAAAAAAAAAAGAAAAGAAAAAAAAGCCTGCTCCCATGGCAAAATTTCACTTTAAATGTGAGGGACCTTAAAAAAATGGATGATCCCAAAAAAAAAAGAAAGGTATCTTCCACTTTAGTAGGGCCCCTCAAATTTTGAAAAGTTGTTTATGTATAGGGTAAGGCACAACTTTCCCAACTCTTTGCCAGAATTTGGGGCCCACCCTGGGACTTCGGCCCTAAGCTGGGCCCTAAAATCCAGGAGGAGCCTCAAAGCAGTTCCTTAGCCTGTACATAAAAGCTTGTGAAGTTTCTTTTAGTGCAGTTGTAGGTAGCCTTACATAGCATAATAGGCCACTGGATTTCAAGGGAATTTCAAAAGAAAACTCACAAGGGTTTTTATGTCGTCCATGTAAGGCCGTCCCTTGGGGGTAGGCCTTACAGGAATCAGGCTTGCACTCTGCCTCATGGGGTCCTTATTCCCATAAAGTCCTCCCTCTTGGGCTTTAGCTTATATGTAATGACCTTGCGGGCGGGCATCCCCTGTTGTGCAATGCCACCTTTACACCGGGGCAGGCCCTTATGGCTAGAAAATTGCAGGCTATTTGTTTTATAAGGTAGTAGGTACCTACTTCAGTCTATACACCTGGTAAGAGAGTGGTCCTTAGATAAGGGGCGTTTTCTCAAAATCTAAGGGCCGACGTACTCAGCAAGGTAAGTAGGTGGGTGGGTGGGTGGGTAGGTACTCCAGGGCCGAAGGGCCGCACTCCGGGTCCTTACCTGATGGGGTCGCCGCAAGCTACTCCCTTCCTTCCTTCCTCCCCTCTCGCACAACAGACTCTTGCAGCTGTCCTCCGCGACTGAAGACAAGACTACTACGATCTTCGATCTTCTCCTGTAATAGGAATCAAAATAAGCTGAAGAAGAAGCTGAAGAAATCTCGTCAAAATCCGAACCAATTCCACTGTGCTATAAGCTTTTGTAGTTGCCGAAAATCGTAGGTAGCGCCGGTGAAGAAGTGAGACCCATTTTTTGTCCGTGTGTGGATCTGCAAACAACAAGACAGAGAGAAAAAAAGACCCAAAGACACACAAAGAAAAAACAGACACAGAGAGAAAAGCAGAGAGAGAGAGAGATTTGATGAGGACCCACTTATCTGAATCCATTTCGGGGATGTTTCTTTGTGCACCAGCTATGATCCCACCATCGGATTGTAGACCACGACTTTATTGGGTTGAGGGCTTTACTTTTTTTTTGGGTTCTTTGTAGCTGATGAGGAAGCACTTTCTTTCTTACGTGAAAATTGTCCTAACTTTTTTTCCTACATGATCCCCTCTCCCTCTTAAGAGCTCCTGGGCAACTAGACTTCTTCCTCTAATTCAAGAGTCTATGTCTATACCTATGCCCTTAGAAGCCGAGTGTTCTTCAAAAGAGCAAGCTTTAAACATCAAAAGAGCAAGCTCTCAATCAAAAGAGCAAGATTTAAACATCAAAAGAGCAAGCTTTCAATCAAAAGAGCAGAGAGTTTTGGAAAGGCAAAGATGGGTTTTTTGTGCTCGGAAGCCTTGTGGCTACAACATGGTTGTAAAACAAGAAGAAGAAGAAGAACAACAACAACAACGAAAACGATTGTACAAGGATCTCACAAGCTTCAAGCTGTGAATTGTTTTGGAGTTCCTTTGATCATGGGTTTGCTCATGCTATTGCAAATAGTGGTGAGAACAGAAGAAGCCCAGATAGGAGCAGGAGGGTCAGTAATGAAGCTGAAACATCGGATGGCAGAAGTGGAAGGTGGCTTGAATTGGGGTGCGAGACAAGGAGGAGGAGGAGGAGGAGGAGGAGGAGGAATGAGTGTGGAGCATTATAAGAGATTGTTGTCTCATGACAAAGCTCGTCGAAAAAGCTTAGAAGTTGTGGATTTTCCGCTCTATGGTCATTACCTCACAGATGCGTAAATACTCAAATCTCTTCCTTATTCTTCTTCATCACCCTCAAATATTTATGGTTCCTCATAACTCTTTTGATTAATTAGTTTTTTTTTTAAAACACAACAACAAACTCAACTCGCAAGTTGTTGGTACTATGCCCAATTCATGACCCAATTTTGATGAATTCTTCTTTTGCCTTTTTGTTTTTTGGGCTCCAATTCATGAGCATGTCTCTGTCTTGGAAGAAGATGATCATTCGAAGAAGAAGAAGAAGAAGAAGAAGAAGATGATCAATTCATGAGCATGTCTTTGTCTATTAAAAAGATGATCATTTGAAGAAGAAGAATATGATCAATTCATGAGCATGTCTTTGTCTATTAAAAAGATGATCATTTGAAGAAGAAGAATATGATCAATTCATGAGCATGTCTTTGTCTAGGAAGAAGACGACCATTTGAAGAAGAAGAATATGATCAATTCATGAGCATGTGTGTGGCATGGGAAAGAATATAAGATCTTTAGTTTTTTGTTGCTCAAATTCGTGAGCATGTGTGGGAAGAAGAAGAAGATTTTTTTTTTGTTGCTCGAATTTGTGAGCATGTGTCTTTGATCGTATGTGAAGAATAAGAAGAAGACATCTACTTGGGAAGAAGAAGATTTCTTTTTTGGCTCAAATTCACATGCATGTGTGGGAAGACGAAGAGATTTTGTTTTTTTTTTTGCTCAAATTCATGAGCATGTATGGGAAGAAGAAGATTATGATTCATATATCACAACTTGTGGTGAATTTTCACATTGTGGTCATAGAAAGAACAAAAACCAAAATATTTTGTTGCAAATACTAAGTGTATAATTTAGAAAATAATTTGCTAGAGAACAAAGGGAAGTTTTGGTTTTTGAAGAAAGGTCCCCACATTTTGAGTTCCCTTAAAAGTCAAATTTGCCACTTTGTTTTTGCTTGGACAAAACTTTCAACATTTTTCTACTAATTGTTGCCAATAAATGCTAAATCTACCTCATTTGGATGCCCATTGTCTACTTCTCCTACTTTAGAAAATTGGAAAAAAGAAGAGGAAAAGAAACATTGATCACAACACAATAAGAAGAGTGCATCATTTGCCTGAATTTTGGTGTGGGTATGATGGCTCTAAAGGTTGTATTATATGGAGATTATGCTCGGTACGCCTCCACAAACATATGATGTACAAATTGATACGGGTAGCGACCTTCTATGGGTTGATTGTAGTCCTTGCACCGGTTGCCCTCAAACGAGCTCTCTCAAGGTATTATGCACTCAACATTCATTTGAGATTGGTGGTTCATTCCAATTTTTTTTCACTACTTATGATGTTTAGATTGTACTTAAAAGCATTCGGATTGGCTTGTTCTTTTCCTTTTTTTTCCACCTACTTATGACGTCTAAACTACATTTAAAAGCATTGACATTGGTTGTACATTATTATTTTTTCATTCTAGTTATGAATCATAATGTTTACATTGTGCTTTAAAACATTAAGATTGGTTGTTGTTTTTTTTCCCCCCCACTAGTTATGATGTTTAAATCATGATTAGAATTTTTGGCTATAAATTATATTTTCAAATACCTTATTAGATTCATTTCAGATTTATCCAAATTGAACAATGATAAATTACAAACATTATTACATAAATTACATCATGCATCTTCAACACTAATTTAACTCACTTTACCACTCACTTAAATTGGTAATTCTTTTCTTTTATTTCACTAAAATTTTGATATTTAAATTGTGTTTAAAAGATTTGATTACATAGTCATGTTTTTGAATATCTTATACTCATTAGATTTCATTTTCAAATTTATCCAAATGCTATTGTGATATATTAAAATATTATTATACAAATACATCGCATAAGTTAACTTAGTTAACCTATTCTAAAATAAAAACATTGGTTATAATTTTTGTGATTCCGTTGTTATATATTATGAATGTACCTTACTATTACATCAAACATTGCAATAAATTTTTTCATGGTACATGGTGGAAATTTTCATGTGCTAGATCTCGCTTTCACCTTATAGTGAATCGGCATCTTCAAGCAACCAAGCAATTGAATGCGGTGATGCATTCTGCACTTCGGCAGCTTCAGATAGTTTGCAGGGGACTTGTGGTGTAGGCTCAAGTTGTCAATTTTACTCAGAATATGGAGATGGTAGCACTGTAAGTGGCTACATTGTTTCTGATCTCTTCGCATACAATGCAATTATCAATTCAACAAACTCTACGGAACTTGTATCAACGAGAGTTTCCTTTGGGTGAGACTCTTTGCAAATGAATTGCTATTAATTTTTTGCAAATGAACTATTTTTAGTCACACAACCCAAGTCTCTTAATATGTCGTCAATTTGGGGTTTTTTTTTCAATCCTCACATTTTCCATAAGAAATTTTAACACCCATTTCTTTTTTTTTCCAAGTTGAATAAATATGGTCCTACAAAGCTATATAACTCCAGAAAAACCCTAACCAACTACATTGTTATTTGTGACCATTTTTTAATTATTATTATTTATTTATTTATTTATTTGGGTATGAAGCTTTTTCAATGACAAGCTTTTCCTATATGATCTGGAGAGAGGCTCTTTATAAGTTGATGAAAATTTGGAACCTGCCCGGGGATGCATGGGAAGCAGGTGTGCAAATGTTCGAACAGGGAATTTGGCGAGCTCAGAGGAGGCAACTGATGGATTGATTGGGTTTGGTGCGAATGCGGTTTCAGTGGTTTCTCAATTAGCAGCAAATGGGACAATTCCCGATATTTTTGCACACTGTCTTCAGGGTGAGACGGGAACCAGTAGTCTTGTGATAGGTGAAATCACCGAACCGGGCATTACATACACCAACATGGTTCCAAATCAGTAAGTACATTTTCTTGAGTTTTCCAAAGACTCTCACTTCTTGAGAATAAAGAGGTGTTTGTGTTTTTCCAAACATAAAGGTCTAGTCTTAGAGCCATCTCCAGAGATGCTCAGTATATGTATGTGTGACCGTTGCAAAAAATTATTTCACATCCAAGTTTAGTAATCCACTTTTTATTCAAACTCCACCCATAAAACTAAAACTGGGACTGCAAATAGGTGGCAGACTACTAATAGCAACCCACCTGGGACCAATCAAACTATCTAGCCAATCATTAGCACGTGTTAGGCTTTGCTGTGCCTTTCACCAGCCTGAGCCAACTCTCTGCAAAAATACTGGGCCAAAACCATTTTGCTGAGCCAAACTGGCATGTTTTTTCTTCACCCAATTAAAATTTTCCAGGTCTTGGTATTGGAATTTTTATAAAATAATTCATACCAACCTGGTCATGGTATTGGGTGCTTTTTAAAGCTTTCATACCAGCCTGGTCTTGGTTTACGGAGAGTTTTAAGCTTGTTCAATGAACTGAATAATCAGAGTACTAATAATTGCACCAACCTGCTCAATGTTGAGGGAATGCAGATCACATTACACTGCAGTTTTGGTTAATATTGCGGTTCAAGGAGTCAATATCTCAAGCTCAACTGTTCTCACAAGCTCATCTGGATCAAACTTGGAAGTTATATTTGATAGTGGAACAACTTTGGCAAATCTAATTGAGCCGTTCTTCACTGACTTTATGAATGCGGTAAATCAATTTTTTCTCCCTTTGTGTTTGCAACTTAAATTTCTATTGCGGGGTTAAAAAATGCAAGATCCTGTCTAATTAATAGAATGCAGCATATTGGGTGGTAGGGTTGCAGATATAATACTACGATATTACATACTATGAAACCAATCAAGATAAAAAGTTTGAGCAAAGCTGATATCTACATAAATTTTCCAAAGTTCCATGTACTTGTTGATATGAAAATCCTCTAAAAGACGGATCCCATGTAACAAGATGTGGAAGTGGTGGTGGCAGATTGATGAGAGTGTAGGAACTCCACTCCAAACAATAGAAGGCAGTCAGTGCTATCCCAGGTACATGAAAATATCCATACAATAAAAAAAATGGTGTCTGTCTGTGTGTCTGAAGCTTTCATACGTACATACAAACCCACCCTTCCCGTCCTCTGTCCCTCCCAACCTCCTTGGCAAAAGATGGAGTGGGTGGACAGATAGATAGATACCCATCCATGGCTTGTTTATATAAATTTTGTCAACCCCAAGGTGAGATTTGTTGAATGTGTAAAGAGATGGTTTGGGTGAGATGGGTGTTTAGCAAGATGCTTGAATTGTGTAAGAACATTTTCACATTTTTGCATACTTTATTCATTTGACCAATAATGTGCAGACTGTATGTATCATTAGAAATTCTTCGAAGATTTTCTCCTCTTAATTTACTCTGTGTTTTCACAAATCTTTAATGTTGCTCTGTTGGGTGCCACTTTTGCAGTTCAAGTAGCGTGTTTCCAAATATCACACTTTATTTCGAGGGTGGAACAATGGAGCTAGGCTCTGATTCATATCTTCTTCCATTACAAGTTGTGAGTTTCTCATATTTTCCGAATGCCACAGTTTCATGTCTCAAAGTTTCTGGTTTTCACTCCCAATCTGTTAACTATTTTTTTTCTTTTTGCAAGCAAATTATGAATTAACAAATGCTTTCTAATATAGTAGACTTGGTTGAACTTGAATTCTTTGTTTTTTGATAGGGAGGTAATACCTACTACTGCCCAGCGTGGCAAGCAAGCTCTGGAGATGTGTCTTCCTACTCCATTCTTGGAGGTAGAGAGACTCTTATTGCATGTCACCAAGTGATTTCTATACTCTAGTTCAGGAATGTTGCTACATATAATTTGGTCTTGGCCAACAAACAATCGGGTTTTGTCAACTAATTTTTGCATTGCTCTTTGGTGTGCGTGCGCGTGTGTGTGTGGGTTATTATTTATTTGTTCACATGAAAGCCTAGTTCTGAAGCACTAATGAATTCTTTTGACTCCTTGTGGTGGGGATGATGGACCAGACATTGTTCTCCAAAATCAGATCATTGTTTATGATAACGACTTGAAGCGACTTGGCTGGAAGAATTTCGATTGTAAGTATGATCAACTCTTGAAGCACCAGATTTCTTGTACCGTTTGCATATGATATAAGTTTGATTCAGAAATATGTTTGCCCACTGTTTTGGTGAGTCTCCTCCCACACCCACCTTGGCACCAAAATAGTGGGTAATCTACCAGACTGACAAGTGCTAGTAACAACTCTTCTGTACTTGCACTGGCCTTTCAAAAGAAAACCAGCCTCTTGCTCAGCCATGCTCACGCCTGTCACCTGAGCTAAGTGGCAATGGATTCCAAGTCTAATGTTGTGAAAAGCTACAAAGACATGGAAATGAGCTCTCACTATTTGACCATAGTGGGTCGTAGTAGGGAGCATCTTGCTTATGTGGCAGCATGCCATTGGATACTAGCTCCCCAGTTATGTCACATATTTTGTTGCCTTCTAACATTTTCAGAACTTCCATATCAGCCTTTCTGCATGTTCCTTATTGCTTGTTGGCTGAATCTGATGTGTCCCATAATGAGTACACTCGATGCTCCCAGACAATCAACTATGTGTGGTAACCAGCATCATCTGGCCATAAAATATTTGCTTCGGGTCTCAATGTAAAGTTTCTCGGATGAGATTGGACATTACATTCATTCAACAAGGATATTCGATTTTATTTTTCTTCTCTAATGGCTTCGTGTCCTGTTGACAATTGTTGTTGTTTCAGGTTCACAAACCATTTCTGCCTCACTTACACCGAACGGACCTGCTGTTGTCTCACAGTCCCCAGTGTCTGCATCAACTGGCAGAGACTCAAGTTCCAGCCATTTGAAAACCTTGAGAACATACATACCATTCATAGCTATGCTCTACATCTTAGCCACTTTCTAAAAAAATAATTTCATTAGTAGCTCGAATTCGAAAGTTCCATTAGTCTTTCAAAATTGATTCTTGTTCTTTCCCTCAAAAGCTGACCTCAAAAAATATCCGCATGTAAATTGCATAACCCTATTCCTTTAGCCATCTGAAAATGAGTGATCTTAATGGAATTCGTGGTGTGCTATCATGTTGGATACGACACAACTATGTTTGGGAAAAAAAACTACACCCAAAACAACAAGTGTCCAAATGAAACGAAAAAATCCCATGTACAAACATGACATTGTGGGCAGGTGCGAGGTGGGTGTTCATTTGTTGGACCCAAATTCTAGAGACATTCTTAGGAATTTCTTCTCCTTTTTTTTTCCCAATTTTCCAAGTAAGTAATTTTCCATTGTTGTGGATTCAAGATTATTAATGCCACAAATTTTTTTAAGCATCAAAAAAATGGAATGACCTGTTGCCAAAGTTGATTTGTAAACCAAATTAGTAACGATTCAGATGTGAATGACTTGTGTGCATGGAACAAATTTTGCATTATCGAATCATTCATATGGTTTATTAATAATAGTGATACAAATGTTGAGATTGAACTCCACTTGTAAGGTATCGGACAAGTACACAATTTGTAGCTATTAGGATTTAGGGTTCAGATATTACTATTTAGGTTTTTAAAGTATATAGTTTGTTCGGTGATATGTAACATTGTCTAAGTAATGATGTTAAGAATCAGTCCAGTCTGGTATAAGTGAGTATGTAATAAACCAAATGGTAGTACTTGTGGCCCCCAAGACTTGTCAGTACTTATTAGAGCATCCCCAGCTGTACTCAGTATGTGGCCCTGCAAAAGATATCTCTCACATCCAAGTTTAGTTAATTGTGTTTTTACAACCCCACCCATGAAACTAAAACCAGGACTCCAAATGGGTGGGAGACTACTATAGCAAACCACTTGGAACAATCATTTTGATTGCCAATGAGAAACAGAGAGCTGCAGTCAGATCATATTTATTACACTCTTCTCTGGCATGTGTTAGGAAGTGCGGGGCCTTTTACCAGCCTTAAAAAACAGTGAAAAAATGCTGGGTCAAAACCGTTTTGCAGAGCCAAACCAGCATGTTTTGTCTTTTCTTCATCCAATTTTAATTTGCAAGGTCACATACTGAGCACTAGTGGAGTTGCTCTTTGTACCTGCCAGTCATTTGAGCTGATTTTCAACCAGTTTTGTGATTGGAAATTGGAAAATAGTTGGGCCCAAATATGAGCCCATTTGGGAGGTTTTTATATTTACATCATTGTTATTAAAATTGGCAACCCCTTTTCTTGAGCTTTTCTTCAACAGAAATATACATGTTTGTGATTTCTCCTGCTTGATAATAAATTGAAGCACATTAAAACAGAGAGCTTCACTCATCTTTTTTCACAGTAGGGAGGGACTTACTCCAGGATGTCATCCGGACTAGAATTACAAAACTGTGCCATGTGCATTCCCGTCTCCACAGCCCTGTTTCTGCCCCCCCATCCCCCCAACTGCCTCCTGCAAAGCCCCCAAATGATGGTTTTCGGGACCAAGCAACAGACACAAAATGGCAATGAATCAGTTTGGTAGATCTCAGATATGCAGTTTCTATCTGTAACTACCCTAGAAATTCTTAGAACTCACGTTCATAGATGCTGCGTACACCATCCCTAAGGGGACCATGGTCAAGGAATCGGTCACTGCACCCTTTTGTAACATCACAAAGAATGCT